>Ga0116231_10000013_pt1 | contig 152629 bp, 127 predicted proteins | sample S1TSphgellanicum_2_FD_89695 | JGI IMG/M metagenome (GOLD analysis project Ga0116231, IMG submission 89695) | Host-associated microbial communities from peat moss isolated from Minnesota, USA - S1T2_Fd - Sphagnum magellanicum MG | ecosystem: Host-associated > Plants > Peat moss > Unclassified...
CAATATCTGATTCATCGGAGTGGGATTACGGATGAAGACCGTTGGGCGGGAATATCCCATAAAACTCTCAATCTTTTAGTCCAAGAACTGATTGGGGGAGAATATTTAATTCATGGGAAAGGCCTCTTTAAAGAAGAATTTGTTACCTGTGGAGGTATTAGTCTCAAGGAAATTAACTTCAAAACAATGATCACCAAAAATTAACTTAAAATTAACTTAAAATAACTTAAAATAACTGTTTATATGTAAAATATGTAAAATACGAGTGAATTTGTGTAGCTAGAACTTATGCACATCAACTTATACTTATCGTTAGTATGGAAATTATTAGGGAAATTGTCCTATGAGTAAACTGTTCTCGGTTATAATTCCTGCTTATAACACTGAAAAATATATAGCTCAAGCTATTGAATCTGTACTTCAACAGACTATTAACGACCTAGAAATAATAGTGATTAATGATGGTTCTAACGACGCCACAGAGGAGATAGCTAGGAGCTTTAACGATCCCCGGGTCAATGTTTTTGTTAATCATACAAACATTGGCTTGATTGGTTCACTCAATCGTGGACTGCGGGAAGCTACTGGAGAATGGATAGCGTTGCTGGATGCAGATGATTGGTATGCGCCACAAAGGTTAGAAAAACTTTTAGAAGTAGCAAATGAAACAGGAGCAGATATGGTCGCTGATGATATATATCACATCAGAGATGGTGAAAAATTTACTTGGAGTACTTTGATTGAAGATAGTGGAGAAAAAATTACTCAAATAACAGCGATAGATCCTGTATATTTTGTATCAACTGACTTACCTGGAACTGGTGGATTAACTTTAGGACTGACCAAACCCATAACTAAAAGAGAATTCCTACTCAAGCATAAAATTGAATATAACGAATCTAGCCTGTATTGTGAAGATTTTTGGCGTTATTTAACTTGTCTAGCCTATGGTGCTCGTTTCTTTTTGCTGCCCGAACCCTATTATTATTATCGCAATCGGGTAGGATCGGTCACAAGAAGAAGTAAAATAGAGCTATGGTATAATTACTGTCAAGCTAGTATATATTTTCTAGAACAAGACTTCATTCTCAGCAATTACCAACTAACACAAGCGATATCCAAACGTTTAGAATTGATTAAGCAGGCTAAACCTTATTTTCAAGTTATAGATAGTATCAGAACCCGTAATTTAGGGCTTATTGCTATTACTATGTTCCATAATCCATATTTCTTTGTCCATGCTCTCAAAAGTTTGCCAAAAAGGTTACGGCGAATCTATACATACTACTCTAAACTTTTTAAGTATTTTTTAAGTATGAAAAGTAGCATAAAAGTACCATCAATCAAGCTGCAGGATGATTAAGTTTGATCCTCAATCAAACAATAATATACTCACATCTTTGTTAAAACAGATACTCGGTTTATACCTGAACTAAAGTATCTAACTTGCTAAAAAGTAAATCTTTCTTAAAGATTCTGAAAATCTATTTTCGAGAAGCAAAGAATACATATATAGTTTAGGAATATGCTTAAGTTGGAAGGTGTAATAATCTAAGATTATGTATATATTATCTTCTGTGTCAGTGTCTAGACTTAACCAATTAGTTGTATAAATTGCTTGCTTAAGCAAATAACTTTTATACAATATCTATCATTATTGAGCGTGTTTAAGCTTGATTGATTGTGTAAAACTTAATTTTGACTCAACTATCTCTTAACCATGGAACAAAAAGTTACATCTTATAATAGTCAACTAAGTGAAGCTCCTTTAGATTTGCGTGCACCAATATTTACTAGGGTACGAAAAGGAGGATGGTGGTTACGATTAATCACTCTTGTTACAACTGACTGCTTTTTTTTATCTACGGCTTGGCTCTTGTGTGGGTATAAGTTAACGTCAGGTAAATACAGCACCTATACATCAATAGTATCTATAATCATAATTCAAGTCACTTCCCTATTTATTCAAGGTACTTATAAACCGGGTAAAAAACGGGTTGATTATGGAAATCTGATCAAAACGCTAGTTTTTGCCCAAGGGCTGATCGTATTTTTCCATTCTTTGTTTGAACCGAATATAGATATACAACGTTCAGTCTTAATAGACTTTTTATTCCTGAGTGTATTCTGTGTTTGTCTTGGCAGAGTGTTAGTAGATATAACGTTAGAATATTTGCGTCATCACAAAATATTAGGTCGTAATTCTGTCTTCATCATTTCTGTAACAGGCGACCATGAACAAATTCTCACTTCTATTAAAAGAGAAAAGCGTTATGATATACGCGGATCTGCTACATCTGAAGCTTTAGATGTACAAAATCGTCACCAAACTTTAGAAAGAATTAATCAACTAGGTATTACAGAAGTCTTCATTTCCTGGCAAGCCATAAAAGATAGAATGTACTTGTGTTGGCTGTTTCAGGCTTATGGAATTACAGTACATCTATTACCAATGGAATTCCAACCTATTTATCGGGATCTGGTTTTTTATAATGTCGGAGGAATGCCTTGTTTGAGCTTTGTTTGTCCTATTATCACTGGTAAAGATTTCTGGATTAAACGCTGTTTTGACTTCTGCTTTACTGCTATATTCCTGATATTTACTTTTCCAGTTTACATCGCGATCGCGATCGCGATTAAATTAGATTCTCCTGGACCAATATTTTATAGACAGACTCGTATAGGACTGAGTAGAAAACAGTTTAAAGTTTGGAAATTTCGCACAATGGTGCCTAATGCTGACAGGCTACAAAAAGAATTAGAGGCTTTAAATGAAGTCAAGGATGGTGTAATCTTTAAAATGAAAGATGACCCCCGGATAACCCGTATTGGTAAATTTCTCCGTCGCTATAGTTTAGATGAATTACCGCAGCTTTTTAACGTTTTACTAGGAGAAATGAGCTTGGTTGGTCCTCGTCCTTTACCGACAAGAGATGTAGATAAATTCTCTGCACGTCATTTTATTCGCCAAGAAGTTCTACCTGGAGTAACTGGTCTTTGGCAAGTTTCTGGGCGATCGGACATCTTGGATTTTGAACAAATCATCAAGCTGGATCTTAACTATATTGAGAATTGGTCACTCTGGTTAGATTTTCAAATCCTATTCCGTACAGTTAAGGTAGTTTTGAACAAAGAAGGGGCTTATTAAATATATACTTAAGTATATGCTTAATAAGCATTTGCTGTCTTTAGATTTCGGCGGAGTAGTATCTTGAACTATCCGTATAGATTAACTGATACCTCAAATATGCTATCTCCCAAATTTATGCCTAATTATTCCCAATACTTCCACAACCGTCGGTAAAAATAAACTAAAATCTTATGCTAGATCAAGGATTAGTAAAATCAACAGAAGAATCGTTAATTGCTTACTGGCAGAAAGCTTTACTAGATGCACCACCTTTGTTATCTTTACCTACTGATCGACCTCGACCAGCATTGCCAACTTATCGGGGAAGTTCTCTACCTCTCACGATTTCTCAGGATATAGCAGTAGCGATTAAAGCTTTAAGCAACCAAGAAAAAACTAGCGTTTTTGTCATACTACTGGCAGCTTTTAAAGTTTTACTCTACCGTTATACAGGTAGCGAAGATATTCTAATAGGCTCCTCAATTACACACTATCATCAGCCAGAACGCACAGAATCAGCCGACTTGTTCGCCAATACATTAGTCCTCAGAACTCAGGTAGATGGTAACACTAATTTCCAGGAATTATTGCATCGGGTTGAAACTGTAGCTCTGTCAGCTTATACTCATCAAAACCTGCCCTGGGAAAAATTGTTAGCGGTATTACAACCACAACGAGACTCAGCCTATTCCCCTATCTTTCAGGTCATGTTTACTTTTGACGAAGATGATTCCCTTAAAAAGAGAGAGTTTTCTGAACTAACAAGTAATCTTGATACGCAAGAAAATAGCACAATGCAGTTTGATCTAACTTTACATTTAGGACAAACAAGCCTTGGGCTTATAGGTAGCTGGGAATATAGCAATGACTTATTTGACTGCAGTACAATTGAGAGGATGAGTGGGCATTTCCAGACCTTATTAGCAAGTATTATTGCTAACCCTGCACAGCCTATTTCTCAACTACCGCTTCTGACCAATGATGAAAGAGATCGGATACTTGTGGAATGGAATAATACCCAGACCTCAACTCCCAACAACTATTGTATCCCTGATTTATTTGAGCAGCAGGTACAACGCACTCCCAATGCTGTAGCGGTCACCTTTGAGCAAGATCAACTGACTTATGCTGAACTAGATACTTATGCCAATCAACTGGCAGCTTACTTACAAACTTTAGGAGTTGTACCGGATGTATTAGTGGGAATATGTTTAGAACGCTCTCTCAATTTAACAGTAGCAGTATTAGCCGTTCTCAAAGCCGGCGGAGCTTATGTACCTCTCGATTCAACTTATCCGAGTGAACGCTTGGGCTATATGCTCAGTAATTCTCAAGCCACAGTACTGCTGACGGAATATAACTTGGTAGACAAGCTTCCTGAACACAAAGCCAAGACAGTTTACTTAGATACTGACTGGCAGTCTCTCATCTGTCCCAATCCAAAATATTTACGCTCTCAACTCCAGCCAGAAAACTTAGCCTACGTAATTTATACATCAGGGTCTACAGGAAAGCCAAAGGGAGTGGCTATGACCCAGCGTGCTCTGGTCAACCTCATACTCTGGCAAATCGGACAGACACGCATACGTGGAAACGCTAAAACTCTGCAATTCTCTCCTTTGAGTTTTGATGTTTCATTCCAAGAAATATTTGCGACTTGGTTTGCTGGTGGCACTTTAGTGCTAGTCTCAGATGCAGTGCGCCGTGACAGAATTGCTCTTGTGGAGTATCTTAGCCAACAATCTGTCGCCAGATTATTTCTTCCCTTCGTTGCTTTGCAGCAATTAGCTGAGGCATCAGTAAACACTAAACATAATTTGGTTTTACGGGAAATTATTACCGCGGGTGAACAATTACAAATGACACCTACGTTAATCAGTTTCTGGCAACAACTGCCAGATTGTACATTACACAACCAGTACGGTCCTTCAGAAACCCACGTCGTTACTTCATTTACTTTGGAGAGTGGATTAAACCCAATTCCGGCTTTACCGCCTATTGGTAAACCAATTACTAATACCCAGATATATATCCTCGATTCCCAGTTACAGCCAGTTCCTATCGGAATCAGAGGAGAGTTATACCTTGGTGGAGTTGGAGTAGCTAGAGAATATATCAACCGACCAGATTTGACAACAGAAAAATTTATCTCTAATCCCTTTAGTACAAGAGTAGAAGATAGACTATATAAAACAGGAGATTTAGCTCGTTATTTAGCAGATGGAAATATTGAATTTCTTGGTCGCATAGACGACCAGGTGAAGGTACGTGGATACCGCATAGAACTTGGTGAAATTGAAACTGCCCTTAACAATCATCCACAGATTCAGCAAGCTATAGTGATTGTTCAAGGGGAAGCAGCATCAGAAAAACGATTAATTGCTTATGTGGTTTGCTCGACGAATGAGCAACTAACTACTGGGGAGTTGCGGCAATTTTTACGGCAACAGTTGACAGAGTATATGGTGCCATCGATTTTTATTTTCTTGGAAAGTCTACCATTAACACCAAGTGGTAAAATAAACCGTCGTGCTTTACCTGCACCAGATTCCGTCAAGCAAGAATTAGAAAAGACTTTTGTCGCTCCTCGGAATGACCTAGAACTACAATTAACTCAGATATGGCAGAGAGTTTTCGGCATTCAACAGATTGGAATAAATGATAATTTCTTTGAATTGGGAGGACACTCACTACTAGCAGTACGTCTACTATCAGAAATTCACAATGACTTGGGCAAAAATCTCCCATTAGCTACTTTTTTTGCAGCGCAGACGATAAAACAGCTAGCCACTGTACTTGAACAAGACGGAAAATTGTCTTCTTGGTCATTTTTGGTGCTTATTCAGGCTGACGTTAAGAGTAAGAAATCTCCATTATTCTGTATTCATGCAGTTTGGGGAAATGTTCTTTTCTATCGGAAATTAGCAGATTATTTGCCACAAAATCAACCAGTATATGGACTACAAGCAAAAGGATTAGATGGGATAACAAGACCTAGTACTTCTGTACCTGAAATGGCGGCTAACTACATTGAAGCGATTCGCTCAGTTCAGCCTCATGGACCTTATTATTTAGTCGGTTATTCTTTCGGGAGTATAGTAGCTTTTGAAATAGCTAGGCAATTACATATTCAAGAACAGGAAGTTGCAATGCTGGGTATAATTGATACTTCAGCACCGTCATTTTATCAATCATCAAGTATCAGGGCTAATGTTAACATATTATCTAAGCTTCTCACCCCTTCAACCCATCATTTACGTAACTTGCTCAGGCTTAATTCTGTAGAACAAGTGAATTATATTGCAGAGAAGGTCCAGTGGCATCTAACAGTTGGGAGCTTTAGCTTTCTTTATCGTAGTTACCTGCGTTACATCAAGCGGTCACTTTTGGCTCTGCGGCTAATAGATATAAATCTAGCTAACAGTAAAGCCAATAAAATGTATTTAGCATCATCATTCCCAGGAAAATTGACTCTCTTTAGATGTAATTCCCAAGAGTTGAAGTTAACTAATTCCGCTGATTTATCATGGGGTAATTTAGCGCTTGGTGGAGTAGAAATTCATGAAATTCCTGGGCAGCATACTACCATTATGGAGGAGCCTGACGTTCGATATTTGGCTGAAAAACTATCACTTTGTTTGGCAAAAGCACAAGAAGAAAATGGATGATAAGCTTAAGATTATGAAGAAATTAGGTTTAGTTAAATGAATAAATGGGGAAATATCAGCCAGAAACTTCAACAAGTTAAACTCTCAGCGCTTTTGACTTCATTTATTCACAAGGCTGGGATAGCATTTGTAGTTCAAGTCTTAGGCGTTGGATTGGGTTATCTACTTCAAGTCTTTCTGGCGCGAGTCATGGGTCGTGAAGAATACGGTATTTACACTTATGTGTTAGCCTGGGCTGCAATTGGCGCTATTGCTTGTAATCTGGGTTTACCTGTAGCTGTGCTACGCTTCCTCCCTGAATACAGTACTCAAAGTGATTGGGAGCGTTTTCAAGGCGTGATTCGTGGTAGCTCAAGCTTGACGCTGCTGATTAGTCTGAGTGCATCTTTACTGGGAACTTTGGCAGTATTGGCCATTAATTCTGCCGCTCATATCGCTTATTTTGTGCCTATCCTCTTCGGAATTTGGACATTACCATTATTGGCTTTAGAAGATCTCCAGGGGAATATGTTTAGAGGCGATCGCCAGATGTTGGCGGCCTATGCACCAAGCAAAGTATTGCGCCCATTACTTTTTATGGCAGGAGTTTGGGCAGTTTTTCTCTGGGCAGACAATCAAACAGTCCCTAATCAACCTGTATTTATAGTTACGATTATATCAATGCTGATTTTAGTGATTTGCCAGCAGTTATGGATTCAAAAAACTCTGCTAAATCAAGGATCGGATCGAGTAAAGCAACCTATCTATGAATTTCGTTCTTGGTTACGAGTTTCTCTCCCCTTGTTGCTGATTACTGGTTTTATCATTATCCTTTATCAGACTGATATTTTAATGATTGGAGCCTTCTTGGGACCAACTCAAGTAGCTCTTTATAACGCGGCAACCAAAACTTCTTATTTGACAAGCTTTATCTATGGAGCAGCAGAATCCGTTGGCGCTCCAATGATTGCCTCACTTTATGCCAAAGGTGACCGATCGGAACTGCAAAAGCTGATGACAACAATGTCCAACTTGATCTTTTGGCCCACGGTGATTATTACCCTATTTATAGTTGCATTTAGTAACTATATTCTTTGGATGTTTGGACCAGAATTTGTCACGGCGCGGTGGTCATTATGTATTTTACTCATAGGGCAACTTGTAAATGCTGCAACAGGACCAGTAGGCTATATGCTCGATCTGACTGGTCACCAAGATAAAAGTGTTCGGGTTCGTTTATTTACTGCTTCGCTCAATATTTTTCTCTGTTATATCTTGATTCCTAAATTTGGCATCATTGGTGCTGCTATAGCCACAGCTACATCGGTGAGCCTAGATAACCTGATAATCTACTTTTTAGCAGTTAAGTACATTGGCGTTCATGCCTCGTTTTTCTCTGCTTTTACTTTAAATAATAAAAATAAATAGTTAAGTAATTTTTCACAACTAGAATATACTCGGACAAAATATCTTAACAATGGAGAAAGACTGATGATCAAAAAAGTAGCCCTATTACATTTTAGCTTTGCTGAGTACGTCAGTGGATTAGCAAATGGATTGAAAGACCATGCTGATGTCGTCCTGATTCATCCAGAAAAGTTATCTCCTCTATGTCGAGAATTAACTGATTCACGGGTCAAAATATGCGGATTTCCTAAACCTCCTCGTAGCCGCTATCCAGGGAATCTATGGTCAATGATGAAAATGATGCGGATGATCCGAGAAGTTAATCCAGACGTTTTACATGTCCAAGAGACATTTGATTACTGGTATGATTTTACGCTGCTATTTAATCGGATGCCACCCTTGGTAACCACAATCCATGATCTAGAACCCCACCCAGGAGATCAAGGGAATACCCCTGGACTAAAATACACCAAACCTATTGCTTACTATCGATCGCAGCAATTAATCCTTCATGCTCAGGTATTAAAAAATAGTCTATTGCGCAAATTCCGACTTCCTCCTGATTCTGTCAACGTTATACCTCATGGGGAAACTGGTAGTTTATATAGACATTTAGCAGGTAAGACTAGTCACTTAACTCGCGAGCCTTATACACTGATCTTTTTTGGTCGGATATGGCCTTACAAAGGGTTAAAGTATTTGATTAAGGCCATGCCGTTAATTGCTGAATACGTTCCCGAAGTGAAACTAATTATTGCTGGGCGTGGGGAAAACATCAGTCAATATTTTCCTGATAACTTTGAGCAAAAACATTATGAAATTTTGAATGACTATATCCCGAATGAAGCTGTTATTGGTCTATTTCAACGTAGTACTTTAGCCATCTTACCCTATATTGAATCTTCTCAAAGTGGTGTTGCAGCTGTTGCTTATACTACAGGAACGGTAGTAGTTGCCTCTAATACAGGAGGGCTAAGTGAAATGGTGAGGCATGAAGAAGATGGATTACTTGTACCACCTAGAGATGTTCGGGCATTAGCTGATGCTATTATTCGTCTTTTGACTGACCAAAACTTGCAGGACTATCTGCGAAAAAAAGCTTTGTGTCGCTGTCAAGAAGACTTGAATTGGTCAAATATTGCCTTGCAAACTATGCAGGTTTACCAAAAAGCAATAGATTGTCAAAGAATTTCTTCAAGTAAGTGATGATAAAGCTTTTTTATAATTTTGAACGAGTTTTCGTAGTTATTTCCTTACTACACTATTCAGGTGGTCCTTTGGCAAACCTTCTTGATGGAGGAGCAAGTGAAGGTGACCTGTCTGTAGGAACACCAGATTTTGCTTTGATTCAGCTGCTCTTTTTTATAAATTATCTCATTTCCTTTTTCCTGCTTTTTGCTCGTTGGAAAAAGGTATTTTACATTATCAGGAAAGAGAGATATATAGTAGTATTATTAGCTATTTCTTTGTTTTCTTTATTGTGGTCTGATGCACCAAAAACTACTGCAGTTCGGAATATAGCCTTAATTGGTTCAACTGCTTTTGGAGTTTATTTAGCTACTCGCTATAGTTTAAAAGAGCAACTACAGTTACTAGCATTGACATTTGGTATAGCTAATGTAATGAGTATTCTTTTCATAGGAGGTTTACCTAAATATGGGATTATGTCTGGTATTCATGCAGGTAAATGGAGAGGAATTTATACCCATAAAAATGTTCTGGGGAAATTGATGATCTTGAGTGGTGTAATATTTTTACTTACTGCGATGAATGAGCGCAAGCATAAGCTTTTACTCTGGGGCGGATTTGCACTTTCTATACTTCTGCTTGTGATGACAAAATCTTCTTCTGCACAAATTGATTTTGTTACCATAATGTTGATATATTTTATACTTCGTACTTTGCGTTTAAATTCACTCTTACTATTTCCTGCCATATTTATTATAGCTGCCGTTGGAGAATTTTCCTACGTATGGTTGAATGAAAATGCTGACTCATTACTAGCTTCAATAGGCAAAGATTCAAACTTGACCGGACGTGGACCTTTATGGGAAGCTGTAAAAGTCAAGATTTGGCAACGCCCCTGGCTAGGTTATGGATTTAGTGGGTTTTGGGGTGGATGGGAGAATGAATGTGCTGATGTTTGGAGAGTTACAGGATGGACTCCACCAAATGCTCACAATGGTCTATTAGATATTTGGATAGATTTAGGTCTTGTAGGATTATCCACATTTTTAGTTGGTTTTGTGGTAAATCTTTGGCAGGGTCTATTGTGGATACGTACCAGTGTTATGGCAGAGGGATTCTGGCCGATTCTCTGTATGATATACTTTTGGCTATCTAATCAGACGGAGAGTTCCTTATTGAGACAAAATGAAATTTATTGGTTGTTATATGTCACGGTGGTCGTATCCATGCTTGTCCCACCCGAACTCCCAAAAGAATCAGCGATCCAGTCTGAAATTCATCAGTATATTGAGTAATTTAAACAAATCAAATAACCCCAGTTTTAACTAAGTTTTAACTAAAAAATATGAGCAAAAGGGTGACAAGAAAATGAAAATTGTGCAGCTAGTTACTCAAATGGAAGCTGGTGGAGCACAGCGAGTAGCGATACTCTTGGGCGAAGCCCTGCGCGATCAGGGATATAGTGTAGAGATATGGTTTTTATACTTAAAGCGCCCTGCCTATACAAATTTACCAGGTGTGAGAGTTTTATTAGAACACTCTCCTTCAGGTTTAGACTATTTACGAATTATTTTTAAATTGCAAAAACTCCTCCACTCCTATAAACCAGATGTTCTGATTACCCATACTCATTATGCCAATGTCATTGGGCAATTTGTGGCTAGATTTAGTCATCCTTCTAAACGAATAGCAGTTCAGCATAATCCCGTACATACCTATCCCAAAATAGCAAAATGGGCAGATTTAGTTTTAGGAACAACAGGTTTTTATTCTGCCAATGTTGCTGTCTCTCAAGTAGTAGTAGATTCCCTTGTCCGATATCCATCAAGATATAAAAATAAACTGATAAAAATATACAATGGCATTCCCAAGTTGGAGCTAGACAATTCTGTACAGAAATTCCGTGCTGATTGGAATTTACCGGAAAAGACTCCCTTACTAATAAATATAGGCAGATTAGCTCGTCAAAAGAATCAAGCTACTCTAATTGAATCTCTTTTAAATATACCTGATGCTAATTTACTCCTAATTGGCGAAGGAGAATTACGCAATCATTTAATAGAGAAAGTTATAGCGTTGGGATTAGAAAAGAGAGTTCATTTTCTAGGTGAGTTGAAATCGCAAGATGTCCTAGCATTGCTTTCCATTTCAGATATATTTGTTTTTCCTTCACTCTATGAAGCTATGCCAATGGCTTTGGTAGAGGCGATGAGTTTAGGTTTACCAATAGTTGCTGGGGACATACCAGCTATGAGGGAAGTACTAGGTGATGCGGGAATTCTCGTACCTCCAGAAAAGGCTAGCTCAATCGCCAGTTCTGTGTGTCAAATTCTCAACTCACCACAACTGGCTCTGCGCCTGCGTCAATCCTCCCGTCAACGAGCATCTCTCTTTTCTGGACAAAAAATGGTGGAATCTTATGCAAAACTCTTTCACTGAAACGATCAATACTCAACCAGTAGAAATGTTGGGTATTACTGTTCATCCTCTCTCTATTTATCAGCTCAATAGCTTAATTGCTCAAGCTATAGAGGAACAACATAAGTGGATAATTGCAAATCACAACTTACATAGTATTTATATTTACCATCATAGTCCGAGAATGCGGGCTTTTTATACTCAAGCCAATTACATCCATATAGATGGTATGGCGCTAGTTTTTTTAGGCAAATTTTTAGGTTTCTCGCTCCAAAGGCAACATAGGGTAACCTATGTGGACTGGACAAATCCTTTAATGACAGCAGCAGCAGCCAAAAGTTGGCGGATATTTTATTTGGGTTCAAAGCCAGGAGTAGCAGAACAAGGTGCTAAAATTCTGCGGTCAAAATTTTCTGGTTTAGAAATAGTTACTGCTCATGGTTATTTTGATGCTTCTCCCCAAAGTTATGATAACCAAGCGATATTAAAGCAAATTAATCAATACAATCCCGATATACTCATGGTAGGTATGGGTATGCCACGGCAAGAAAATTGGATATTAGATAACTTGGAACATATTTCTGCTAGGGTGATATTACCTTGTGGGGCTACTATTGACTATGTGGCTGGAGTAGTGCCAACTCCACCCAGATGGGCGGGAAAAAGCGGTTTGGAATGGCTATTTCGCTTGTTAGCAGAACCAAGGCGATTATGGAAGCGCTATTTAGTTGAGCCTTGGTTTTTACTGCTACTACTCTTAATCGAATTGGGTAAAATATCTCGACAGCGTTGGTTTAAAAGGTAACCCATATTCAGTTTTGGTAGATTTAACAGTTAAGTTTTATGACTAAAAAATCTTTTTTTACTAGACGTCTGATACTTATATTTGGATTTGTTGGCTTTGCTGATATTGTTGTCTTGATTATGGGGAGAATATTCATCCAAATAGAGAATCGTCAGCTATGGGCAAAGTATCAAACTAAAACCTTTCCTGTGCGGGGTAATAGTACCCTGAGGGAAAGAGCTGCTAATAAGGGATTAATTTATGGAGCAGCTGTGAGAAAATCTGCTTTATCTTCAGATACACACTTGGCAGAGACCGTTATCCGCGAATGTGGCATCATCGTCCCAGAGTGGGAATTAAAGTGGAACTTTCTGCGTCCCACACCCAATACTTTTGATTTTTCTCAAGCTGATTGGTTAGCAAATTTTGCCTGCCAACATCAAATGCTGTTTCGTGGACATACTTTAGTTTGGCATGAAAAGGCAGCTCTACCTCAATGGTTTGCGACTACTGTAAATGGTGAAAATGCTCGACAAATACTGCTAACACATATTGAAACTGTTGTTAGTCACTATGCGGGAAAAATCCATTCTTGGGATGTAGTGAATGAAGCAATTGAAGTTGCAGATGGTAGAGCAGACGGATTGCGCAATACACCTTGGCTTGAGTTCTTAGGAGCAGACTATATCGACATTGCTTTTAGAGCTGCTGCTGCTGCTGACCCCAAAGCCTTATTGGTATATAATGAATATGGTCTTGATTATGACACTGATAAGGATAGAGATAAAAAGACTGCTGTTCTCAACTTACTTAAACGGTTGCATTCTCAAGGAACGCCAATCCATGCACTTGGTATTCAAGCTCACTTGTCAGGTAGTGAACCTCGGTTTAATCCCGATAAACTGCGGGAATTTTGCCATCAGGTGGCTAATTTAGGGTTAAAAATCCTAATTACTGAAATGGATGTGGATGACCAAGATTTACCCTTAGACATCAGTACTCGCGATCATATAATCGCTTCTGTATACCAAAATTATTTGTCAGTAGCTTTGGAGGAGAAAGCCGTGGTTGGTATACTCAATTGGGGAATCAGTGATAAGTATACTTGGCTGTCAGCATTTAAACCTCGATATGACCATTTTCCTGTGAGGACATTACCTATGGATGCCGATATGAATCCTAAATTAGCTTGGAATGCTCTTGCGTATACCTTTGACCATGCCTCCAAACGTTGATTCACACCTCAGCCTGTCCTTCATAATATCTAAAAAAATATGGAATTGAGAGAATCAATTGATGTAGACTTCAGCAGATACTTGTTAGTACTAAAGCGTCATTGGAAACCTGCTGCGGTCGTCTTTTTATTTACAGTCTTTCTAAGTTTTGTCGCGACAAAATTTCTCAAGCCATCCTATGGAGCATCAGGCAAATTGTTATTTAGAGTTCCCTCTTTTCAAGTCTTAGGTACTAATCTTTTACCTAGTAGCTCAGAAGGAGGAGACAGTGGAGATTTAAAATCACTGGTGTCAACTAACAATCCTATTAGTACCCAGATAGAAGTTATTTCCTCTCCTGCTATTTTACAGAGAACAATTGATACATTAAATCTCAAAGATAAAAAAGGTGAGCCGTTAGAAGTTTCATCATTAGCAAGTGCTGTTACCATGAAAATTATTGGTGGTACAGATGTATTGGAAATTAGCTACAAAAGCCCTAAGGCTGAGGAAGCAGCCGCAGTAGTCAACTGTATTATGAATTTTTATCTAGAAAAAGATATTAAGAATAACCGTAATGAGGCTAGTACAACGCGTGTATTCATGTCTAAACAATTACCTAAAAATAGATCTGCTGTGCATGAGGCTGAAATAGCATTACGTAGATTCAGGGAGGACAATAATATAACCGATTTGACCGAGGAAACAAAGTCAACCATTGCTATTATTGGCAGCTTAGAAGCTGAGATTAACAATATTCAGGCTCAATTGGCTGATATGACTGCTCAAAATGCTTTCTTGCAACAAAAAATAGGTCTAACTTCCCAGCAGGCTATTGATGTTAGCACTTTGAGCTATTCACCAGCGATACAAGGAATTCTCACACAACTGAATGAGATAAATAGACAATTGGCAATTGAGCGTAGTCGATTTTCAGATAATAGTCCTGTAATTATTAGCCTAGAATCTAAACAAGCTAATCTTCAACTCCTCCTGCAAAATCAAATTAGGAAAACTGTATTTCATACCACTATATTTCCTCCCCAATTATTGCAAATTGGAGAACTTAGACAAAAAATGATTCAGGATTTTTTACAAGTGGAATTACAAAGTTCTGGTACTGAAAAAAGGTTATCTTCTCTATACAAATCGCTTTATTTTTATCGTAGAAAAATGAAGAGAATACCACTGCTCATCCAAACGCAAAATGAGTTGGAGCAGAAGTTAGTGGTTGCTCAATCAACTTATCAAACTATTCTCAAAAAGGTTCAAGAATTAAAATTAGCGGAAAACAGAAACACTACAAGTGCCCAGATTATTTCAGTAGCAACAGTACCCAAAAAAGCCATATCAGGTACAAAAATTATTTTATTGATGGCAGGATTCACAATGGGCTTATTTTTTGCCGCGACAACAATTCTTTTTCTAGAACTTAGAGATAAAAGTTTGAAGACTCTCAAAGAAATAAAAGAATTATATGGATATACGTTAATCGGCATGATTCCCTTATTACGGAAAAAAGTAGTTAGAAAAGATCTGCGACATCTTGATACAACAATGGTAACGCCACATATTGTTGTTAGAGATGAGCCTTATTCGTTACCTAGTGAAATGTACAGGATGATTCAAGCTAATCTCAGATTACTAAGTACAGGTAAAGTACCGAAAACTATTGTAGTAACTAGTGCAATTTCGCAGGAAGGCAAATCTACAGTCGCAGCAAATTTAGCTATGGTGATTGCTCAGTTGGGACGCCAAGTATTACTTATTGATGCAGATATGCGACTTCCTGATCAGCACCTCCTTTGGCAGCTGAAAAATATATCGGGATTGAGTAACGTACTTGCTGGTCAGGCTGAATATGGCGATAGCATAACTTCAGTAATTGAGAATTTGGATGTTTTAACTGGAGGTACTAGACCTCCCAATCCTCTAGCTTTATTAGATTCTAAACAGATGAGAACACTAATTGCGGATTGTTCAGTCAAGTATGATTTCGTGATTATTGACACACCCTCTGTGTTAATAGGGGCTGATGCTCTAACGTTGAGTCAAATGGCAGATGGCGTTTTATTAGTTACTCGACCGGGTGTAATTGATTTCCACAGTGCTAATGCAGCTAAAGAAATGTTAAAGAGGTCTAATTGTAATATTCTAGGTTTATTAATTAATGGTGTAATTGAGAAAAATGAAGCAAATAACTACTTCTATCATCCTAAAGAAGAATACCTAACACCAGAAAACATGTCTAGGAAGAAGAAAATTTCTCTAAACATGACAAATTGAAGTTAACTTAACCCAAAATACCTCTAATGATGCTAGATTGAGATCCACCTATCGTGTTTATTCATCAAAGCAGCAAAGTTCAAATGTTTAATGATTTGTTTAACCTGATAATTTAACTGTAAAATAATGAGATTTAGTATAATAGTTAACAAATTGGCTAAGTATAGTAATAAATTTACTGTTAATCCAGACCAAGACCCAGATATTGTTCAGCCATCAGCATTAAAAGAAGCTACTTCTGGCACTATCAGCTATATAGAAGGACGCAAGTTTGCGACATGGCTTACCCATACTGATGCGAGTGCGTTAATTATACCGCAGGATGAAAAGCTACAAATAGAGGCAACAGATAGAGGTATTGCTTGGATTTCCACCCCAGACCCCAGACTGTTGTTCGCCCAAGTAATCGGAATTTTTTACCAACCATATCGTCCGCAACCAGAAATTCATCCTACAGCAGTTATCCACCCCACAGCAAAATTAGGCAATGACATTTATATTGGACCCTATGTAGTAATTCAGCCAGAGGTGGAAATTGGTGACAATGTAGTTATTCATCCCCATGTGGTAATTTATCCTCAGGTAAAGATTGGCGATCGCACTACACTACATGCTAATTGCACCATCCATGAACGTAGCCAAATCGGTAAAGATTGTGTTATTCATAGCGGCGCTGTAATTGGATCTGAAGGATTTGGCTTTGTCCCGACTCATTCTGGTTGGTTTAAGATGGAGCAATCAGGCTATACAGTGTTAGCAGATGGTGTAGAAGTCGGTTGTAATAGTGCTGTAGACCGTCCATCTGTGGGAGAAACCAGAGTTGGAGAGCAGACGAAAATTGATAATTTAGTGCAGATAGGTCATGGATGTGAGCTAGGAACTGGTTGTGCTATAGCAGGTCAAGCTGGGATGGCAGGGGGAGTAACATTGGGAAATCGGGTGATTTTAGCAGGACAAAGTGGCATAGCTAATCAGGTACATATTGGCGACGGGGTGATCGCTTCTGCCCAAGCTGGAATTCACAATGATATCGCACCCGGAGAAATTGTGTCTGGTACTCCAGCAATGCCGCATAAAATATATCTTAAGGTAGCTGCTACATATAGTCGGTTACCAGAAATATATCAATCATTGAGAAAAATTCAACAACAATTAGGGAGCAAATAAATTACACCTAAATTACACCCTACAGCCTATTTTCTCCAATACTGACTTTGTGGAAACAATGTGGCGGTTCAAGCCGAGTTCCTGGGGTTCTACACCTAGAGCCAGAGCAATTAGTTGGGGTAAATGTAACACAGGCATGGCTAATTTTTGTCCGATCACCTTTTCTACCTCTGGTTGACGGGAATCTAAGTTAAGGTGACACAGGGGACAAGGTGTAACAATGCAGTCAGCACCACTTGCCAAAGCTTCTTGAATATGCATTCCAGCCATTTTGAATGATGCTGTAGTAGCATAACTAGAAAGAGGCCACCCACAGCATTGAGTCCGCCCCCGATAATAGATTGGTGTCGCGCCTAAAGTACGAAATACATTCTCCATGGACTCTGGTGCCACAGGGTCATCATGTATCGATTTTTGACCCCGGAGGAGGTAGCACCCATAAAATGCAGCACATTTTAGACCTGTTAATCTATGAGTGATCAGACTATTGATTCTGTCTAAACCATAATCAGCGATGAGAGCATGGAGAAGATGTTTGACTTCCGTAATACCGCGATAAGGTAAACAGCTTTCCTGCGCTAATAGCTGATTCACCTGATGGACATAGCTGGGGTTAGTTAGTTTTTTTTCTTTAAGACGGTCATCAACATGCCCAATAACACCTTGGCAAGTACTACAATGAGTTAATAAAGGGAGGTGTAATTCTTCTGCTAAAGCGATATTTCTGGCATTAACAGTATCCTCTAGTAGTTGAGAGTCTTCTTTAAAAGTTCCCGAACCACAGCAAGTAGCTTTTTTGAGTTCAATCAATTCAATTCCCAGGACGCGGGTGAGAGCATGAGTAGCTGCGTAGAGTTCCCCACAGGCTCCCTGAGCAACACAACCTGGGTAGTAAGCGTATTTTAATGTTTGGGACACCATATAACTGTGTTTGAGTGAGAGCTATTCTCTTAGAGGATAACTGTATTTATCACCGCCTTGGAGATTTTTGCCAGAGAAACTGGAACTTTCGGCACAGAAAATTCCCTAATAGTATACTGGTGATCACGCTTTCCGATAAGATGTATATGCCCAAAATAATATCAGCTATAAAGAGCAAGTAATAGCAACTGGTTAAGGACTTTTATCTATGAGCCAATCTGAAATTTTCGCAAAAGTAAAGAAAGTTGTAATTGAGCAGCTAGGTGTGGAAGAGACAAGTATTAAGGAAACTTCCTCATTTATTGATGATTTAGGGGCTGATTCCTTAGACCTTGTGGAGTTAGTCATGGCTTTTGAAGAAGAATTTGATATCGAAATTCCTGATGAAGCAGCAGAAAAGATCTTAACAATTCAAGACGCTGTGGACCATATCTCTGACAAAGTTACTCAATCTACTGCTTCTGGGTCATAAGCTGAGTTGTGATGGTCGCTTGGTGTGCGATCGCCCAAATTATCGCACAACCGATAAACTCTTGATTTGAGAACATCGGAATTAAAATTCAGCACTCTTAAATGTTTCTACCTGCCGCTTTTTCGCCATAATTAAATCAATCATGACAGACTATAAAAGTAACCGCGTTGTTGTAACAGGTGTTGGCGCGATTACACCTATTGGTAACACACAAAGAGAGTATTGGGAAGGGTTGTTGAGTGGACGTAATGGCATTGATTACATCACTGCGTTTGATGCATCTCTCCATGCTTGTCACATCGCTGGTGAAGTAAAAGACTTCCATCCCCATGATTACATGGAGCGTAAAGAAGCCAGACGAACAGATCGGTTTGCCCAATTTGCGATAGCGGCTACGAAGCAGGCTTTAGCAGATGCACAATTAGTTATCAATGAATTCAACGCAGAACAGATAGGTGTCATAATTGGTTCTGGCGTTGGCGGTATTAAAGTGCTTGAGGACCAGCAAACAGTTTATCTCGATCGAGGTCCTGATCGCTGTAGTCCTTTCATGATTCCGATGATGATTGCTAATATGGCTGCGGGATTAACAGCTATTCATATAGGAGCTAAAGGTCCAAACTCTTGTTCCGTCACTGCTTGTGCTGCTGGTTCTAATGCCATAGGCGATGCTTTCCGCTTAGTCCAAGGTGGATATGCACAAGCGATGATTTGTGGTGGATGTGAAGCAGCCGTTACGCCTTTGTCTTTAGCTGGATTCGCTGCAGCACGGGCGCTTTCTACTCGAAATGATGACCCTACTCATGCTTGTCGTCCTTTCGACCGCGATCGGGATGGCTTTGTTATGGGTGAAGGCGCAGGAATCTTAATTCTAGAGCAAATGGATCACGCTCTGAAGCGACGTGCTCGTATTTATGCAGAAATTATTGGTTATGGTATGACCTGTGATGCTTACCACATAACATCTCCCATCCCCGGTGGTATAGGCGCGGCTAGAGCCATCCAGTTAGCTCTGAAAGATGGAAATTTGCAACCAGAAATGGTGGATTACATCAATGCTCATGGTACCAGTACCCAAGCTAACGATGTCACAGAGACAGCAGCAATTAAGAAAGCCTTGGGCGAACATGCCTATAAAATAGCCATTAGTTCCACAAAATCCATGACAGGTCATCTTCTAGGTGGTTCTGGAGGAATAGAAGCGGTCGCGACTGTACTCACGATCGCCAATGACCAAATTCCACCCACAATCAACTTGCAAAATCCTGAGCCAGAGTGTGACTTAGATTACGTACCATCATCTAGTCGTACTGCCAAAGTAGAGGTAGCACTATCCAATTCCTTTGGATTTGGGGGTCATAACGTCACTTTAGCCTTTAAAAAATTCAGATCAGAAAACAACAATTAACACCAAAAAAATCGCGCGCCCCCTGAAATAGTTCACCACGACCGAATTATCAGCTTTATTCATTACCAGAATAAAAGATGACCTCGCTTGTCCATCAGCAATGCTCAATGGGATGATTGAAGATAGTGGGTTAATGTAAAATGACCCCAGCAAGAGAAAGCTACAAAGAGTGCTAACCCGTCGTTAAAAACAAGAGATTATGGCTGTTGCAACCCAATCCCTCGCAGAACTTTGTATTAACTCGATCCGTTTCTTGGCTGTTGATGCCGTAGAGAAGGCAAAATCAGGACACCCTGGATTGCCGATGGGCGCTGCTCCCATGGCTTTCGTACTTTGGGACAGATTCTTGAAATTTAACCCCAAGAATCCCCAATGGTTTAATCGCGATCGCTTTGTTTTATCTGCTGGTCACGGCTGTATGTTACAGTATGCGCTACTGTACTTAACAGGTTACGACAGTGTCACCATTGAGGACATCAAGCAGTTTCGGCAATGGGGTTCTAAAACTCCTGGTCACCCAGAAAACTTTGAAACTCCTGGAGTAGAAGTAACTACTGGTCCTCTGGGACAAGGAATCGCTAATGGAGTGGGTTTAGCCATTGCAGAAGCTCACTTGGCTGCCAAATTTAACAAACCTGATGTCAAGCTTATTGACCACTACACTTATGTGATTCTTGGTGATGGTTGTAACATGGAAGGCGTAGCTAGTGAAGCTTGTTCTTTCGCCGGACATCAAGGATTAGGTAAACTCATTGCTCTGTACGATGATAACCACATCTCAATTGATGGTTCCACAGATGTGGCATTCACCGAGGATGTTTCTAAACGATTTGAAGCTTATGGCTGGCATGTTCTACATGTTCCAGACGGTAATACTAATTTAGAAGCAATTGCAAAAGCAATTAAAGAAGCTAAAGAAGTTACCGATAAGCCTTCTATGATTAAAGTAACTACCACCATCGGTTATGGTGCTCCTAAAAAGCAAAATACCGCTGGTGTTCATGGTGCGGCTTTAGGCGCAGAAGAAGTAGCAGCAACCCGGAAAAATTTAGGTTGGACATACGCACCTTTTGAAATTCCCCAGGATGTGATCGAGCATATGGGTGAAGCCATTAAACGGGGTAAAGCGGCTGAGGATGAGTGGAATCATACTTTTGCGAATTACAAAGCCAAGTATCCTCAAGAAGCAGCAGAATTTGAACGTTATTTGAGTGGGACATTACCAGCAAATTGGGAGCAGCTACTACCTAGCTATACTCCTGAAGATAAGGGAGTACCTACCCGGAAGCATTCAGAAACCTGTTTGAATAAACTAGCAACGGTTTTACCTGAATTAATTGGCGGTTCGGCTGACCTCACTCACTCTAACCTGACTGAACTGAAAGGTTTTGGCGACTTCCAAAAAGGACATTACCAAAATCGTAACATCCACTTTGGTGTGCGCGAACACGCCATGGGTGCTATCTGTAATGGTTTGTCACTGCATAATTCTGGGTTAATCCCTTATGGTGCGACATTTCTGATTTTTACAGACTACATGCGCGCTGCTATACGTTTGTCTGCCTTATCTGAAGCTGGTGTAATCTATGTGATGACCCATGATTCCATTGGACAAGGTGAAGATGGACCAACACACCAGCCAATCGAAACGCTAGCTTCCTTAAGAGCTATTCCGTCGCTGACAGTGATCCGTCCTGCTGATGGTAACGAAACTTCTGGAGCTTATCAAATAGCGATCACTAAAGCCAAGCGCAAGGAATCAACTTTACTGGTCTTCTCGCGCCAAAACGTCCCCAATTTGGCAGGTACATCCCTTGCGGGTGTGGCTAAAGGTGGGTACATAGTAGCTGATTCCGTCGGTACTCCAGAATTAATTTTAATTGGTACTGGTTCTGAATTAAGCCTTTGTGTCACAGCAGCAGAAAAACTGACCAGTGAAGGTAAAAAAGTCCGTGTTGTCTCTCTACCTGCATGGAATTTATTTGATGCACAGGATGCAGCTTATAAAGAATCAGTTTTACCAAAAGCTGTCACCAAGCGTCTAGCTGTAGAAGCTGCATCCAGTTTTGGTTGGCATAAGTATATAGGTGACGCAGGCGATAGTGTAACTATTGATCGATTTGGCGCTTCAGCTCCAGGTACTGTCTGTTTGGAGAAGTTTGGTTTTAGTGTCGATAATGTCTTAGCTAAAGCTAAAGCATTGTTGAGTTAATCGCCACAGAAAAGCTGAGGTGGGACTAAAAGCCCACCTTTTTTTCTACTCATAAACCGCTTTCCTTTTACCCGTATTCTTCACAGTGAGTGAGATAATTTGTTATTTTTAATACTTCAAGTCCAGATATAGCTAGTTGTAAAGCTATTTTGATTACTTGTATGTAACTTTTTTTAACGAAAAATGATAAACATCAGAAAAAAGCAATTATGTAAAAACAGAAGCTGACTTATTACTTAGGTAAGGAACTATCTTAATTATACATAAAGCTTTTACCCCATAGATTATTTTGTCTTTTTACTCACTAACTCCTAATTTCTTAAGTAATTCTACGTGATTTCCATCTTCACACAATGCTTAAAATTGGCTGTTAATGTTAAGCTTTTATAAGAAGTTATTCAGCAATCGAAAAAAATGATACATGGCTGAAACATTCACGGGAGAAAGGTTTTACTAGATTAACCGCCATCTAAAATCAGCCAACTTACTAGTAATTACGCTAAAACCCTGATCCCCAGGATGAAAAGTTCATGTTAATCTGTTTCAGTCATAAATACAAAGTGAAAGCGGAACGAGTTCAAGTTTTCCGGAGGTTGGCACTATTAAACAAAAAAGTTGGTGAAAAACCTACGAGTTATAAAACATCAGTTCTACAGACGCTTTAAAATCAGACGCATGAATCAAAGACATTTGTGGACTATTGTCACCCTATTTCTGGCTGTTTTGGGAATTCCTTCAGTGGGGCGGACTCAGACCACCAAAGGGACCACTATAGCCGTCCAAAAATTACCCGCAACTGATGTAGCAAAGGTAGGGGAATATCAATCCCCGACAGGGTCATCTACCTTAGGTGCTGTAGTTACAGAAATTTACTCTCATCGAATCAATGGTCGTCAGGCGGCGACTCTATTCGTCCGGAACATTCCTGTAATCACCTTTATTAGTTCTACCCCAGTTAGTAATGTAGAGAAAAAAGTTGGCTCTCTAGGCGGATTAGGAAATATGAGTTCCTACGCCCTAATTTCAACGAATACAACGAAAGTGGCTAGTATTGGCAGTGTTATGAGTGGCGGTAACCTCATTACCAATGACCCGATTCAGAAGGCTAGCATAGTAGCAGCTAGGGTTAACCAGCTAATTCAAGATAATGTGGACGCCAGCAAAATCACTGTGAGTTGGAAATCCAGTGAAAAATCAGCAGCGACGATCAATGGAATATCGAGGAAAGGTCCCTCTGTTCGCAAGTCGTTAGGCGATCGCTACATGATCAAGTTCAATGGTCAAGAATTGGTGGAACTTGATGAAAACACCCGCCTAGCAGACGCAACTAGAAACCCACCGCAAGATGCATTACAAGCTACTAATCGACTCCGGAGACTCATCGGTAATGCTTCTCCCATCCAAGAGATTGCTGACTTGCCATTGAAGAGGTCAATAACTCTACCAAGACTTCCCGATCAAATTGCCATAGGTGGTTTGAGAATTAACTTCAAAGGTATAGCTTCATGGTACGGCTACGACGGTTCTAGTAGCTCTACCGCTAGTGGGGAAAGATACAATCCAGAAGGACTAACTGCTGCTCATAGGAGTCTACCTTTAGGTACAAAAGTCCGAGTTACCAATACCTCCAATGGTCGTTCTGTAGTTGTGCGAATTAACGATCGCGGACCATACGTGGGTGGTCGAATTATTGACCTGTCTGCTGCTGCTGCTAGGCTACTAGGGATGATGGGTAGTGGTATTGCGCCAGTCCATATTGAAGTTTTGGGTAGGTAGTAGAGGATTAAAAAACTGGACTGGGCATAAATTTTCTTAGTTCCTCGACTTCTTCCCTAGACTTGGGCGATAAACTAACTGGGAAGAAGCAAGAACTAGGGGGATTTTGTGCGCCTGCTGACAACAGTTACAGCTTTACGCTGTTATTTACAAAAAGTCGCCAGGGAAAATCAGGACCTGATCAATTCGCAGGGTCTAGTCTTTGGCGATCAGACTAACTGGTTTAAAACAGCAGTGGGATTAGTCCCCACTATGGGTAATTTACATCCAGGTCATTTAAGCTTAATTGAGCGAGCACGCAGGGAAAATTTGACGCTGATCGTCAGTATTTTTGTGAATCCCCTGCAATTTGCACCGCACGAGGATTATTACCGCTATCCCCGGACTTGGGAACAAGATTGTCAATTATGTGAACAAGCTGGCGTTGATGCGATTTTCGCTCCTACTCCAGAAATCATGGGCGTGGCGTCAAATACTAGCTCAGAAACTCAAATGGTGCAAGTGACTCCACCATCTGCTATGATTAGTGGTTTATGTGGTCGTTCACGACCGGGACACTTTCAGGGTGTAGCCACAATTGTCACCAAGCTTTTCAATTTAGTCCAGCCAGACCGAGCTTATTTCGGGCAAAAAGATGGTCAGCAATTGGCGATTATCAAGCGTCTAGTGGCTGATTTGAATATGCTTGTGGAAGTCGTTGCTTGTCCCATAGTACGTGATGCTTCAGGTTTAGCCTTAAGTTCTCGTAATCAATATTTGACCGCCAAGGAAAAAGAGCAAGCAGTTGTTTTGTCTCAAGGTTTAAGACAAGCTGAAACCCTATTTCGGGCTGGTGGGGTGCGAGACGGTTGTGAACTAATAGCATCAGCCCAACAAAAAATCTCTATTGTTGATGATGTTTTTCTGGAATATATTGAACTGGTGGAACCGACTACTTTAATCCCTTTAGCAAAAATTCAGGAGGAAGGAATGCTCGCGATCGCTGCTCGTTTTGGTTCTACACGTTTGATTGACAATACCATTTTGCGCGATCGCCAACCTATCATCGCCATTGACGGACCCGCTGGTGCTGGTAAATCCACAGTGGCTCGCCAAGTAGCAGAACAGTTAGGGTTAGTTTACTTGGATACTGGTTCCATGTACAGAGCTATTACTTGGCTAGTACTAAAAACAGATATTAGCATTGAGGATGAATGTGCGATCGCCCAACTAGCTAATGAATCGACGATTAAACTTACCCATAGTTTAAATAGAGATCATCCCGTTAAGGTTTGGATTAATGACTATGATGTCACTCAGGAAATTCGCAGCCTGGAAGTGACCGCAAAGGTATCAGCTATTTCGGCTCAGAGTGCTGTGCGCCGAGCATTAGTCATCCAGCAACAAAACTGGGGTAAGCATGGAGGGTTGGTCGCGGAAGGGAGAGATATTGGTACTCATGTATTTCCCAATGCGGAAATTAAAATATTTTTGACTGCTTCTGTGGGTGAACGCGCTCGGCGTCGTCAGCAAGACTTTAAAAAACAAGGTCAACCAGAAGTGAGCTTAGAACAACTCGAACGGGATATCGCCGAACGGGACTGGAAAGATAGTCATCGTCAAATATCTCCCTTACAAAAAGCAGCAGATGCGATCGAAGTCCAAACTGATGGCTTAAGCGCCTCTGAAGTAGCAGCGCAAATTGTGGCTCATTACCAACAGTGTCTATCTCAGTGGTAATCACTAAAGTCCCTCTGCGCCAAGTCTTAATATCTTCTTTAGGAGTGAAGCCAAAAACTCAGATTACCCTTAAAGATAAAGGATCTGCAAGAGTTAGCCAAACAAATTTATGACCTTACAAAGCTTTGGTGTGATTGGATTAGCCGTTATGGGCGAGAACATCGCTCTCAACGTCGAACGGAATGGCTTTCCAATTGCAGTTTACAATCGCTCTCGTGAAAAAACTGATGCCTTTATGGCACATCGCGCCCCAGGGCGGAATGTGAAAGCCGGATTTACCTTAGAAGAATTTGTCGCTGCGCTAGAACGTCCCCGGAAAATCCTCGTCATGGTGCAAGCGGGTAAGCCAGTTGATGCGGTAATTCAACAGCTAAAACCTCTACTACAAGAGGGAGATATCATTATTGATGGTGGTAACTCCTGGTTTGAAGATACTGAAAGACGCACTCAGGAACTAGAACCAATTGGGTTACGCTATCTGGGAATGGGTGTGAGTGGTGGTGAAGAAGGAGCCTTAAATGGACCATCTTTAATGCCAGGTGGGACAAAAAGTTCCTACGAGTTCCTTTCACCCATCTTTAACAAAATTGCCGCTCAAGTCGATGATGGTCCTTGTGTAACTTATATTGGACCTGGTGGTTCTGGTCATTATGTAAAAATGGTACATAATGGCATTGAGTATGGTGATATGCAATTGATCGCGGAAGCCTACGACTTGCTGAAAAACGTCGCTGGACTCAATCATACACAACTCCACGACGTATTTACTCAGTGGAATACCACCGATGAACTCAATTCGTTTTTGATTGAAATTACAGCGAATATCTTCCCATACATTGACCCAGAGACAAAAAAACCTCTGTTGGATTTGATTGTTGACGCAGCTGGTCAAAAAGGAACTGGACGTTGGACAGTCCAAACTGCTTTGGAATTAGGTGTAGCTATTCCCACAATTACCGCCGCAGTTAATTCCCGGATTCTCTCTTCGATTAGAGATGAACGGATAGCAGCTTCTAAACAGCTCACAGGTCCAACCGCTAAATACAATGGACAAGTTAAAGATTTTGTGAATAAGGTGCGAGATGCGCTTTATTGTTCCAAAATCTGTTCCTATGCTCAGGGTATGGCTCTGCTATCTACAGCATCTAAGACTTATAACTGGGGCTTGGATTTGGGTGAGATGGCGCGGATTTGGAAGGGTGGTTGTATTATTCGGGCTGGTTTCTTGAATAAGATCAAGAAGGCTTTTCATGAAAACCCCACATTACCCAATCTATTGTTAGCTCCTGAATTTAAGCAGACAATTCTAGATAGACAATCAGCTTGGCGGGAAGTAATTGTCACAGCTGCTCAATTGGGCATTCCTGTCCCAGCTTTTAGTGCTTCTCTAGATTATTTCGATAGTTATCGTCGTGAGCGTCTACCTCAGAATCTGACTCAAGCGCAACGCGATTACTTCGGAGCACATACTTACCTCCGCACTGATAAGCCTGGAAGTTTCCACACTGAATGGGTTCCTATTACCGAGAAGAAGTAATCTAGAAGTAAACTACAATTTGCACTACATTTCGTACTACATCCAATGAGTCCATCATAGATCTGATAATTTTTGTAAGTGTCTCTGAAATACAAGAGACACTTTCTTTTCCCTACACCCTACACCCTTTCCCTCAGTTCAAAGCCGATGATTTGGCTTCCAAGTTTTCCAAACGACTCTTCAATTCCTGATTTTGTTGTTTGAGTTGATTAAGTTCTTCTCGCAATTGGCGCAAAGTTTTTTCTGGTCCAATATTTTTTTGCACTTTGACAATTTCTTCCTCCGCGTAGCGACGAACTCGTCCATCTGCTGTCTGATTAGCCAAAGATTGTAAAATGCTAATAGCTTTGGGAGTTTCCATTTGTCCCAACGCAGTTAATACCGCAACTTGGGTTAAAAAGAATGTCTCTTTAGCCATTTCTGCTAATCTATCTAAAATATGCTCTATATTTGCTGGAGATTGACCAACAGAAATTTTACCTAAAGCACGGATGGCTGATAACCTCAAGGGTCTGGATACTCCCAGTTTAGTGTATTCCAGGAGTAGATTTAAAGCTGCTTCTGAATCTTTGAATTCAGCTAATCCGGCGATCGCTCCACTACGTACCACTTCATTCCAACCGGCTCTTTCTTCTAAAACCGATTTTAGCAGTTTGAGTACTTTCTCTTCTTGGGGTTTATCTTCCAAATTCGCGGAAGCGATCGCTCCCATAGTCTTACAAGCAGCAGCTTCCACATAGTAACTGGGGTCGCCATTTTGGACAAAACCTTTAACTGCTTTATAACTAGCATGGGTTTTGATCTGAGCTAAAGACTGGACCACAGCTTTACGGACAAAAGGACTGGGGTCTGCTAAACCCACAACCAAAACATCAAAAGCTTGATCTAACTTAATTTCAGCTAACTGTCTAGCTACCTCTACCCGCACACCCCAGAAAGGGTCATTTTTCAAAGCAGATGATAGTGCTTTGATCGCCTCTAAAGCTCCTTTTTTTGCCAAAGCTTCAGCAGCATAAATCCGCGAAATCGGATTAGGGTCAAATTCCAATTGTGCTTTCAACTCAGGAACCGGATATTCCAGACTGACAGTTTTCAGGTAATTATTTCCGACATCAAAGCTGATAAAATCCGGTTTTTCTGCTAAAGGGAAGTAGAAACTTTGTTCTTTTTCATTCACGCGCACAGTAAAAGTTTTCAGTTCCCCATTTTGCTGACTGTAACCAAAACCAATAGGGATTCTCAGATTAAACGAAGCTCCTAATCCATCCTTCTCTCCATTAGCTTGAGTCTGGGTAACAGTTACCTTAGCCAATTTAGCATCTCCATCCCAAGAGTAAGAGACTTTAAAATCAGGATGTCCACCACGATAAACATATTGGTCGAACAGAAAAGCCAGATTTCGCCCAGTTGCTTTTTCAATTGCTCGGAGTAAGTCAATTGTTTCTACAGTCTGATGCGCATTATCCTGAACAAAGGTTTGGATCGCTTTCCAGAATAATTCATCGCCCAATTCTGTGCGAATCATGTGATAAACACAAGACCCCTTTTCATAAATATGGCGATCGTAAAGTTCAATTGCTTCCCGGTAAACATGAGTAACCATTGGTCGGCGATAACGGCTACTATCTTCACTTAAATAACTACGAGCTTCCAATAAACGATAATAGTCCGCATCCTGACTTCCATATTCATTTTCCGTCCACATCACCTCAGAATAGGAAGCCATTCCTTCCTTAATCCAAGCATGAGACCAATGCTTAATCACCACCAAATTACCAAACCACTGATGTGCTAATTCGTGGACAACTAAACTCTCTGTGTTACGATTATCCAAGACAGCTCGTTCATCTAGTAAGCACCTGTCCGTTAATAGAGTAGCTGAGGTGTTTTCCATCCCCCCAAAGATGAAGTCATCCACACAAACTTGTGCATATTTGGGAAACACATAGGGACAACCATATTTTTCGCTCAAATATGCCAACATGCGGGGAGTTTTCCCCATACTCCGTCGAGCATCTGCTTCTCGTCCCTTTTCTACATAGTAATTTACAGGTTTACCTTCCCAATTATCCTCCACTACCCCAAAATCACTGACTGCTAAAGTCATTAAATAGGTAGGATGAACTTGCTGTTGTGACCAATGATAAATTCTGCTTGCTCCATCTTCTATGGTATTAATTAATTCACCATTAGAAATAGCGATCAAGGGTTTAGCAATGCGAACACGAATCTCCGATGTGGATAATTGTCCTGGATAGTCAAAGCAGGGAAACCAGAAACGCGAGTCTTCATCTTCTCCTTGAGTCCAGACTTGAATCGGTTTTTCTGGATAATGTTTATCCGGTTGAATAAAATAAATTCCTCTTTGGGGTTTTTCCACCGAGTAGGCGATCGCAATTAACAAGCGCTGACCAATTTTTGTAGATTCTGTCAGTTGAATAGCTAGGTTTTCTCCATCATATGCAAATTTCTCTAGCGTTCCATCTATCTCTACAGATTGGATATTCAAGTTGACAGCATCCAAAATCAACCTTTCTATCCCATCACGAATTGGTAATAGCCGAATATGACAAACACCACAGCAAATCTGGTTTGGTATATCCAAAGTCAAATCCAGAAAAATATGCTCTACCTGTCCTGGTCTATCAGGATTGTAGTGTGGTTTAGCTCCTGGCAATTCAAAATTTTTATGTCCGTTATTTTCTGTATCTAAATAAGAATGGGGCATTGACTTATTACTAACCTTTTAATCCTGAAACGTTTAATTGGGATGTAGTTTATACAAATAGCGTTATCAGGTGCATATGCTCCATCAACGTAGATGATTTATAGATCATGGTTACTTGGGATAGGAAGATTTTCAATCTCCCCACATATACATCCCCTGATATTAACTTTTCTAGCTTAAAATAGCTTTTGGTAAACAGACTGATTATTTTTCAGATGAATTTAAGATATCATTTCCGAATTTACTCCTCACATTGGTGAAGTTATTAGACTAACTATAATTATAGTGTGTGTAGAAATACTAATTTTATCGGTAAAAACCGCAAAGCCGGAGAATTTCTTGTTAAAACCAAAAAAACTTGACCAGTAACAAGTTTTAATTCAAGTTGACCGCATCCTAAATAGGTTCTCAGTAGCAAGTTTCAGTAGCAATTTAAGTCAAAGAGGACTATCACAATGCCCGCAGATAAATCAAGATTTTTGGGTTTTTTCATTGGGACTACAGTTGTTGTAGCAGGAGGTATAGGGGCTTATTTATTTATAAAGGGTTTTCTAGGTGGAGGAGATAGCACTAGCCCTTTAAGTAGCGCTAAAGTTGTACCAGCACAGGCATTACTTGCGACTTATATTAATCCAGATTCACGCTCTTGGTCACGACTACAGCATTTTGGGACGCCAAAAGCACAGCAAATCCTAGCTAAAGATCTGGAAGATATGGATCAAGATATGAATAAGGAACTATTTAACGGTGCTAATATATCTTACGAAAAAGATATCCGTCCTTGGATAGGTGGAGTCATGATAGCTTTACTGCCACCAAATCCGACGAAAGCTGTGCAATCAACTACGCCTAAGACGCAGCCAGACCTGGGTATATTAATGGTGGTAGGAATCAAAGATAAACTGAGCGCCTTAAATTTTGCCAATAAATTGAAGTCCCAGAAAAGCCTCCAAACTCAGGAGTCGGAGTATAAAGGGGAAAAAATTATCGAAACTCAGGAAAAAGGTAAATCTACATACACATCAGTTTTAGATAATACTTATGTCTTATTAGCACCAGATAAGCAAGCTATAGAAAATGCCATTAGTACCTATAAAGGAGACCCTTCTTTTGCGAGTAAAGAAAATGCGACTAATCTCCTGTCTAAAAGTATAGATACAAAAAATAGTGTTGCTCAGATATATGTGCCTGATTATGCTGGTATGATTCAGCAATTAGCTTCATATAATCTACAATCTAACCAAATACCCCCGCAGACTCTACAGCAACTTAGACAAATCAAGTCGCTTGTAGCTAGTGTTGGTATTGACGATCAGGGTGTGCGATTCAAAGCCACGATTAATACAGATCCGCAAACGAATAAATTCCAGTATGAATTGACTCCAGGAAAAATCCTGTCACAGTTTCCCGCAGAGACTTTTGCGCTAATTAATGGACAGGGAATCAAGCATAGTTGGCAATCTTTGGTGGAGCAGTCCAAAGATTATCCAGAGTTTCAACAAGCGGTAACACAAGTTCGTACACAGTTGAATGCCATCAATCTGGATTTGGATAAGGATATTATTGGCTGGATGGATGGTGAATTTGGGATGGGGGCTGTTGAGTCTAATCAAGGTTTGTTGGCGAAAGTCGGTTTTGGGGGAGCGTTGGTTTTGGCAACTAGCGATCGCCCCACTGCAGAAGCGACATTGACTAAGCTCGATGGGATAGCAGCGAAACAGCCATCTCTGACTATCAGCAATAGGAACATTGACGGGAAAAATGTGACAGAGTGGCAAATTCCCCAGCAGGGAACCCTGATCGCCCATGGTTGGTTAGATCAAAATACTCTTTTTCTAGCTATTGGCGGACCTGTCGCGGAAGCTTTGACTCAACATAAGGGTCAATCTATTAATAATACTGAGAATTTCCAAGCTGTAACTGGTTCTTTACCAAAACCTAATGCGGGTTACTTTTACATAAATGTGGAAAAAGCTATTTTAGTAATGAACCGTTTCCCAGCGCTAAGTCATTCTATGACACCAGAAGCTAGTGCTCTTTTAGAATCTATTCGTGGTTTGGGTGTTGCTGTTAATAGTCCTGATAAATCTACCAATCAAATGGAGATGTTGTTGGCTTTGAAGCCGAGTAAGTAAGACAGTTAATGAATGAAACATTTATGTTAGCTGCTTTAGCCATAAGCAGAAAAGCTTTGCCAAAATGTTTGCCCAACCCACCAGTAGGCTGTGTCATTGTAGGTACTGAAAAAATAGTGGCAAAAGGATACACCAGAGCGCCAGGGAAATATCATGCTGAGGCTGATGCACTTAATCAGATTCAAGGCAAAGCGTTCAACTGCTTGAAAATGAGTGATTAAACAAGAATCTGAAATTTATCCCCCATAACCCGTTAGGTTGGGGGATTAGGACGTTTATCTATCATTAATTTCCAAATACCCTGCGATTTGATTAATCAGGACTTCAGGAGTTCTATTTAATTTTGGAGCTAACAAAATAGCAAAGCCACGCGCCCCTGTAATATCTCCTGTACGCAGCGCTGTAACTAATTTATCCATCCAAATAGTTTTTTGGTCATCTTCAATTTTAGTTGTCTGTGCATCAATTAGATGACCTTGAGTTTTGGTTTTTGTCTGTTCTGGAGATGTCAATTGCCATATAATTCCAATCATCGCTTGAATTTCTGATTCATTGACAAACTTAACATTTCCGTAGAGACATATTCCACCACAATCTGGTAAGTTAGAAGCATCTTGGTATCCTGCTTCTTTAAAGGGATTATGAGTGTAACTAGATGAATCTGCAGGTGTCGTTGGTTCTAGTTTAGAGTGAGTGTATTTCTGACTTAAAGATGCAGAAGAATTTAAATCAGTTATTTCACTCCCCTTTGGCTTTTCTGAATTTATAGGATTTTGGCTTTTTTCATCCTTACCATCCTTACAATCCGATGGTTGCTGGACTAGACATTCTATACTTACACTATGGATCTGGTTAGAATCAGATGACATAGCTGACTTTGCATTAATTGGAAAGTAGCATAAACTTGCCAGTAAAGCAACTAATACTTGCTTTAGATAACTATTATTAATTAGTACTTGCATGACTAAGTCCTTATACTCCTAAAACAAAGATTTAGCTAGGGTTTATGAAGAGTCACAGTATGAGGTCAATAAGATTTAGTACCAGAAATTCATTAGTCAGCGTTAAAATTCATAATTTACGCTTAACGCTTTTTATTACATAAAGTATGCGGTTTTATCACAGTTCTTGTATGCTCTCATCAATCATTGGAGCAAAAATACTTTGAAGCGAAATATACATTTAAGAGGGAACAGGGAACGGGGAAAAGGAAACAGAAAAATCCCCATAATTAAAATTAGGGGATTTGTGTCAGATAGATGGCGAATTTACCTTGGAGGCTAGGGTAAATAGCTTAATTTGGGTTGTTCCAAATACATATATACCAGATGAGAAACCTGCCGAATAAAATCTCTACCCCTGGTGTCATTATAAGGTCTTCTGACAAAAATCCCTGCTAAATAACGCTTACCATTGGGCATTTCAATAATACCTGCATCCCCAATGACAAACCCAATATCCCCTGTTTTATGAGCAATTATTGCTCCCGATCCCAAACCAGCCGCAAGCAACTTTCTATTATGACAATGGTCTAAAATATCTAAAGCTTGGGAGCGACTCGCATCTGAAATTAACTTATGATACTGAATCAGCGCTGACAATTTTACCAGGTCAGCAGGGCTGGTCGTATTAGTTCCTTTAAAATCTCCCAGCAAATGACGAATTACAGTATTTTCCAATCCCCAACTGCGAAATCTGGGATTTAATTTTTTACTACCACCCAAACGATCAATGATCATGTTTGCGGCTGTATTATCACTGATAGTGATCATTTTATTTATGGTTTGCAGTACAGTCAACTTGGTTCCCACGCGTCTATATTGCAAGTCCCCAGAGCCGCTTGCAACCAAGTCTCGTCGCATTATCAGGGTGTCATTTAATTTGACACTACCTGCGTCTACCTGCTCAAATAAAGCAATCAAAATTGGGAACTTAATTGTACTCGCTGCGGGAAATACTTTGTTACCACCAATATTCAAATAGTTACCCGTCTCTAAATCCACAAAAAACATTCCTGGATTAAGAAACCTGTAGCGAGCTATCAATGTATTAATTTGAGATTTTAGCTGTGGCATTTCTCCATTTAAAGCAACTACCCCAGCCAACATTGAAGTATTAGAAGTATTACTTGGGTTAATTAATACATTTGGTGGACTCAGCTGATTAATAATTTTAGTATCTGGTGAAGGCGCTTTAGTTTGAAATAATAGAGCTTGGCGATTTTGTGGGGGATTAGGGGTAATAGAAATCGGTATTTGGGAGGATTGATCCCCATCCTGTATTCCCAATTTTCCCCTTTCCGTTATGGGTATTTTTTCAATGGATGAGATTTTTATTACCCAATGAGAGTCAGAATTTTCTCTAACTATTACATTTTGGGGCGAGACATTATAACCAGGTGCTAGTTCAATTACAAGTCTGGTTGTCTGAGGGTCAAGTTGTGCTACCCGAATTTCTCGAATCTTTGAGTTGAAGTTTTGCTTGGTTGTATGATGGATAAAAACAGTTCCCGATAAGTCAATCACCAGTCTTTTAGGGTGATCAATTAAAAAAACTTGAGGTTGAATACCTGAGTCAGTATTTAGGTCAAGCTGATTTTGGATAGGGTCAAAATGCCAGGATTCTAATCGAGTTGCTCTTACAGGTGAAGACAACAGCAAAACACTTATTAAGCTCAATAAGAACCAGCGTAATTTCATACAGTATCTTGAATTTACTTGCAAAGATTTTTAAAAAGGAGTTGAAATTAGATAATAGTTAACCATTATAAGCAAAGAAAATATCTAATGTCAAGGATTTTAGGGAGTAAATAAAAACTAATATCGCTGTCACCAAACGAAATGCATCTATAGCGAGTGCTTTTTTCACTTCCCGATTTTTACCAATTTGCGGATAGCCTAATGTTGCTGTTTTAATCTGCATTGCTTTCTATTTCTTTAAAGGCTGATAATTTGATTACTAGGAATTAACAACTGGGTAATTTCCCATTTGTTAATTAACAGCAACCTATGTGTAATTTTGCCCACCTAGCTCACTTATTTAGCGGTGGAATCTTAGCTAAAATGCCATTTTTCAAAAGTTCAGGTCGTTCTGACCAAGATAGTGAGCCATCTGGTTTAGCATAATATTGACTAGCACATTGCAAAATAGCAGATGCACTACTGTCAACTGGTAAGTCACCAAACAAATAGGTTAATTTACCTTCTGCAGCAAATGCAACAACACAAGCACGATTACAAGCACTCATACATTCAACTCCCTGAATGATGAATTGATTGCCTAATTCCCAATCTTGTCTAAGTTTTTGTAGCTGTTTTAGTAGTTGTTTACCTTTACTTTCACCAACCCGTTTTCCGTCTTGCCAGATGCTACTACAAGTTTGGCAAACGAACAATGTATGTTGTTTATTCATGATTAACTTTGAAGTGCTTATACAAAAGTCTTTATGGAATGTATGAAAATCAATACAGTTACACAACTGCATAGCTTACATATCTTACCCTAGTCAGTCTTCCTGCTCTGGAGGTGCTTGTCTGACTTCTAATTCATCATATTTATTGGCTTTGTAGATTATGGTCGAAAGTAACCAACTAAAGACAAAAATGGCGATGATTAAGTAACCTATTGTGCCAAAGTTATCACCTAGTTTACCAATGAAATCCCAAAAGGGACTTTTGAGTTGTAACTGATCGCCAATAATATTCAGAGCCTCAATTCCCCCAATCACTACAGCAACTATCACAGAAACAAGGGTGATAGTCATGTTGTAGTAAAGCTTGCGAATGGGTTTAACGTAAGCCCATCCATAAGCACCAAGCATTAAAATACCGTCTGTGGTGTCAATGAGGGACATAGCTGATGTAAACAAAGCTGGGAAGACGAGGATCGACCAAATAGGCATACCTTTAGCAGCTTGATTTGCAGAAATTCCTAGTAGTGCTACTTCTGTTGCTGTGTCAAAACCTAAGCCAAACAGAAAACCTAAAGGAAACATTTGCCAGCTACTATGTACTAACCGAAACAAAGGACGGAAGAAGCGACTGGTTAGTCCTCGTTGGTTCAAAAATTCATCTAGGGATTGCTCGTCGTAAATTCCTCCTCGCTTCACGGTTTGAAAGGTTTTATAAACATCCCACAGGACAACCATATTGATGGCGGCGATCGCTAGTAAGAAAAGTGCAGAAACACTAGTACCAATTAACCCTCCTACCTTTTCAAAGCTAGGAAAGTTTTTCTGGATGGTGGTTGTGGTTAAGGCGATCGCTACAGAAGCAGCAATTACAACCATGGAATGACCCAGGGAGAAAAAGAATCCCACAGCCACAGGTCGTTTGTGCTCCTGCATCAATTTACGGGTAACATTATCGATCGCTGCAATATGGTCGGCGTCTACAGCATGGCGGAGACCGAAAGTATAGGCTAACACGGATGTACCCAACAGCACAGGATAGGGATGGAATGTAATCAGAGCGATTACCCAGATCAAAATATTCACGCTAATCAAGAACGCGTAAATGTTGATCACTTTACGTTTCACGTTTTTGGAACTATCGTTAAAAACGCGTAAAATCTTTGACTGCATATAAACACCTCTTATTTTACTTAGTAGATGCGTTGAAACAAGCGGATTTAGCACAGTTGCTAGTCCGCCATAATGGATATCCTCAATTCAGGCGATCAAAAGCCTGAATCCAGGTGAAACCGGAGAAATTTTTTGGTCATATCCCAAAGTGTATGGGTTGAATTCCATTTTGAGTCTCTAGGTCAACCCAATCAATGACAGTTACTGGAATCTAGTGATTCCTGCCAAAACAGAAATAAACGGCTTATTGTTGCGGTTTGGTGGTTTATTTCCTGATTGAAATTGAAAAAAGCTTTTAGACACACTCTGTACCTCGCAGATATTGGTGAAGATAGATAGCAATCGGCGGGCATCCTGACTCAGAAGATTAAAGATAATCTCATTACAGTTGCGGGACAGCGCCGGATTTGCACCGGACTTTCCCCCTTGCGTCTGATGGCTGAACCCCACCAGAACCGAACTCTGTATTTTACAATAACATACTTTTTGTTACGTGACGCTCTTTGATCGCCAAGTATGGGGGGACTTATTGACTTGTGGGTGACTCTCGACCACGAGGCATTGTTAAAATAGCTAATACAAGCCATTTATGGGAGAAAGAAATAGCCATGATAGTTGCAACTGCTAAAAAGATGACTTTGGCAGAATTTCTTCAGTTTGACGATGGGACGGATAATTTATATGAATTGGAGAACGGAGAATTAATGCCTATGCCTTTAGAAAGTGAGCTAAATCGGCGCATAACGATGTTTTTATTAATCTATTTTTCTAAATTAGGTATTCCCTATTACCGCTTGAGTATGAAAACAGAACTTGCTGTGAATAGTCGGCAGGTGGGGGTGCGTGTTCCTGATTTGGTGGTGTTTTCTGAAGAGTTGGCGATCGCAATGCAAGGGGCTACGCGATCGCTGGTTTTAATGGATATGCCATCCCCTTTGTTGGTGGTGGAAGTGGTGAGTCCAAATCAGGAAAATCGGGATTATCGTTATAAGCGTTCTGAGTATGCGGCGCGGGGAATTGCTGAGTATTGGATTGTTGATCCGATGGGGCAGAAGGTGACGGTTTTGGAGTGGGTGGAGGGTTTTTATGATGAGCGAGTTTTTACAGGGGATGAGGTGATTTGTTCGCCGTTGTTTAGTGATTTGAAGTTAACTGTGGCTGAAGTTTTACAGGGATAAAATATGATCAAAACTGATGAAAACTATTTTTCCAGGAGTCGGGAAAAGAAATAAATGCTCGTTTCCCGACCCTCCAATTCTACTTACTCGCTTGCTCTGTTAACTTAGTCAGAACATCATTAGAACGCTCAACAAAATACTTCATCCCTTCAGCATCAAAACCCTTTTGGGACATCAACGCTAAATCATACACATGTTGACAAATCATGTTCACCAATTGACTTGTCGGTGACTCTCCACCACTCTGAATAATACTACCTTGACTCAAATGAGCCAGATTTTGAATCAGTGGGTGAGCCGTATTTACCAACAAAATATGGTCTTCAGGAAACTCAATATTTTGCTGTTGTTGCATCATCGCGTTCATTTCCCGCAAACGACGCATAATTTCTGGAAGCAGTACCATTGCTGGTGGTGTTCCTTGCGGATTATCAGACTTCAATGCTTCAGTCCGAATATTCAACCTGGGTTTATTCAGCGCTTTCTCAAATAATTCCTTGATTGTTTCACTCCGGGTTTTGTTGGTTTTGGGGTCAACAATTTCCCCAGAACTGTCTTTATCCAATAAAGTGTTATCTAAATCAGAATCTACCCGCGTAAACTTAACATCCTGATATTCCCGTTCCAGGAAATTGATAAAGTGGGTATCAATGAACGAGTCCATAAACAAGACTTCCAAGCCTTGATTTTTATGTAACTCAATATATGTGGCTTGACTCGCTTCATCAGTTGTGTAGAAAACGCGATTTTCGTGACGTTCTTTATTCCGTTCTAGATATTCCTTCAGGGTGGTGTAAGGTACACTCAATTCTGTGATATTAGTTTCAGATGTTTTAGGAGTGACATCTTGCCAAACATCTCCATCTGGCGTCTGTACTTCTACAACAGGGGTTGATTCAGCTTTAGCTTCCACCTGTGGGGATAATTTCGCTGTCGTGCGGAAAATGATGATATCTTCAACTTGCTTTTTGAACTTTTCGTCGTTGAGCACACCAAATTTGACAAACGTGCTCAAGTCCTTCCAAATACTCACATATTGTTCACGACTATCCCGATAAAGTTCCTTCAGGCGATCGCCTACTTTTTTGGCAATATAATCCCCGATTTTGCGCACAGTGCGATCGCCTTGTAAAGCACTGCGAGAAACATTCAGTGGAATATCCGTACTATCGATCGCTCCCCGCATAGGTAACAAAAACTGGGGAACAATTTCTTCACAATTATCGCTGACAAAAACCTGATTACAAAACAACTTAATTTGTCCCTTAGTCACATCTACATCAGGACGCATTTTAGGGAAATACAAAATCCCATTGATAATAAAAGGATAATCCGTATTCAAATGTACCCACAACAAGGGTTCTTCTTGAAAAGGATGTAAATAACGATAGAACTCCAAATAATCTTCATTCTTCAAACCACTAGGAGATTCCCGCCAAAGCGCTTTCTGCTTATTCAGTACTTCACCGTCCAACTTAATTGCGACGGGCATAAAATCGCAGTAAGTCTTAACCAGATTTTTAATCCTAGCTGACTCTAAATATTCTTCCTCATCTGGCATTAAAGTCAAGGTAATAGTAGTACCGACAGTTGTTTTACCAGAATCAGCCAAAGTAAACTCTGGAGAACCATCACAACTCCAGTGAACCGCCTGTGCTCCTTCCTGATAAGAAAGAGTGTCAATTTCCACCTTCTTCGCCACCATGAAGGAGGAATAAAAACCTAAACCAAAGTGACCGATGATGGGTTGGTCTGATTTACCCTCATATTTGTGGATAAACTCTTCCGCGCTAGAGAAAGCAACTTGATTAATATATTTTTTCACTTCCTCCACTGTCATCCCGATCCCATTATCGGTAATAGAAAGAGTTTTATTATTCTTGTCGATGGCGATGATAATTTCCGGTTCAGCTACTTCTCCCGAATACTCACCAGCGCGAGATACCATCTTCAGCTTTTGAATCGCGTCTACAGCGTTGGATACCAGTTCGCGCAAGAAAATCTGGTGGTCTGAATAAAGGGACTTTTTGATGATTGGGAAAATATTCTCAGTATGAATACTGATAGTGCCTTGCTCTAACATAACTTCTGCTTAAACTTTTGCTTAAATAAGGATCGCTCTATTCAGTGATCTTAAAGGCATAATCACGCTATTGGTACAATCCTCACAGGTTTGTTTTCCCCCTAAACCTCATGCGGATTTCCCTACACCCTACACCCTACACCCTTCTTTAGCCGGCTGTTTACTAAAAGTCAATCCATCATCAGTTTTATCAATATAAATCGTATCCCCAGAAACAAAAGTATTTTCCAACAACTTAGTGGCGATCGGGTTTTCTATTTCTCGCTGAATAGACCTCTTCAACGGACGAGCACCATAAACCGGATCATATCCAGCTTCCACAATATAATCACAAGCTCTCGCTGATATATCAAAGGAAATTTTCTGTTCTCGCAGCAGATTCTCCACTCTTTTGAGTTGAATGCGAATAATATGACGCAATTGAGTGCGAGTAAGAGTGTGGAAAAGAATAATATCATCTACGCGATTGAGAAATTCTGGGCGGAAATGACTACGTAAACTAGTCGTGATTCTTTTATGCATCATGTCATACTGAGAATCATCCCCGGAAATATCTAGAATATGTTCACTGCCAATATTGCTGGTCATGACAATCACTGTATTGCGAAAATCTACCGTCCGTCCTTGGGAATCGGTGATTCTCCCATCATCTAATACCTGTAATAAGATGTTAAATACATCTGGATGCGCTTTTTCCACTTCATCCAATAACACTACAGAGTAGGGATGACGGCGCACTGCTTCGGAAAGTTGACCACCTTCTTCATAACCCACATAACCAGGAGGCGCACCTACTAGACGCGAAACAGAATGTTTCTCCATGTACTCGGACATATCTAGGCGGACTAGAGCATCCTCAGCATCAAACAAAAATTGAGCTAGAGCGCGAGCTAATTCTGTTTTCCCCACGCCTGTAGGTCCGGTAAACAAGAAAGAACCAATAGGACGCAAGGGATCTTTCATTCCCGCTCTAGCTCGGCGAATTGCGGCAGAAACAGCAGCAACGGCTTCTTGTTGTCCGATGACTCGCTGATGTAAATGATTTTCTAGTTCCAGCAATTTTTGCCGTTCTGACTCCAACAGCCGATTTACCGGAATTCCTGTCCATTTGGCGACTATTTCCGCAATATCAGCTTCCGTGACTTGCTCTCGGAGTAAGGTAGAACCTTGATTTTGGATTTCTAAAAGTTGGATTTCTTTGGCTTCGCGATCGCGCTGGACATTGACCAAATCCCCATATTTGAGTTTAGCTGCTTTATTCAAATCTGTATCCCGTTCTGCTTGTTCAATTTGCACTCGGAGTACATCTTCTTCTTTCTTTAATGCACTAATAGACTCTAATAACTGCTTCTCACCTTGCCATTGTTCATTAAAAATATGTTGTTTAGCGGTCAAAGTCTGAATTTCCAGCTCGATCCGTTCTAAACGTTCTCTAGTAGGAGAAATTCCCTTTTCTTCTCCCGACAATGACAATTTTTCCATTTCCAACTGCATTAACCGCCGGTCGATCGCTTCTAATTCAGCTGGCTTAGAAGTAATTTCCATTTTCAACTTAGCAGCTGCTTCATCCACTAAATCGATCGCTTTATCTGGGAGAAAGCGATCAGCGATATAGCGAGCCGAAAGAGTCGCAGCAGCTACAAGCGCAGAATCAGCTATTTTAACATTATGATGCACTTCATAACGTTCTTTCAAACCACGTAGAATGGAGATAGTATTTTCTACGCTAGGTTGGTCAACAAACACTTGCTGAAACCTTCGTTCTAACGCTGCGTCTTTTTCAATATACTTGCGATACTCATCTAAAGTAGTCGCGCCTATACAACGCAACTCACCCCGCGCCAACATGGGTTTAAGTAGATTACCAGCATCCATCGCCCCTTGTTGGTTGGAACCAGTCCCGACTACTGTATGGAGTTCATCAATAAACAGGACAATTTGCCCATTTGACTCAATGACTTCGCGCAAGACATTTTTGAGACGGTCTTCAAATTCTCCCCGATATTTAGCTCCGGCGATTAAACTCCCCATATCCAAAGAAATCAATTGACGATTTTTCAGAGATTCAGGAACATCACCATTGACCATCCTTTGGGCTAAAGCTTCGGCGATCGCTGTTTTTCCCACACCCGGTTCACCGATTAAAACAGGATTATTTTTACTCCGACGGGACAAAACCTGAATTACCCGACGAATTTCTTCATCTCGCCCAATTACCGGGTCTAGTTTTCCCGCTTTGGCTTGTTCAGTCAAATCTCTACCAAACTTCTTCAAAGCGTCATAGGGCGCATCTGCAGATGTTTCCAACGCTTTTTGACTAGGACGAATAGTTTTCACTGCTGTTTCCAGCTTGATGGTGTCTACATTTAGTCCCTTAAACACCCGTCTCCCCAAGCGCTCATTATCCGCAAAAGCTAAAAGGAGATGTCCTTCAGAAATTTCACCATCTTTCATCCTAGCTCTAATTTCATCAGCCCGGTCCAAGAGTAAATCTAAACTGCGTCCTAAATAAATTTGATCGCTTTTAGCTACTTTTGGTTGACGCTGTGTGTATGCGTCTATTTGCTGTTTTAATCTTATAGGGTCAACTTCAGCACGAGACAAAATACTCGTAGCTAGACTAGTAGGTTCTTCTAAAAGAGCAATAATTAAATGTTCAACTTCTAATTCTTGTTGTTGATAAGCCCGAACTATATCCTGGGATTTAATCACTGCTTCCCAGGCTGTATCAGTAAATTTATCTGGATCTGTAGGCTGCATGTTTGAGACTTTTTGATTTTTAGCACTAATAATGATTTAAAATGACTCAAGCACGACCACTTAATGCCCACTTGATTGAATCAATTCAACTTTATACCCGTCTGGATCTTCAATAAAGGCAATAACTGTTTTACCGTGCTTCATAGGACCTGGCTCACGAGTCACTTTACCGCCAAGATTTTTAATTGTTTCGCAAGTAGCGTAAATATCATCCACCCCCACAGCAAGATGTCCAAAGCTATTGCCTAAATCGTATTTTTCTACACCCCAGTTGTAAGTTAGTTCTACGACAGTATGATCACTTTCATCGCCGTATCCTACAAAAGCCAAAGTAAACTTCCCCTCTGGATAATCTTTACGGCGCAATAATTTCATTCCCAGAATATTGCAGTAAAATTTCAAAGACTCATCCAAATTACCAACCCGGAGCATTGTGTGTAATAAGCGCATGATAAAATCCTCGTTAATGTATGTATTGATTCTAGTTGGGAACAGTCGCGAGTGTTCCCCTTAATTTTAATTCCGATTAATTCCCAAAATCTTTTTTAATATCACTCTATAAATTACCTTAAGCGCTTATTCTAGCAATTGGGTAACTCCATAAAGATTTATAGAAAAAAACAAATGACTAAATTCCTGGATACCGCCATTGAGGCTATTGTAGCCCGTGAAATACTTGATTCTAGAGGTAGACCCACTGTAGAAGCGGAAGTACTTCTAGTAAATGGTGCTGTTGGTTTAGCCCAAGTTCCCAGCGGAGCTTCTACTGGTACTTTTGAAGCTCACGAACTCCGGGATGGGGATCAAAGTCGATACGGGGGTAAAGGGGTACTCAAAGCAGTACAGAACATTCAAGAAGTATTAACCCCACAATTACTAAATTTAGACGCCCTCAACCAAGAATTGATCGACCGGACAATGATCGCCTTGGATGGGTCAGCGAATAAAGCTAACCTGGGTGCAAATGCTATTCTAGCAGTTTCTTTAGCAGCGGCTAAAGCCAGTGCTGATTCTTTGGTAATTCCTCTGTACCGCTATTTGGGTGGACCTTTAGCCAATTTACTCCCAGTTCCATTAATGAATGTAATTAATGGTGGCGCTCACGCAGCCAATAATGTAGATTTTCAAGAGTTCATGATTGTACCTGTCGGTGCTCCTTCTTTTAAAGAAGCTTTGCGATGGGGCGCTGAAGTGTTTGCTACTCTGAGCAAAGTATTGGATGAAGAAGAGTTGTTGACTGGTGTGGGTGATGAAGGTGGTTTTGCGCCTAATTTAGAATCTAACCAAGTCGCTTTAGAGTTGTTGGTAGCAGCGATTGAGCAAGCTGGGTATAAGCCAGGGGAACAGGTAGCTTTAGCTTTGGACGTAGCAGCGAGCGAGTTTTACAAAAATGGACAGTATGTCTATGATGGCAGACCTCATGCTCCTAGTGAGTTTATTGACTATTTAGCTGAGTTGGTAAATAAATATCCGATTGTCTCCATTGAAGATGGTTTACATGAGGAAGATTGGCAAAACTGGCAATTACTGACGCAAAAACTGGGTTCAAAAGTCCAGTTGGTTGGGGATGATTTATTTGTCACCAATGCTACTCGTTTACAGAAAGGTATTGAGCAAAAAGCTGGGAATGCCATTTTGATTAAACTGAATCAAATCGGTTCATTGACAGAGACTTTAGAAACAATCGACCTAGCCACTCGGAATGGTTTCCGCTCTGTGATCAGTCACCGTTCCGGTGAAACTGAAGATACAACGATCGCCGATTTAGCCGTTGCGACCCGTGCTGGTCAAATCAAAACCGGTTCTTTGTGTCGGAGCGAAAGAGTAGCTAAATACAACCGTCTGTTACGAATCGAAGATGAACTAGGCGATCGCGCCGTATATGCTGGGGTTGTAGGATTAGGACCGAAGTAGGACTGAGCGGGAGCAGGGGTAATGAAATCTATTACTTAAGTTTAGAATCTTCTCCTGACTCCTGACTCGGTGACTCCTCTACGGATAAAACCCCATCTTAGGTAACCCCAAAGTTTCATTCCAGCCCATCATGATATTTAGACATTGAATTGCTTGACCTGCTTGACCTTTAATTAGGTTGTCAATAGCGGACATGACTATCACCCTACCAGTGCGGGGATCAGCCTCCACACCAATATAACAAAGATTGCTACCACTCGCCCATTTAGTTTGGGGATAAACTCCACTACTACAAATTTTTATCCAAGGAGAATTGCGATAAAAAGCCGTGTAAATCGTCAGCATATCATCCCGGACTAAACCAGGATCTCTTAATGAAGCATATACAGTTGCTAAAATTCCTCTCACCATAGGTACAAGGTGGGGTGTAAATTGGATAGTTACCTCATGTCCAGCTAATTCACTACAAATTTGCTCAATTTCTGGCGTATGTCGGTGACTGAGAACGCTGTAAGCTCCTAAAGAGTTATCTGCTTCCGCTAGCAGGTAATTAATTTTGGCTTGTCTACCACCACCAGAAGTACCAGATTTAGCATCGATAATCGCTGTATTCGGCACAATTAAACCTTGTTTGAGTAGGGGTAAAAGTGCTAAAAGACTAGCTGTGGGATAACAACCAGGACAACCTACCAGCTGTGCTTCCGTGAGCAAATCGCGATATAGCTCAGGTAAACCATAAACAGCTTTTACCGCAGTTGATTGATCGCTTCTCTCCATCCCATACCAAACTGCATATTCAGCCAAATTCCTGAATCGATAATCTGCGCTCAAATCCAGTACTTTACATCCTTTCGCGATTAGTTGGGGAGCAATTTGACAAGCCAGACCATTGGGGAGAGCAAGAAAGACAACTTCACAACGACTAGCAATAGTTTCTGGTTCTACTGGCTCAATTAGCAAATTAACTATATTACTAAAATTCGGGTAGATATCAGCAAAAGACTTTCCAGCGCTGGTTTCACCACCAAGATAAACCAGTTCGACTTCTGGATGGTCAATCAGCAATCGGACTAACTGTACTCCGCCATAGCCTGACGCGCCAACGATGCCAACGGGTACGCGTCTTAAATTTCCCATAATTATGAAATCCTTATCCGCTTTTGGTTAATTAATTCTTAGCTATCAACAATATCAGTGACTAGGGACAAAGCACACCAAAAATATTTCTGCATTGTATAGGACAAGTAGATAATCGCTAGTGTACTTCTGGGTTCGACAAAAGAGCTACAATTTAGAATAAGAAATTGTTAAAAAAATCTACCTGTTGGAGCTGGAATTTTCTTGTGTCACCGCTTAATAATACCCAAGAGCCTAAATTTAATTCGATTGATGCTGCGCTAACTGACCTCAAAGCTGGTCGGGTTATTGTAGTGGTAGATGACGAAAATAGAGAAAACGAAGGCGACTTAATTTGCGCCGCTCAATTCGCCACTCCTGACATGATCAATTTTATGGCGGTTCAAGCTAGAGGTTTAATCTGTCTGGCGATGACGGGCGATCGCCTAGATGAACTAGATTTACCATTGATGGTAACTAAAATTACAGATACTAACCAAACAGCTTTTACTGTCAGTGTTGATGCTGGACCTCATTTGGGTGTGACGACGGGAATATCAGCGGAGGACAGGGCTAGAACTATCCAGATCACCCTTAACCCATCCACAAGACCTGATGATTTAAGGCGTCCAGGACATATTTTTCCCATTCGCGCCAAGACTGGAGGTGTGCTAAAACGCGCAGGACATACAGAAGCAGCAGTGGATTTAGCTAGGTTAGCTGGCTTATATCCAGCTGGGGTAATCTGTGAAATTCAAAACCCTGATGGTTCTATGGCTCGCTTAAATCAGCTATTTGAATATGCTCAAGTTCATAATTTGAAAATTATTAGTATCGCCGATTTAATTAGTTATCGATTACAACATGACCGCTTGATCAGCCGTGAAAGTATAGCTGAACTACCTACACAATTTGGTCATTTCCAAATTTATGCTTATCGCCATACTCTAGATAATTCTGAACATGTAGCTTTAGTCAAAGGAAACCCGGCGAATTTTTCCCAACAGCCAGTTATGGTGCGGATGCATTCTGAATGTTTAACTGGTGATGCTTTGGGTTCTTTGCGTTGTGATTGTAGAATGCAGTTACAAGCGGCGTTAAAAATGATTGATTCTGCTGGCTTGGGCGTGGTGGTTTACTTACGTCAAGAAGGGAGGGGAATAGGCTTAGTCAATAAGTTGAAAGCTTACTCCTTACAAGATATGGGACTAGATACAGTAGAAGCAAATGAACGTTTAGGGTTTCCAGCTGACCTGCGAGATTATGGGATGGGAGCGCAGATCCTCATGGATTTGGGAGTAGAAAAAATTCGCCTGATTACAAATAATCCCCGCAAAATTGCTGGGGTGAAAGGATATCATTTAGAGGTTGTGGATAGAGTACCCCTGTTGATTGAATCTAATGATTACAATAGCTACTACTTACAAACGAAAGCCAAAAAGTTAGGACATATGTTATTACAAACTTTTTTGGTAACGGTAGCTATTCATTGGCGAGATCAGCCGGAATTAGTTACCAAGCGTTATGAACGCTTGGAAAAATTGCGTTATTTAGCTAAGTTCCATGACCTATTATTGCAAGAAGAAGCTCGTCCTTTAGCGATCGCTCTATTCGATCAACCCTCGTTGACTATCCATTTGGGTTTTGATCAAGCACAAGTAGCTGAAACTAATTGGTATGAGCAAAGTGACCATCCTTATCTCCAAGCCATATCGAGAGTTTTGGATGAGATAATCAATTTACCAGAAGTGCAAAAACTCGACTTCCTCGTTTCTACAGGAAATGACCCTTTGAGTAACTTGCAAATACAGTTAGACCGCCAAATATTTTCATCTGACAAATTACCTTCATCTATTAGTCACCAGATAGAGACACAGCAAATTTATAGTTTTTGTAAATAGTTCGGCGCTGGGTGTAGGATATATACCCTACACCCTACACCCTACACCCTACTTAGTAACTGACCAGAGTTGCTCCTTATTTCGATAGTTACACTCATCAATGAAAACAGGTTTGCGATCGCCCGCCACTTTGCCAATAGTCAAACATTTACCTGATTGAACTTCCCGGATTTGTCCGTAGGGAGTAGTCTTAAACTGTTGGTTAGCACCATAATGACAACGCCAAAGTTGTACTGGTGTATTGTCTTTCACAGAGCGTCCCCGAATATCTAGACATAAACCTTGAATACCTACAACTGCACTAGCACCATCTACGCCATCAGTAAATGTCCAACGTTGGTTTTCCCGTCCATGACATTTATAGATATAGACTTCGCGACCTTCTTCTTTTTTATCAAGGCTGGCGTCAAGGCAATATTGGCTATTGTATTTAGATCTAACTAGAAGATTAACACCATGAACTTCAGCTAAGGATGGAGAACTTGCTGCTATCATACTCAAGGACAAAATTCCCATTACCAAGCTGTTTTTCTGCAAATTTTTAAACATGCTGACTCCTAAGATTAAAAGAACTAGTATCTAAATTTATGGAATGAATTTTGTTTCAACATCAAGTTAGACTATCGATTCCCATTAAAGGTTTAAATAAATATATGTCAATCCCACATAGTTCCTGTGACATTCATCCCTACACCCTACACCCTACACCCTACACCCATCAAACAGTTTGGATCGCAAGACACGCCAACCGGATCGATTTCGTTAACCCCGATTGGTTCTTAGTAGCAGAAAGACGCTATGACCCACATCTATCAGAAGATGGTATGATACAAGCAGAGCAATTAGCGCAGCGACTTAAAGGAGAAAAAATTGCTCATATATTTGCTTCCCCATTTTTGCGAACTGTACAAACAGCTAATGCTGTTGCTGAAGTACTGAATTTATCGATTAAGCTAGAAACGGGTCTGAGTGAATGGCTCAATTCCGACTGGATGACCGAAGAACCAACAAGACTATCAACTGTAGCGTTAGCAACTCTCTTTCCCAGAATTGACATCAGTTATACTCCCCGCATCGCAGCCCAATATCCAGAATCCCAGGAAACGGCTAGAGGACGTTCAGGACAAACCTCTAGATGTCTAGCTAATGAGTTTTTCCCAGATGATATTCTATTGGTGGGACATGGCGTTTCTGTTTTGGGAGCAGCTATAGGATTAGTGGGAGAAATCGCTAAAACTGAAGTAAAAGCTAGTTTATGTTCTTTAGTTAAAGTAGTACGCCAAGATTCAGTATGGTCACTAGAACTCAAAGGTGATACTTCTCACCTAAGTCAAACAGAAGCATTAGTCCGATTTGTCTAAACAAGGAAGGGAATCTAATTCCCTCTCAAATAAAGTAACTAATGGACTAACTTAATTCGTATTTAGTTAATAATCAAAAAGACCATCTATTTTAAGTTTCTGGGACTGAGGATTTTCAATTGGGGAGAGTATATGACATTTCTACTAGCAGGAGATATAGGTGGAACAAAGACAATTTTACGCTTGGTGGAATCTTCAGATACGTCTGGTCTAAGTACCGTACATGAGGAGGTATTTAATAGCGGAGATTTTGCCGATTTAGTGCCAATTGTAAATAAATTCTTAAGTGCTACTCCCTCTATCACACCTGAAAAAGCTTGTTTTGCGATCGCAGGTCCAGTGGTTAACAATACTGCTAAGTTGACTAATTTAGCTTGGTATTTAGAAACAGACCGATTATCCCAAGACTTGGGGATTCCCGCAATTTCTTTAATTAATGACTTTACCGCTGTCGGTTATGGTATTTTTGGTTTGAGTAAAAAAGATTTGTTTACCCTCCAAGCTGGTAAATACCATCTTGATGCGCCAATGGCGGTAATCGGTGCTGGAACGGGTTTAGGACAAGGATTTTTAATTAAGACTGGGAACAATTATCAAGTTTTTCCCTCAGAAGGTGGACATGCTGATTTTGCTCCCCGTAACGAGTTGGAATTTGAAATGTTGAAGTATTTGTTGGCAAGACATGATATCCAACGCGCTTCTGTGGAAAGAGTTGTTTCTGGATTAGGGATAGTTTCTATTTATCAATTTTTGCGCGATCGCCATTTGGCGAATGAATCCCCAGAAATCGCCCAAGTTGTGCGGATTTGGGAACAACAAGCGGGAGTTCTAGAAAAAACAGTTGACCCAGGCGCAGTAATTGGTGGCGCTGCTTTAGCTGGGAGCGATCGCCTTTCAGAACAAACTATGCAGATGTTTGTGGAAGCCTATGGAGCAGAAGCGGGAAATTTGGCTTTGAAGCTCTTACCTTTTGGTGGATTATATATTGCTGGCGGTATTGTCACTAAAGTCCTCCCCTTATTCCAAAATGGTAACTTTCTTTTAAGCTTCTCTCAAAAAGGCAGGATGCGTCCTTTGCTGGAAGATATACCAATACATATAATTCTTAACCCAAAAGTCGGTTTAATTGGTGCTGCTTTGTCTGCTTCTAGGCTATAAAAGCAACAGTAATCAAATAGCATCTACAGATAGTACCAATATGATAATCAGAGTTTTGTTACCTTTAATCCTCACCAGTTGGGTTACAAGTGGTCATGTCTTAGCGGGAGTTAATCAACCCTCAGGAGCGATCGCGCCAAAAAGCAAGTCATTAGTTTCTCCCTCCCTCCCTGTAAAACCTAAAGTAGTCCAACCAAAATGGCAAATATATAAATCTCCAGATGGTTGGTTTTCAATTTTAATGCCGGGAATCCCTCAAAGCAGAAGCCAAGTCCAAAAAACCTCTATGGGAGAAATAACTTTAAATGAACTTCTAGTCCAACCACCACAACAGGAAGTTGCCTATGTAGTTACTTATAATGAATTTCCCTATGATTATGCTCGGATGACCAATCCCCAAAAAATCTTAGACCAAGCTCAGTCTTTAGCTTTGCAAACCACTCGTAGCAATCTTGTCAGTCAAAAGAATATTCGTAGTTCCAACGGTCATCCAGGAAAGGAAATCAAGTATATTAATGCAGTTGGTAAGTTGACAACAAATAGGATGTATGTAGCGAATGGGCGACTATATCAAGTCATGGCTATAGTCTCGAAAAAACAGCGTCAAACTTTATCTAAAACAATTACAGGATATTTAAATTCATTCCAGTTAGTCTTAAAGAGGTGATGCGTCTAGCCAAATTCTCTCCCGTCGTACAAATTCCCTAATTTTAATTATGGGAATTTTACTGTTCTCCGTTCTCCGTTCCCCGTTACTTCTTAACGTCTGGCATTTTAGGAAATTTAGGGAAATCGAAATTTATGCAACTCCAGGGTTGAGCGCTAGAAGCGTAAACTGCTGCTTGAGGCTTGAACCAGCTAGGATCATCTAAACTCCCAGCTTGAATACTAATCAAGTCAGGATTTGCAGGTGTACCGAATAATCGTGAACCACAGTGGGGACAAAAACCACGATTGACTAAATTCCCACTATCACCTGTAACAGCATAATATTTAACTTCTCCAGTAATAGTAATACGATTTCGCGGTACAACTAATGCACTAGCGAATGCACTACCTGTTGCTTTTTGGCAATCCCGACAGTAGCAAATTCCCATTCCAATTGGTTCTACAGAGCATTCATAGCGAATAGCTTTGCACATACAACCACCAGTAAAAGGCACAGTCATATAAATTCCTTAGCAACGTTCTTACATAGTTATAGCATACCGTCCAAAGCACTACACTCTTCCTTTCCGAGCGTTATTCCATTTTTCCACAACTCATACTCACTGAGATCAATATCCTCATTCCACACAATTCCATACCCACCTTTTTCAACTTTGAAGTTTTTAAAAAAGGCAGGTTGACGAAGAGGGACAAACAGGGGATTTTCTAAAAGATGACAGATATCATATTTCTTGACTTCTTGATTAGTAAATTCAATTATTAAAGTACGATCATCAATCGCTTTTGCCTGAAAAATTTGAGGATATTTCATATTTTTTACCCTATTTTAGAGGAGGAAGTTTACGAAATTCTTGGGTATTCCACATCTGTAAAAGATCTAACTGGTATAAAGTTGCCCATTCTTGAACTAATTTCTGGGCACGATTGGGCAGATCTCCTTCAATGATTTCCAGTGATTCAATGTTTACTAAAGCATTATAATCACCATAAATCGCATGAAAATGAGGTGGTGGGTGATCTCCAAAAAATACCTTAATGACAATTCCATAAAACCTGGTAATCTCTGGCATAATTTGCTTAATCACAACTATCAAATTTACATAGTAATAGTATATGCAATTGTCCTGTAAAGACTATAGAGGTTTGACGCTAGAGACTTCCAGAATATTATGCTTTTTTAATATCAAAACCGAACAATTAGAAAACTTGGCTGTCATTTAAGTTAACTTCACTATAATTTTTGCTACTTTATCCAGCATCATATTATCGAATTTAGGTGGTTTCAGGTGCGTGACTACGGAATTAGTTTTCTCAAAAGCGGTCAATTTACATGTCTAATTTGTTTTGTACTATGGTTATCTTGGATTTTTCCTAAACTTTATTTTGGTTGAATGGGACTGTTTGTACTTTGACTGGACAAATATTCCCAAATACGGCGTATTTCAGCGCGATCGCTTTCACTTCTTTGGTTAATTTCATTGATATTGTTCTGGAAAATTTGCCTATCAATTGCTATTTGTTCTCTATCTCGATCAGCCCTTTGGTTAATCTCATTGAAATTGTTCTGGAAAATTTGCCTATCAATAGCTGCTTGTTGACGATCTGCTGCTGCTGCAAAACTTTCGTTTCTAACAGTATCAGCAAGTTGTGTAACAATACGTTCAAGTCTAGCTAGAGACTGACTTGTAAAGCGTAATTCTCTTCTATTAGCATCTTGAATGGTTCTGAGCAAGTCAATCTCATCACCAAGTTGTTCTAATTGAGTACCAAAGTCATTTAATTTGACATTTATTTCGTCTATAGGTTGTGAGTTACTCATTTGCGTTTTTCTCGACCGCTTGTTTTCAGCTTCAGCAACGTTCTTACATAGTTATAGCATATGCAATGTTGGGTAATCCTTGATCAGAAATTGTTGACACTATCGAATTTAGGTGGTTTCAGGCGCGTGACTACTGAATCAATTTTCTCAAAAATGCTTTAAAGCAATAAAATCCCATTCTACTTTTCTGTATAGTAAAAATTTTGAAACAAGTTGTCAAGATCGTATTTACCATTATATAAAATTGCATTAAATATGGCTAAAAATCATGTTTCATTTTCAGTAATAATAATGAGAGACCTAATTCTTTAGAGATAATAGGTTCTCAAAAAATGTCAGATTTTCCCAAAAAGCAATTCCCTATATCTAAAACCGTACAAGTATGTCAAAATCGTACCTGTAAAAAGCAAGGCGCAACAGCGGTATTAGCTAAATTTCACGCTTTGTCAATTCCTAATGTGACAGTTACAGCTAGTGGTTGTTTAGGACGGTGTGGTAATGGTCCAATAGTGTTAATCTTGCCAGATATCATCTGGTGTAGTAGAGTTCAACCGCAACTCATCCCTCAACTGATAGAAAAATATTTGTGAGGTGGTGAGAACATTCCCTAAATGTTTAACTCAGGGTTTAACTCAGGTGATAATATACAAATTTTGTATTCTTGTTCACTCTTAAGTGAGGAAATCAATGGACATTCAGCAGCTACGTCAATCGTTAAAAATGAAGTGGCTGAATTACTATGAGCAAAATCGCCTCTGGTTAGTTAAAATGCAAATTTGGCATACCTATGGTGATTTACGACGCCCTTCATCAGGTTACATTTTAGCAACTCTCTCTGTTCTGGAACCTGAGTTCCAAGAAACACTCCCTTTTATTCTAGACTTGAATCAAAATCCTGATGAGATTATTTCTGCTTTAGGTCTTCATTTTAATCCCGATGCAGAATTATCCGCATTAAATTCGGCTGGTAATGAAAAACTCCCATTTCATCCTTATATCGCAGAACATAAACAGGTGTTATTCAGAATAACTAGAGGAGGTGAAAAAAACCCGCAACCAATTCCTGTCATCACAGTAATTAACCAGGCTGAACATGCTCTGGGAAAAACAGCAGTTCTCAATAAACCAGGTTCTAGAAACGATTCTGTACCAAAAACCTGGCGGACTATTGGTGTGGAAATTCCCAAGTCGCTCCTAGCTGAATCGTCGCTACCCGCCATCACCCAATTGACCAAGAATCAAAAATCTCCTGGTCTTCCCCTCAGGACTAATGCCCGGAATTTACCTTCTTGGGTCGATGAATTTTGTTCAGGTGTAGGCGAGTAGCTGAATGGCAAAGCTGAATATTTATGGGTAATCATGAGATACAAAAGGTACAGCGACTATTTCCCCCTCAGTTTCTCCTACTTGTACTTTCAAACCAACACCACCTGCTTTACTGCGGATATAACCTAGCCCAAAGTGACCATCCATGGTTTCTATATAGCTGGTGAGTTTACCAACTTTTTCCTCTCCAATTAGAATCAAGCTGCCAAGTTCGGTAGATCCATTCAGGCGGATTCCCCACAAATGCTGTTTTACTCCCTTATATGTATTTAATCTGGCAATGGTTTCTTGTCCAATGTAGCAACCTTTATTAAAGGAGATGCTTTGCCATAACCCTACTTCTAGCGGATTATAGTCATCTGTTAGTTCAAAATCTGGTGCAGGACGACCTGCTAATACGCGTAATATTTCCCATCCGTGTGTACTTAATTCAACTGCGCCTAATTCTAATATTTGCTTCCACAGCTTTTGTTTCTCAGCTAGAGGAAAGATAAGAGTATATCCGATGGAAGTTAAACCACTACCTACTGCCACAATTATCCCTTGATTGATGGTTTGGTGATTACCATAGGGTTGACCAATAATTGTTCCAGCACCTAATTTTTCGATAATTCTATGACTATCTGAACCAATCAGGCTAAAAGTTGCTGTTATATTTGTAATGTTGGTTAATTGTACGCGATCGGCAAAAAATATATAGCGGTCAAACCACTCCATTAGTATTTGACACCGATTGGGTGAAACCAGTAACAGCACTGCATCGTCGAGAACGTAACCAGTAACTAAATCAATTGTCCGCGCAGTAGATGTGACTATTACCGTATCGCAACCCTGTCCTGGTTTGAGGCTATGAAAATCATTAGTAGTTTGGTTGTGTAGAAAACGCAAGCGGTCATCGTCACTGATCCGAATCCGCCCCCAATGAGAGCGATCGCATACAGCAACTCCAGATTTTATCGCTTGCATAGCTGCAGTATCTTGTTCTTTAATTGTGGATGTTGCCATAGTGATCAAAATTTGAGAATGGTGAAAAAATCTATTTTTTAAGGTTAAATAAGGTTAAATGTTGAGTATTGGTCAAATTTCTCTATCTATTGTCTGTAGGAGTGAACGTGAATAGTATATTACTGCATAAAAGCGCTTTTGGTTTATCATCTCTAACTGCAATTACCCTTTTAATTAGTAGCTTATCTGCAAATGCTCAGACAGTAGAGCCTAATCCTAACCCAAATTTGGTTAATCCAGTTACTAATCATGTTCCCATCCAGAATAAATATGCTGTATCTATACCTTTTCCAGGGTCAGTAGATAATTCATCAATGGTACTTTTTAGTGCGTCTAGAAATAATTTAGCACAATCAGACCAAGCCCCACAAGCCCCACAAGCCCCACAAGCCCCACAAGCCCCACAAACTCCAGAAAATCCACAAACTCCAGAAAATCCACAAACCCAACCATCAAAAGCCAAGGTGGGGGGGTCTACCCTTGGTGGTAGTAGCTATATCGGTATTGGAGGAAACGTCGGTCTAGGTGGTGGTGTTTCATCTTTGTCTGATGGTAATTTTGCAGTAATTAGTAAAATTGGCTTTACGAAGAATTTCTCCTTTCGACCAGGAGCCGTACTAGGTGATAACACTACAGTTCTACTTCCTGTAACCTTGGATTTCCCTTTAAGGCCAACGGGAGACAAATTTATTGAACCTCAAGGTATTGCTCCTTATATAGGTTTAGGTGCAGCCCTCAAAGTCCGTAATGGTTCTGATACTGCTGTGTTAGTTACTGGTGGTATTGATGTACCATTAAATCAACAGTTTACCGCTAATGTCGCTGTAAATGCTGGATTCTTCAGTCAAACCGATGTAGGTCTTATCTTAGGAGTCGGTTATAACTTTAGTGGTTTATAACCGGAAATCTTGAATTGGGGAGTTGGAGTCAAGATATCTTTAATCCGACTCCTTCCTGGTGCAATTATTTAGGACTAACCTGATCAATTACCTTGATTTTACCATCATCCCCTACAGTCCAAACATCATAGACACCAACAACATCGCCATTAGCATCTACATCCACATTACCGCTAGCTCCTTGATAGTTAATCTTTTGTCCCTGTTTGAGTAATTTCAGTCCTTCGCAAACATTAGTTACTTCTTTACCAGGCGGATTAGAGACTTCACGAAGCTTGTGAGCAATACCAACACCTGTATTTTCTTTAGCTGCTTGTGCTGCTAATACCAACAAAGCAGCAGCGTCCCAAGTCTGGGGAACATATTCACCAGGTGTTCCCCCCTTCTTTTCTTGCCAAAGTTTTTTCAGAGCCGTCAAAGCCTTACCATTGGAACCAGGTACTGTACCGATCGCACCAGATAAAAGATATTTACCATCAGCGCTTTTACCCACTTGCTCTGGGAAAGAGTCTGACTTTACCCCATCCGTCAAGAGAATTTGTACTCCCTTGGTAACACCTTGCTGATAAGCAGCTTTGAGAAATAAACTACCTGTCTCAGCATATAACACAGCCAATACCGCATCTGGTTTACCAGCAAAAGCCGCAGCTGCTTCAGTGTCGAAGGTTTGAGACTTGGGGTCATAACGAATAGGTTTATCTTGATTAACTACCTTCCCACCCAATTTAGTAAAGGCTGAAACAAATGCTTTTTCAAAGCCTACACCATAGTCATTATTAATTACTACTGTAGAAACTCGTTTAAAACCTTTCTTCTTAGCCAGTTGAGCTAAAGCCAATGATTGATAAGTATCAGGAGGAGCAGTCCTCGCCCAAAAACCTTTAAAGTCACCTTTTTGAGCTTTTTCCGTAAATACAGGGCTGGTACTACCAGGAGAAATCAGCATGACTTGATTAGGAACAGCAACTGAAACAGCAGCTGTAGAAACGCTGCTAGCGAAAGAACCTACAACCCCAGCTACTTGATCAAGAGTAGCTAATTTAGTCATTCCCGCTGCACCGGCTTTGGGGTCAGTTTGGTCGTCTACAGCTACTAGAGTTACCTGTTCACCATTTACCCCACCACAGGCGTTAACAGTATCTACAAGTAGAGGTACCGCTCCTACCATCTGCTGTCCAATCGATGCTAAATCTCCAGTTGTAGGTAGCAAAGAACCTATTTTCAATCCTCTAGCATTGTTAGTTGAGGTAGTTGAGTCCGGCGCAGTTGTGCTGGTTGTGGAGGAAGGGTTATTAGGATTAGTTTGAGTCGTTTTGTCACAAGCTGCTAAAAACATACTACTGGTTAGTGTAGCGCAACTTAACGCTAATGTGAGACTAATTCTAGGCATAATCAGTAATCAAGAGTCTAAAGCATAAATAATAGCATCCTCTTGTCAAAGCAAAATTACTGAGAATGAAAATTAGCACTCTGGAAAAACGGAGAGGGAGGGATTCGAACCCTCGAATGGAAATAATCCATTAACAGATTAGCAATCTGCCGCTTTCGACCACTCAGCCACCTCTCCAACTTAGACAACGATTATAGCAGATATTTTTCAGGGAGTCAATAGTCAAAAAGAAGGGTGTAGGGTGTAGGGTACACCCTTATTCTCAAAGCACTTGCGCTCGTATCCAGGCTATGGGTAGTGTCACCAGCTTTTTCCATTGGGGAACGTAAGCACGTTGACTGAAAACTCGATAATTATTCTGCTCAATTACATCTAAAATCTGCCCATAAAGCATAGACGCAGACCAAACAGGCCAGCGAGCATCAGGTTCTAGATAACTAACTCCTTTAATTGCTTTATCGTAGAAGTGGCGAGCACGATCAATTTCAAATCGCATCAAGGAACGCCAACGTTCATCTACAACTTGTTTACAGAAGTCCTGCTCGCTATAGTTAAATTTAGCCAAGTCTTCTAGAGGGATGTAAATTCGCCCACGGCTGGCGTCCTCACCCACATCTCTGAGAATGTTGGTGAGTTGTAGAGCAATTCCCAAGGCGATCGCCTCTTCTGTCGGTACATAAGGTTGTTGGTGACGATGCCAAGGAGCTGTGTAGATGCTAGCATCTACGCCCATGATGGCTGTTGACATCAAACCTACCGTCCCAGCGACACGATAACAGTAGAGGTACAATTCCTCAAAAGTTTCATAACGACTGCGATATAAATCCATTTGCTGACCAGCAATCATATCCCGAAAAGGTTGAATGCTGAGGGGATAGCGTTGGATTGTATCGACTAAAGCAACGTCGTAATTATCGACTGAATGTCCCGCAAAAACCGATTCCAGCTGATGTTCCCATAGGTCTAGGGTTTCTGGTGTAGTTCTCGCAGATGCGGGACCATCTACTAGTTCATCTGTACGGCGACACCAAGCGTAAATTGCCCAAACAGATTGACGCTTGGCTGGACTCATCAGCATTGTACCCAGGTAGAAAGTCTTGGCGTACTTAGCTGTGATTTGCCGACAAAGCTCATAGGAATCTTCTAAAGAGACCAGCGTTTTCATGCGCTCTTGAGAATCAGGCAGTTGCAGCATTCGTTGCGGGCGGTCGAGTTAGCATTTACAAGTTATACCAATTGGGGGTTTTAGATTGACGATTAAAAGTAGTAGTGTATTGAAATATTCACTTACTAGTGGGAGTATTCCCTGCATCTTTAAACAATACTATCTATCACAATTTGGTATGAGATTCATTTGGCTACTAATGATGTTTCTGATATCGCCTGTGATGTTAGCTTACCAGAAAGTACGGCACCTTCCATACTAGCTAAGTAGCGTTGCATGGTGTAATCCCCGGTCAAATAAAAATTATTGATCGGGGTCTTTTGCCCAGGACGAAATTCTTGGCGACCAGGTGTAGCTTTATAAACTGACCGAGGTGTTTTCACTAGATGATATTTCAGCAATTTCGCGGGATTCTCTGCACCAAAATGGTCGGGGAAGAGTTTGACTAATTCATCCATAGTCGCTGCAATAATCTCCTCGTCAGATTTAGCAATCCAATTGGCTGCTGGTGCTAGAACTAATTCCAGCATTGAGCGGTTCGGATTAGCGTATTCACGGCAGGTGTTACTCATATCAGCATAAACGCTGAGGAGGGGCGATCGCGAAAATAATAAATGGTCAATGTCTGTCAGTTTGCGGTCGAACCACAAATGTACGTTGATTACAGGTACTCCTTCTAGCCCATTCAGCTTGTGGAAAAATTCCATTTGCTGCCATTTCGTCGGTAAAATAACCTTTAGAGGGTCAACTGGTAGGGCTGAGACATATACGTCCGCAGTCAATAACTCCTCTTCCCCGGCGTTGACACCCCGCAAAACAAACCCTTTTACTGTCCCATCTTCGTGAAGTAAAATCTCTTTAAGAGGGGCATTGAGTCTAACTTGACCACCCTGCTGGGTGATGTAATCGATGATGGGCTGACATAACCGCTCTGTTGGTGAACCATCCAAAAACGCCATTTTTGAACCATTTTTTTCCTGGAGGAAGCGATTCAGTGCGGTTAACAAAACAGTCGCGGAAATTTCTTCTGGGTCAATAAAGTTCAACGCCTTGGACATAGCAATGAAAACTTCTTTTTCTACTCTGGGGGGAATTTTTTGCTTTTGTAGCCATTCCCGCCAAGAATATTTGTCCATTTCCTCAACGTATTTTTGCCCTTGGATGATTGCTGGTAGTAATCCTATACCAAATCTAATTTTTTCAGTCCATGTTAACATATCGTTATTTCTCAGAATTGCCGCTATTCCGTTGAAAGGAGCTGGTAAATCTGGAAAATCAAACCGACTATATGTCCCTGGTGCATTTGGCTGATTGAAGATCATTGTGTGTTCTTTCCACTGCAATCGGTCTTCAATATCTAATTCTTTAAATAGCTGCAACATATTTGGATATGCACCAAAAAAAATATGCAACCCTGTCTCGTACCAATCTCCATCAGCATCTTTCCAAGCCGCTACTTTACCACCGATGACGTCACGACGTTCTAGGACAATGGGTGTATGACCTGAATCTGTGAGATATTTCGCGCAGGAAAGCCCTGCTAGTCCACCGCCCGCGATCGCTACTCGCATTTAAACCTACTGCTCTTCAATATTTCTTCATGGCTTTGTCGTTCTCATTATACTTTGCAATCTGTTACATTTGGCATCATTATTTATCCAAAAAAGGGAACAGGGAACAGGGAACAGGGAACAGGGAACGGGGAACGGGGAACAGTTAAATCCCCATAATTAAAAATTAGGGGGTTTGTATAAGCATTTTTTCTTGCTGTTCCCTGTTCCCTGTTCCCTGTTCCCTCTTACTGTCCTTTAACCAAATAGGGAGATTGAATAGCAGCAGCTTGTCCTGAATTAACCAATGCTTGATAAACAAAAGCAGCAATTTCCGCTCTAGTTGCTTCACGATTAGGGTCAAGTAGATTAACTAGCGGATAATTGACCACTAATTGTCTTAATGTCGCAGCTGCAACTTGTCCAGTAGCATAATTAGGAATCTGGGCTGCATCAGTGTATAAACCCAGCACAGTTTGTTTATCTGCAAATAGACCTAGCCCATTAGCTAAAGAAACTAAAACTTGTACTCGAGAAATTTTTTGGTCTGGTTTAAAATTTCCATCGGGATAACCAGAAATAAACTGCCCCGTATATGCAGCTTGAATCGCTGAATATGCCCAATAATTTGGTTTAATATCCGAGAATTTTGCAACCTGACGTTTAGATGTTGGTGTTAAAGCTTTAGTAATAATAGTGGCGAATTGAGCACGAGTTACAGAATCATTCGGTCTAAAACTACCATCGGGAAACCCGGCAATCGCATTTCTAGCAATTAAAGCGTCTATATAAGCTTTTGCCCAGTAACCTGTAGGTACATCATTAAAATTACCGGGACGATTATTTGTCGGTTGAGCCAATTGAGTCGTCACTAACTTCGGTACGGGAATGGGAACTGAAGGGGGAATCTTATTAGTCACCAATGGTCTGGTAACTGGAGTTGGTAAATTATTCGCAACTGGAATCGTCGCTGGATTAATAGTTGTGGAAATCAGGTCCACTGCGCCAAAAACGCCCTTTTGGTTGATATCATTCCCTACAGCAGGAAGCCTCTGTGACCGGGTGGAGTTATTCAGGTCGTAGTGAGTATTATTATGGATATAATTACCACCAGGACTATTATTAGTACCAATGTCAGGAAGCGCAGCAATAGTTACAACAATTCCATCCTGCGTATTATTCTCTATATCATTCTTACGGAGTATCGGTCTAGAAGATTCTGAGATATAAAGACCATCTCTATTTTGAATAATCCGATTCTCGCTGATTAAGGGTGTGGAGCTACCACCTATCGCCAGTCCAAACCCAGTATTTTGGATTAAATTATTCCTAATTTCTCCAGATGCAAATTTAGCTACTGAAATCCCATTGCCTTGATTTTGGACAAAGATATTATTCAGGATTTGGGGATTTCCTGTACCTGTAACAAAAACACCTTCTCTGACGCTATTAGTAAATGTACTATTTTCTATCAGAGGATTACTTGATTCTACCCATATACCTGTACCTCTTTGATTAGGGTTAGTCACAGTTACCCCTGAGATAGTTGTATTCTTATTAGCCAAAATAGCAATATTTTGTTTGGCGAAGGTGCGACTGATATAAAGACCACCACCTAAAATGACTATTTCTTGTCCTTTGGTGGAGTCGTTTCCTTGAACTGTCACACCTTCTGGGATGATGATAGGGAAAGTTTCTCCACTATTACTACTGTAATTTCCCCCAGCTAACTGAACAACTGTCCCCGGTTGAGCTTGAGCCAGCGCAAAGGTAAGAGTTTTGTAGGGCGAGGCAGCTGTTGTTCCTGCTGTGGTCGTATCTGTTCCACTTGTGGGGTTAACATAAAGTACTTTTGTGGTTGTCGGTACTTGTGCTGTTAAGTTTGGATTGCTCCCAGCAGTTACCCGATGAGGAAGTATTATAAAATGACTAGAAATAACTAGCAAAGCAGTAAGACCAATTCGCCCAGACGAGCTAGAAATGTTAAAGCTTGGGTATTTCATTTTTATGGGTGTTTATGTGGTGAATTTTATGATATTGTATCAAACTAATCTAAATAAACAGCAAAATATGGCGGTGACTCACGAGCTACCGCCCTGATTAAGTTGAAACCTTTTTTAATAAGCCAAGGTTTCTAAAGTCTCTCTTAAGTATTTTTGCACTTGTTGGTCTAGGCGCAGTCCTTGTAATCTATGGTTAGATTCTAATTGCCAACGTTGGAAACCGGAACTACCAGAAATTACATGTTTGAGATTTTGCCAGATTTGCGCCTCATGTGTACCTCGGCGATCGCCAGATAAAATGTGAACCATAGTTTCTCATTCCTCATAAAACTCCCCTGGGAAGTATGTAGACTTTGATAGCTAAAACTACCATGGTCTAAAGTTTAGATATTGATTAAATTTAGTTGTTTCATCTGGGCTGATTCTGTGTTATTGATCACTAAAAATTCATCAAAACAACTCGTAACTGCAATAATTCATAATTCTTAAACAGAAATCAGCCTGATTCGATTATAGACGATTAAATTTAAAAAAGGGCGTAACTCCTGTTCCCTGTTCCCTGTTCCCTGTTCCCTGTTCCCTGCTGTATATGAGTACTGAGGTTTCTAGTTTTAATTTGAATGTTGAGAGCTACAAAATTGTCTAGAATCAACATTCACGATTGGACTTAGTTCCTCAGTACCCTGAGATTCTCACTACTTAGTCATAGTGAGTGTACGGCGCTTAGTTACCATTTGGTAGGATTCTATGGTGTCATTTTCAGCCCAATCATGGAACTTATCTACACCAATACCACATTCATAACCAGCATTAACTTCACGCACATCCTCTTTCATCCGTTTTAAGGAATCAAGCACACCTTCGTAAATCACTTTACCCGCACGATGAACTCGGAGTTTACAGTTACGCACTAGTTTACCCGATTGGACATAACAACCAGCAACTGCACCGCGTCCTACAGGGAAAACAGCACGGACTTCTGTTTGTCCCAAAGGTTCTTCTACCATCTCTGGTTCTAAGAGTCCTTCTAAAGCTCCTTGAATATCTTCCAAAAGCTTGTAGATGATATTATATTCTCTCACATCTACACCTGCTTCATCCGCAGCTTGTCTAGCTCCACTAGCATAAGTGGTATTAAACCCAATAATGACAGCGTTACTAGCAGAAGCTAGGTCAATGTCTGTCTCTGTAATTTCGCCAGGAGCAGACAATAACATGCGAATTTGGACTTCGTTTTGGGGAATTTGTTTGAGAGAACCGATAATAGCTTCTACAGAACCTTGAACATCTGCTTTTAAAATCAAGTTGAGTTCCTTGAGTTCTCCTTCTTGTGCTTGAGCAGAAAGAGTTGTTAAGGTGACGCGTCCCTGCAAGAGACGAGATAGCCTTTGGCGATCGGCGCGATCGCTCGCTAACGCCCGGGCTTCTTTTTCATTGTAGAACACTTCAAACTCATCACCGGCTGCGGGGACATCACTCAAACCCAATACCTCCACAGCAAAGGATGGGCTAGCGATATCGACTCGTTTGCTGCGGTCATCTACCATAGCTCTGACTTTCCCAAAAGCCGAACCAGCTACCAGTATATCACCCACACGCAGGGTACCATTTTGAATTAGTAGCGTAGCCACTGCTCCCTTAGCTTTATCCAAATGGGCTTCAATTACAGTACCTTTAGCAGAGCGATTAGGATTAGCGGATAGTTCTCCCACTTCAGCTACCAGCAGAATCATTTCTAAGAGTGTATCCAGATTTTCACCTCTGATGGCACTCACTGGTACCATAATCGTTTCGCCACCCCATTCTTCTGGAGTTAGCCCATACTGAGTTAATTCTTGCTTAACCCTGTCCGGTTGTGCTCCTTCTTTATCAATCTTGTTAATTGCCACAACGATAGGTACACCAGCAGCTTGAGCATGGCTAATAGCTTCCACAGTTTGGGGGCGGACACCATCATCAGCGGCTACTACTAATACAGCAATATCTGTGACTCTTGCTCCCCTTGCCCGCATTGCTGTAAAAGCTTCGTGACCAGGCGTATCTAAAAATACAATCTGTTGTCGGTTGCCACCATGCTCTAAATCTACGTGATACGCCCCAATATGTTGGGTAATACCTCCTGCTTCACCAGCAGCCACTTTAGTTTTGCGAATGGAATCGAGCAAAGTGGTTTTACCATGGTCAACATGTCCCATAATCGTCACTACTGGTGGACGACGCAACAGGTGCTCCAGGTCTTCGATGCCGATCATTTCTGTAACTTTCCGGGCTTCTGCTTCTGGTTCAGCAGTTTCCACTTCCACTTCTAGTTCTTTAGCGACGAGAGTAATCGTAGGAATATCCAGATTTTGGGTAATACTTACCGCCATCCCCTTGATGAACAGGATTTTCACAATTTCTGTATCAGCGACTATCAATGCATCGGCTAATTCTTGTACAGTCATTGGTCCTGTGACGGTCAGTTTAGGTGGACGCTCCTGCTTGACTTCGGTTTCTTGGTGACGGTTCTGTTCGCGATGAGAATTAGATTTCTTATGAGATTTAGCAGTAGGAGCCGCAATAACTGCGACTGGCTGTTGAGCTGCCGATCTTGTGGCTTTTGGCTTAGGAGGACGAGCTATAGAAAGGCTGACTTGGACAGTCGCGGGAATTTCCAGACCGTTCTCATCTAATAAGTCATCTTCTTCAAAATCATCATCTAGAATTGGTTTAATCCGTTTGCCCTTCGGACCGACCTTGGCCTTCTCTTTAATTTCATCAATGATTTCTTCTTCCTGCCATTTTTTGCCACCTTTGGTCAGGCGAGGAGGAGTAGGACGTTTTAAATCTAGGATATCGGGTGTAATTGGCTCGTCATCTAGGGCTTCTTTTTTACCTGACCCTCCGCCTATCCCCGATAGGTGTCTTGGAGGTGTAGCAGACGGCATAGCAGCTACAGCTGATTCACTAGAGCGCGAGGGTCTACTAGGTCGTTGCACGTCTGAGGGTGCTGATGGTCTACTTCCCCTCTGTTCTGGTTTGACTGGGGACGACGGAGTTGACCGAGACTGTTGCTTTTGTGGTGCAGATGTTGTCTGTCCCTCAGTTGTGGCTACCTTGCCAATCCTGGGCTTTGTTTGTTCCCGTTCTCCTTCAGGGCGCTGTACACGTTCCCGCTTGAGTATCGGTTTTTCACCTGTAGCTATCTGCTCAGTCAGGGATTTTTTTTCTTCTGATTGTCGAGCAGGTGGAGTTACCAGTTGTGGCTTGACAGGCTTTGCCGGTTTTTCTGGTTTTGATTTGGCAGAAACCACCTTTTCTGGTTTTTCAGATGGAGTAACTTTTTCCCCTGTTAGTTGGGTCTGAGACTCGTTATCGGGTTCTGCGACATGGGGTTCTGCGACATGGGGTTTTGTCGGTGTCTCAGAAAAATTTCTTGGTACAGGTCGAGTTGGTGCCGTCGGCTTCATGGGCGAGAATTGTGTAGCGAAAGGCCGTGGAGGTGCAGGAGAATTGACTTCAGAGGAAGCAACTTGGCTATTAGTAGCAACTGACGCCTCTGAGGCGTTGGACGTGGAGTTTCTCAATATTTTGGGCTTGCGAATTTCCAAAATTTGTTGTTTGTGTGATGCAGCAGGTCGGTTATGCCCGCCAGTTTGGGGTGAATTTGGTTTATGTCCTTGTGTACCTGGTTCTTTTCTAGATGAAACATTGGTAGCAGCGAGTTTTTCTGCTGCTAATCGAATATGTTCAGCCTCAGATTCTGAAATCGTGCTGCTGTGACTTTTGACCGCAATGTTGAGCTGGTCGCAAATTGCTAATAGCTCTTTATTATCCAAATTCAATTCCTTTGATAGTTCATAGATTCTAACTTTGCCGTTGTTCATCCACTCTTTCCCCTTTAATTTACAGTTTTAACGGATGGTTGCCTGGTTTGCGACATCTCCATCCTTTGATTACTGTGTTTTAGGTTACCTTTGATAATTTTATAGGTGCCTCCAATCAGGAAAGAGAGATGTTCCGGTTTAATTCTGGGGTCTCCACCAAGGATGATGGTTGACACCGAACTGCGCAGTTGCGCTACCAGGTTGCCATTTTTTTGGTGCTTGTTTTGCTAATTCTGAGTCTTCCACAACACAACCCCTGTAAAACTTACTGGGAGTATTGCTGCGTCCCTCTAAATTTTGGAGAGCCGGTTGCTTTTCTCACCCATTTACTATTTTGTCACTAAATCAATGCCTACTATAAATACTTTAGGTCAAACGCTGCCATAAAGCTTGGTACAGTGCTTCTGGCACTGTCGCATGTAGCGATCGCCCCAGTCTATTTTTTTTTTGAGCTGCTTGGAGACAGCTAGCTTGGGGACAGATGTAGGCTGAACGTCCCATGCCTTGATCTAATTGTACCGTGGAGGATGGAAAGACGCGGACAATCCGCCAAAACTCTTCTTTCAAGCCTACTTGGCGACAACTAATACAACGGCGATAATTGGGTTTCATCTGTTGGTCTTGTTCAGTTAATACAGCCGATTGGGGGTGAAAAATCAACAAATACTCAATGTTTACCTCCTTTAACAATTACCAACATTCAAGAGTGTTAACCATTAATCATCCTCTAGCGGTGTCAAAATCATCGGCAAAATTATCTGCTACTGATACTAATTCGTCGGCAATTTCATCTTCCATGTCCTCCATATAATAATTGTCATCCTCCTCTGGTTGCTGTTTTGCTCTTGCGGCAATAAATTTAGCATCTTCTCCCGCATGATCGTATTTAGCTTTATCTTTAATATCAATTTTCCAACCAGTCAAGCGTGCTGCCAAACGGACATTTTGTCCTTCTTTCCCAATTGCCAAACTCAACTGATCTTCAGCTACCAGAACATGTGTTTGCCGGGTTTCTGGGTCCATCAAACGCACCTCATCCACCCTCGCAGGACTCAAGGCGTTGGCGATATAGGTAGCTGGGTCTGGAGACCAGCGGATGACATCTATTTTTTCACCCCGTAACTCGTTAACTACCACTTGAATCCGCGATCCTCTAGCTCCAATACAAGCTCCTACTGGATCTACATCACGATCAAGGGTATCAACTGCTATTTTAGTTCGAGGACCCACATAACGGGAAGGGGGATTAGCTTCTCTGGCTACAGCCACAATTCTAACAACTTCATCTTCAATCTCTGGTACTTCATTGGCAAATAGATAAACCACTAAACCAGCATCAGCCCGAGATACTAATAATTGTGGTCCACGCTGCTGCCCTTGAGAAACTTTCTTCAGATATACCTTAAAAGTGGCATTTGCCCGATAATTATCATTGGGTAATTGTTCTCTCTTAGATAATTCAGCTTCTACTTCTGGCTGTCCAAACCCACTACTAACTGCCAATATTACTGACTGTCGTTCAAACCGCAGCACTCTAGCTTGTAAAACTGTCCCTTCTAAATCTTGAAACTCCTCTTGTACCATTTGACGCTGTTGGTCCCGTAGCTTTTGCGCCAAGACTTGCTTGGTTTGCATAGCCGCCATCCGACCAAATTCTCCTTGGTCTGGGGTAACATCAAGGACTACAGAATCTCCTAACTGCGCCTCTGGAGCTACTTGTTGAACTTCCTCTAAGGAGATTTGGTGGTCAGAATTACTCACTTCTTCCACAATCGTTTTGGTCGATAGGACTCGAAATCCTTGTCCTTCAGTGTCTAGCTCAACTTCAAAATTATCAAAATAATCTTCATCAAATTGTTTACGTTCCAGATTTTGGGCCCGGCGATAGCGTTCATAACCTTTCAACAATGCTTCTCTAATAGCTGATTGCACTGCCAAACGAGGTAAATTCCGCTCACGGCTTATACTTTCAATTAAATCTTTTAATCCAGGTAAACTAACCATTGACATAAAATAATCTCCTTAATTTTTTATTTGATCGCCCAGTAAAATTTAAAAATTGGGAGTTGAGACTTGGCGATGGCGCAGAGCGCCTGCCTTTAGTATCGCAGCTAATTTTGTCCAGATCCAGGAATGCATATACAGGTACCTACTCCTTACCAAAGGCTGACCTCCGCATTATGATCCCGCTCCTGATTTCTACCGACGCTCTGCCAATTGCACCCGATTAATCAGAGCACGGGGAATTTCGACTACGCGACCTTTCTGATTTAAATAAACAGTTGTCTGATCGCGGCGAATCAACTGACCAGTCCACTCTTGCTGTCCATCATAGAGTTGGCAAGTGGAGATAACTACAGGAAATCCCTTAAAGGAAATAAACTCTCTGTCGGTAACCAATTGCCTCGAAATGCCAGGACTGGAAACTTCCAACACGTAAGCGTCTGGAATTATCTCCGATGTATCTAAAGAGATTTCCAAAGCGCGGCTCATCCGCTCACAATCATCCAAACCAGTGTCCTGTTGAGGATTGCGGATATCCACCCGCAGGATTGGTGGATGTTGGTTTGTCTGAAGAACTACACCAACAACTTCCAATCCCAGCTTTTCTGCTACTGGCGTTGCTAAGTCAATAATTTGTGGAACCAAAGGATGAGTCATGCGCAAAATCAATAAAAAAAGTGGGCATTTACCCACTTCCAGACGATAGGATATCTTCCAAGAAGTCTTGCGACGAACTAGCATTAGTTCGTCCCTAACATGAGTGTAGCGTATTTATTTAATTAGTCATTACGATCCAATTGGGAACAGGGAACAGGGAACAGGGAACAGCAAGAAGAACCTGCGCGAATTTTTCTCCCGCCGGAGGCGGAGCGGCTCCGGGGTATAGAGAAACTAAATTTATTTATGAAAAAAAGATTTTTTTCGAGATGCGCAGCACCAGAAAAAAGACGTCCTTATACCAGTCTCCTAATTTTAATTATGGGGATTTTACTGTTCCCTGTTCCCCGTTCCCTGTTCCCTGTTCCCTGTTCCCTCTTAACGAGGTATTACCTCCTAGCGATCGCTCTTTCTTACGAGCTGTCTACTTTGAGCAATAATTTGGTTTATATCCTCTTGGGATAACCGTTGCACATAATTAATTTTAATTTCTTCCAGAAAATCAGTTAGTAACGTTTCAATTTCTGTAATCACATGCTTCTTCTGCATTTCTGTTCCTAGCACCGCAGTAAATTTTTCTACTAACTGACCAGAAAGTTGCTTATTCACAGCATCATTGCTCAAGCCAGTCAAAACGCTATATAAAGCATTTGTCATTTGAATTGCTAATTCTTCGTTCAATTGTATCTGTGCTTGACCTATAACAGGAAAGTTTTGTAAGTTCTGATAAATTGGCACTTGTGCAGCAGCAGCAGCAATATTATGCCGCAATATGGCGATGATTTCTGGCTGGATTGTAGGCATAACCTGATCAATAATTGTTTGTGCTAACAATTCCATCAGCGCTGTCAACTCATTCACATTATTTATATCTATATAAGGTTTGACGTTTTGCTGATGCGATAGCCACAGCAAAACGTCACCTCGTCGGATGGAACTCTGAATCTGGTTAATCACCCGGACAACCACTACTTCTGTGATCTCTTCGGCAAAATTAGCCAGAATCCCTTGATTAATTTGCTGTTGTACAATCTGCAAATCAATTAACTTAGACTGGTCTAAACGTACTATTAAAGGTATGATGCGGAGCCAACGCCAAAAAGGCAAAAACAGCAATAAGTCATACCAACGCCACAAAACAGCTTCTAACCAGCTTAAATAAGGGTGTTTCCGTCTAATATAAAAAGTTCGCCCTAGCAGTTCAACGCCAAACAAAATTACAAAAGGCAGGTCAATAGTCCAGAAAATATCCCAAGGTAAGCCATTTTCACCTATTTTGCGATAATAATTGGTAAGAATCAATGGGCGAATTTTCTCGTCGAAAAAACTTATTTCCTGTTTCCAGCCATATTTAGATAAATGCTCCTGATTCCAAAAAGTTGCAAAGGCTTGTTTTGCAGATGCTTTATGGCTATGTTTCCTCATCCGATCTTTGATCTTTTCTAGAGTTCCACTTTTGCCAGCGCCTATAAAAGGGTTAGTATCAATCATCTCATCGCTAAGATGAGTTAGTCCCTGCAACTGGATTTGCACTTGAGGTGACTTTAATCCTATTTGGCTGACTTGTGTTTCTAACTGGTCTACTGTTTCCACATACTCCTGTGTTTCTCTATGTGGTTCTATACCTTTAATTCGATCATAAATCTGTGTCACTTGTCGCAGTCTGAGTACGTAAAAATCGCGTAATGGAATATAGCTTAAATCAAACAAAATCAAGCAGAAATTCACTGCAACAATAAGCGCTATAATCCTTTCAAATAGGAGACTGGAACGTTGGAAAAAGACATTTTTCTTGATCATTTGTAGTAAAATATACAAATTTTTGTTAGTTAGTTTATTTTGGGGTCTAAAATTAAAGCATAATTAAAGCATTATTTTCACTCACCCAGGATAAGTTTAGTCGTAAAGGGTAAAACTAATTTTTGCAGTTAGTTAAGTTTAAGCAATAGGTTTTTTGGATGTAGTTAATCAAAATTTATAAATAATTACAAAATAAGATGTTAATGAAACTTAAAATACACCTGTTAAAATTTATAGTTGTTTGCTGATTTAATCTGCAGGAGTTTCTATGTGGTGTGATTTAGGTAAATCGAGTATAAATATCGCCTTGACTGGTTTAGTTATAGCCAGTATTGTAGCCCCAGATACTGTTTTTGCGGCACATAGGCGTGGTAGCTATAGCACCCAAGAATTTCGGGCTGCGCTCAAAGGACTAGGTTATAATGTGAAAGCTGGAAGTGAACCATTAACTGATCCTAAAACAGTCAAAGAAATTAGTAAGTTTCAAAAAGGTTACAAGTTAACTGTTGACGGTAAAGCTAATCCAGAGACACAAAAACATACTGCTCTAATTGTAAAAATTCTCCAGGCCAATTTAAATCTAGTCCTGAAACCTAGTACTCCGCTCCCCCGCGATCGATTTTATGGTAATAGTGTGGAAGAATTAGTTAAACAGTATCAGAAAAAAAATCAACTTCCAGAAACAGGTATTGCTGATTTAGCACTCCGCCAGAAGTTAGATCAAGAGGCTAAAACAATCCTGAACTCTGCGACTAAATCTGATTCTTCGCCAATGACCAAGCCAATGACCAAACCAATGACCAAACCAACGCCCAAGTCAATGACCAAACCAACGCCCAAGTCAATGACCAAACCAATGGCTAACCCCACGCCTAGCCCCACTTCTCAGCCTTAAGGCGCTACTGAGGAACATTTTTTAGTACCAGATTATTGATATGAACGGAGTAGGGAATAAGATATACTTATTCTCTACTTCATTCATATTATGATTGCTCATTTTAATCCAAAAATTTTTCCACAATTTGTAAGATACGCTGTGATGCATGTCCATCACCAAAAGGATTAATTGCATTTGCCATAGTTGTGTAAGCCGATGGATCGCTGAGTAATTTGCTAGTAGCAGCCACAATATTTTCTGTTTTAGTTCCGACTAGTTTTGCTGTACCCGCTGTTACCGCTTCAGGTCTTTCTGTAGTATCTCGCAGAACTAATACTGGTTTACCCAAACTAGGTGCTTCTTCTTGTAATCCACCAGAGTCAGTCAATAGAAGGTATGATCTGCCGATCGCTCCCACTAACTCTCTATAATCTAATGGTTCTGTGAGAAAAATCCGCGGATGGTCCTGCAAAATCGACTTCAGTGGTTCCCGGACTGTAGGATTGCGGTGGAGTGGTAGCAGTAAAGCTGTATCAGGGAATTTGTCCAGAATTTGCCGAAATCCTTGGGCGATCGCTTGTAGTGGCTCTCCCCAATTTTCTCGCCGATGCACTGTAGCCAAGAGTATGCGATAAGCATCCCAATTGAGACCTGGGACATTACAGTCTGGTTGAGTTGCAGATGTATTCAACAAAGCATCAATAACTGTATTACCTGTGAGATGGATTGACCCTACCACTCCAGAACGGCGTAAATTTTCTGCTGACCAAGGAGTGGGGGCAAAATGTAACTGACTCAGTTGAGAAATTAACCGCCGATTAGCTTCTTCGGGATAAGGATTAAATAAGTCATCTGTTCTTAAACCAGCTTCGATGTGACCTATGGGTATCCGGTGGTAAAATGCCGCTAAAGCTGACGCAAACGCAGTAGTAGTATCTCCCTGTACCAGAACTAAATCTGGTTTTTGCTCCTGAAACAATTTTGCTAATCCCTGGAGAATACGGCAAGTAATTTCCTCAAGAGATTGCTGAGACTGCATAATTTCTAAATTACGGTCTGCTTTGATACCAAACAGTTGCATTACTTGGTCAACCATTTCCCGGTGCTGTCCAGTCAAGATCACTTGTAATTTCAATTTTGATAAACGCTGGAAAACTTGAATTACAGGCGCTAGTTTAATCGCCTCTGGACGAGTACCCAAAATAATCCAAACTTGTTTTTGATGATTCATTTCGTTATAAGTGGTTAATAAATCTTGATTAGACTACAGATTATACAAAATCATAAAAATAAATATGAAAAAACCCGGCTGAACCGGGCGGGTGGATTGTTGTCCAAATTGAGGAATGGTATTTATTTGATCTCACAAGTTAAAGGGCAAGCCGCATAAACGGTTGTCTGTGTTTTATCTGCTTCTCCATGTAGCCAGCTTAACCATTTGACTTCATTAGGATGGATGCCTTTAATCGTCAGCACACTAGCAGCAATGATAACAGCCATGACATTAAACAAGACCAAACCACCTGCTACGAGCAGTACAGCACTAACGGGCATGACTGACTCCAGCACAATTGATAACAAACACCCGACCGTAGCCATCAAAACAACTAATGGAAATCCCACAACTAATAGGCATACAGCCAATGTGAACGTCCAAATCAAAAAGCTTTTAATCATCAACAAGGAGTAGGTCTTTCCTAGATTAGAGCTTTGAGCCGAAACCATGACTTTTTCTCCCAACTTATTACACAGCAAAGTTAAACATTAAATCTGACTGTTTCCCAAGCGTTTCCCCAGGGATAACATTTCAACTGAATGAAGCTTTAGTATATAAAAACTTTTTCTTTAAATGAGCATTTATTTACTAAAGTTTACATTCTTTTTTTATCTTCTGCGCCAAATTTGTGGTTTATATCTTAAAAATTCAAAATTTTTCTACATCTGTCTTATGGAAGATATTATTAACCAAGGCTGAACAACAAAATATCACCCACAAACCAACTCAGGTTCAGCTTAATATTTATTATAAAAGTTTACATTTTTCTTATAACTGAGAATTATAGGTAACATAAATAATACTTAATTTCATATAATACTGACACTTTTAACTATATTTACATATAACGGACAAGATGTAGTTTGTGTAAAAAAAGGTATATTGAGAGGAGAATTGCAATTAATTTTGAGTCTGTTTTCCCCTAGACAATATCTGAGTAGTTAATTTGCTCCATTTACATCGGTGAAGCCATATGATAGAATCACGTTCACGAAATCTACCACCAGTACCGCCGCCACCACCCCCACCACCAAGAGCAGCATCGACACAGCGCCAAGTTACCCAAACATTGGGTATGAATACAGCACCACCAGCTACCCAAACGTTATCAGATGCAGCCAATTATACCAAAAGTACGACGAATAATGTAACTGTTAACCAAAAAGACTCTTCCCGAATCACACTAGGCCAGTTGATCAAAGAAGCTTTTGACCAAAATTTCTCAGACGTTCACCTTGGTGTGGGTGAAATACCTCGTTTCCGCAACCGGGGAGAAATTCAATCCACAGATTATCCCGAAACCGACAAAGAAACTTTTATGGGTTGGTTAAGGGAGATTATGAGTGAGAGCGAAATTCAGCGATTTGAGGAAACCTTAGAATTTGATGGTGCAACTCAATACGAATTTGCTCGGATCCGGATCAATGTTTTTGATTCGCTCAGAGGTCCTTCACTTGTACTGCGATTGATTCCGCTGAAGATCCTGTCGATGGAACAGTTAAGGTTACCTCCGGTTTTTCGAGATATTTGCCACTACCATAAAGGTTTAGTTTTGGTAACTGGTCCGACTGGTTCAGGTAAATCGACAACTATGGCTGCCATGATTGACTATATTAATCGAGAGATGGCCAAAAATATTATTACCATAGAAGACCCAGTTGAATTCGTTCATCAAAGCCGCAAGTCATTAGTCAAGCAACGGGAAGTAGGAATGCACACCCGAAAATTTGACAATGCTTTAAAAGCAGCTTTACGAGAAGACCCCGACCTGATTCTGGTAGGGGAAATGCGAGATAAAGAAACCGTGAATACGGCGCTGAAAGCGGCTCAAACTGGTCACTTAGTTATGGGAACCCTGCATACCAATAGTGCGGTGAAGACCATTGAACGGATTTTGAATCTGTTTGCTGGTGAGGAGCAAGATGCGATGCGGGTAGCGATTTCTGAATCTTTGGTAGCGATCATTGCTCAGGGTTTATGTCGAACGACTGATGGCAAGCGAGCAGCTTTCCACGATATTTTGATTAATACTGAGGCAATTAAAGAGTGGATTAAAGATGCTAAATATGATGAGATTAGCGAATTGATGAAGCAAGCAGGCTTTGACGGGATGATTACTATGAATCAGTCATTGTTGAATCTTTACCAAGAAGGTCGGATTACTGAAGAGACTGCTTTAGAAATGTCCCCAACTCCCAATGAAATGGCACAGTTCCTCCGTGGCCGTGTTTAAACGGATGTACCTTTTATCATGAATCTAGATAGCCGATCTCAATCCCAGTTGTTTAAAGGTATTGCTCTGTTTACACCTGGAGGAGATTTAATTTATAGTATTGACCCCAATAAACAAGGTCGATGGCATTCAAATTTGTGCGCGGCTTTACAAGAAATTCTCGATTTACCAGAGCCGCCACATTTTTTAGTACCTTGCTATACAGCAACTATTGATCATTGGTTAGACCCTCGCACCCAGCAAGTCCAGACTTTTGCCGAAGCTTATCCAGCAGTTATTCGTCATCAGTCTATATTAAATACTATTTTTAGCAAGGAAGAACTTGTTTGGCAAGTTGCTCCTTGGCCAGAAGGAACATGCGATTGTATGGTGTTAGCAACATATCGTGCTGCTTTTCCTCAATTATGGGAAGACCATGATTTAATTGTTCGCTTAGACCTCTCCCATACAGTTTCACAATATCGCCAAATAGACGCTGATGCAAAGCTTGTACCTGTGAATATCTCAGGTTATGTTTTACGCTTATTCGTGGCTGGACATAATATAGCGAATGAACGTATTTTAGAGAATTTACATCACCTGTTAGAGCGATCGCTCGTATTTCCCTACACCCTAAAAGTGATTGATGTTTTAACGCATCCAGAACAAGCAGAGGTTAATCAAGTTTCTGCTATTCCTACTCTCGTCAAAGTTTGGCCTCATCCGATTAGACGAATTGTAGGTGAACTGGATAATGTAGATAAACTATTAAATATATTAGGAGCGAAAGAGAAATAAAATCAAGTCGGGATTCAAAATATAGCAGGAATGGATATTATGGAGTTGACTTGGTTAGATAGTAATAGTTGGCTAGTAGAATTTGCGCCCCAGAGGATATTAATTGATCCTTGGTTGGTTGGTGAGTTGACGTTCAGTAACTTGGATTGGCTATTTAAAGGTTCGCGAACAAACCAGAGGATAATACCAGAAAATATTCATCTGATTTTATTATCTCAAGGTTTAGAAGACCACGCTCATCCACCAACACTCCAGCAGCTCGACCGCAATATTCCAGTTGTAGCTTCTCCTAATGCAGCTAAAGTAGTGGAGAAATTAGGCTATAAGCAAGTTGTGACTCTGAAACATGGTGAAACATACAAATTAAATCAGCAAGTCGAAATAAAGGCGGTTCCAGGCTCTCTTATTGGTTTAGGTCTGGTGGAAAATGGTTATATTCTCCGGGATTTAGCTAGTAATTCCACAATCTATTATGAACCACATGGGAATCATTCACCCCAACTTCAACAAGTTGGTCAAATTGATGTGGTAATCACACCTGTTATAGATTTAGGATTACCTTTATTGGGGTTAATTATTAAAGGTATGAATAGTGCCTTAGAAGTAGCTAAGGTGCTCAGACCTCGAGTAATTTTATCTACCGCAGCAGGAGGAGATGTTTTATTTGAGGGTCTACTCATGAAATTTCTCCAATCTCATGGAAGTATAACTGAATTTCAGTCTTTATTGACTAAAAATAACTTAGCCACCCAGGTAATCCCACTTCAACCAGGTGAAAAAGTCAAAATAGAGAGAGGAAACAGGGAATAATGAAATAGGGGGAAATCTATCGATTGGAAGCGGAGTCTGTAGTCACTCCGCTTCCGATTCCCGACTCCCTACAACATGCCTACATCCCAAGTATAATATCCAATTTTATGGGGAACTCTAGAGAATCTTCCTGTCCGATGACCTCTAGATAATTCATTCAGCACTTTGTTTTTTACCTCTCGCAATTGCTGAGAATCTAGGTCTCCATAAATTCCATGCACAATCTCATTGACGCTGAAGATTCTCCCCATATTCTGCTCTAAGAAAGAAGTAATAGCGTCAATCAGGAATTGACCGTCGAAGGCTTTCAGCATTGGCACTATTTTAGTTTTTGGCATAATAAAAGGTTTTTTCCTTTTAGACCTAAAACTTTGTGCAAAGCCATTACCACTGGTAGAACCTAGCAGGCTGAGATTCAGTGTATAACAACCTGGTTCATTGGGGATAGCTGCCCAATATCCTCTCTCTCTACCTTGAGTCAGAGAAGACTGAACTCTCCCTTTTACCACTTTGAAAATACTTGGCTCTAAATCACCATAAAGCGATCGCACCACAAAATCAATATGGCAGACAGTACCCGTATATTCCTGCAAAAGTTTTTTCAGAGCTTCCATCCGAGTCAGATTTTGGTGCTCTGGCAACATGGGAATATCTACACCTTTAATAGAATCACCGTAACTATCTAAAGATGTATTTTCTGTATTCGACTCTATTAAACCTACATCTCTAGAGTTAGTGCGATCGACCTCCAACTGGTTTGAGTCTGGAATTTGTGACTCTATAGGCTCTAATAAGGTCTCAGGAGTTGCTTCAGATGACAAAAGCAGGAGCGAATTTTCCTGAGTAGTAGCGAGCGTTCTATTTGCTGCTCCCAGTTGTGATAGTTGTTTATTATCATCTGTAAAAGACCAATTAGATAATAGGGCTTCCGTATGATGCAGCTGCGATCGCGCCTCTAAAAACAACCGTTGGTACTCTTCGGCAAGACCAGCATAGTAGTCTCGGAGTTCTAACAATGGACTAATAAATACTTCTGAAGGTGGTTGCAATTGTTCCTTAGAATTCATAGTACTTTAATCAATCTAAATCGGTATCGCCTTTATAAGACATAGGACGAGGTTTCCCTCGACTAGATTCCTGTAATGTTCTTTTCGGTGGCTGAGGAGGGCGACAGCTTTCACAATATAAAGGTCGCGGACCGAAAGTTTCCCGCTTTGTAGCCTCGTTGCACTGTTTACAAACAAAATGAAAAATTCGAGTGTGAATCAATCTCTTATGCGCTCTGACAGTATACTCTCTAACGTCGATTTGTTTTGTAGCCATAATTTAGGAATTACGAGTCTCAGTCTTCTTTAATATAGCTATTCAAGCAAATTAAACTTTATCAGTGTGTGTTTTAGTGCAAGTTTTTTGTAAATAATTTGGTCAATTTCTGAAAAAGAGATCAAATCTTGTGGAATTGATCTCATATCTAGAGAGAATTGAGCTTTTTTTAGGTTTTATTCGATACAAGACAAGCCTATTATCACTAACCCAAATCAGGCAATTCTCAATCATACGTAATTGATTTTTAATCAATCTTCATGCTCTTAATGAATAAGACGTTATCCTAAAGTTATTGGGTTCAATAAGTGCTATGTATCAGACTAATCCACCCCGTCCTCCCAGAGAAGTCCTACCAACTATGTATGACTTACCTAGTGAGGATGTAAATGGGGAATCGCCCCAGGATATTCCCCCTCGTCCTCCCTGGGAAACTCTCCCAACCATGTATGACTTACCTAGCGAAAATCCGGAGGAGCCTGGTTTGCCTGATGAATTTCACGATTTCCAACCACAATTATTACGAGAAACCTGTCAACCACCAAACTACCCGACAGACGAAATGTTCTTGGGGACAGATTTAAACCTTTATTATGATTGCCGTCATCAACTATGGTACAAGCGTCCTGACTGGTTTCTCGTATTGGGTGTAGCTCGCTCTATTCAGCAGCAAGATATGCGCCTCAGCTATGTTGTTTGGCAAGAAGGGGTAGCTCCCTTCCTAGCGGTGGAGCTGCTATCTCCTGGTACAGCTGCTGATGATTTAGGTCAAACATTGAGAAATGCAAACCAACCCCCCACAAAATGGCAAGTATATGAACAAATTTTAAGAATCCCCTACTATGTTGTGTTTGACCGCTATGAGAACCAATTACGCGTGATGCAATTAGTAGCGGCGCAATATCAGACGGTGGAAGTCCCAGAGCAGAAATTCTGGTTTGAGCAACTGGGATTAGGTTTAGGTGTATGGATGGGGAAATTTCAAGAAACTGAGGGATTATGGCTGCGTTGGTATGATGCTGCTGGAAATTGGATTCCTACCCACTATGAGCGAGCCGAACAGGAAAGCCTGCGAGCCGAACAGGAAAGCCTGCGAGCCGAACAGGAAAGCCTGCGAGCCGAACAGGAAAGCCTGCGAGCCGAACAGGAAAGCCTGCGAGCCGAACAGGAAAGCCTGCGAGCCAAAAGATTAGCAGAAAAACTGCGATCGCTGGGAGTGAATGTGGATGAAGAAATAAATTCAGCTTAGTGGACGAACAAAATCCAACCAAATCTTGGTTTGTGAATACATCTCCCATAGGAGATATATTCACACCTAATTTTACATTTTTACATTTAGTTTTTCAGTGATGGTCTTAAGCAAAATATCCTGAGCAGAATGTATAAAAAAATGATTCCCACTAACCATTTGTAGGGAAAAAATAGAGCTAGTTTGTTCTTTCCATGGGAGCAAATTAGCATAACTGACTGTTTGGTCTTGTAAACCACCAAAAACAGTAATAGGAAAATCCAAAGTCCCATGACTTCTATAGCTATAGGTGTCTAGAACTGCAAAATCTGCTCGCAGAATAGGGAGAAATAACTGCATAAGTTCTTGATTTTCTAGAACAGCATTACTAATACCATCAAAACGACGCAATTGATGGATAAACTCTGTTTCTGGTAAGTTATAAATCGGTAATGCGGAGCCGCGAATTTGTGGAGCGTGACGAGCGGCGACAAATAGGTGTAACGGGGTAAAATTATATTCAAAGGATAGCAGTCGGGTTAGCTCAAAAGCAACTAATGCACCCATACTATAACCAAAAATAGCAAATGGTTTATTTAAATAAGGTAAAAGAGCGTTAGTTGTTGCACTCACTAAAGGAGCTAATTGGGTAAAGGGGGGTGTTTTCATTTGTCTTCCTCTTCCAGGAATCTCTAGAGGACAAACTTCAATAGTCTGAGGTAGCTTGTCAGCCCATGTACGGAAAACAGCAGCACTTCCTCCAGCATAGGGTAAGCAAAATAAGCGGATTTGAGCTTGGGGATTTGGTTGGGGACAAGTAACCCAAGAATTGAAAGTTGTTTTATCTATCAACTGAATTATTGGCTACAATAGTATTGGTCATATTTAAAATTATTCATTAAAAGAGCAAGATTATATCCCAGGATTATCAGAAAATATATGCTTGTTGAAGATAAAAAGTCTCATAGATTTGCTTGGGCTGGTGCGATCGCCCAAAAAGCGACAGAATTTCCCATCACTCAATTACCAATACTCGCTGGTAATATCCCTAACGGGTTAAGAGGGACACTTTATCGGAATGGACCAGGATGTCTAAAACGAGGTGGTGTTGCTGTTGGACATTGGTTTGATGGCGATGGCGCAATTCTGGCGGTTAATTTTACAGAGGTTGGTGCTACTGGTACTTATCGCTATGTCCAAACTTCTGGATATCAAGCAGAATCGGCTGCTGATAGATTAATTTACGCCAATTATGGGATGACCGCACCAGGATCTATTTGGAGCAGGTGGCGCACACCAGTCAAAAATGCTGCTAATACTTCAGTAATGGCATTACCTGACAGATTATTAGCGCTTTGGGAAGGTGATAATCCCCATGCGCTCGACCTGGAAACTTTAGCAACGCGGGGACTAGATAATTTAGGTGGATTGGATGCGGGACAACCCTACTCGGCGCATCCGCGAGTTGATTACCAAACTCAGGAAATTTTTAATTTTGGGATTAGTCCTGGTGCTAATGCTATTTTAAGCATTTACAAAAGTGATTGGACTGGAAAGATCGTCAAACAGGCCAAATTCACCTTGGATGGTTTTCCCGCTATGCATGATTTTGTCTTAGCTGGACAATACTTGATATTTTTTGCTCCTCCGGTGCGGTTGAATGTCTGGTCTGTCCTATCGGGAATAAGTAGCTATGGTGATTCGTTTAGATGGCGACCCGACTTGGGGACTCAAATAATTGTTTTTGATCGAGAAACTTTATCTTTGGTAAGTCAGGGAATTACAGAATCTTGGTTCCAATGGCATTTTGCTAATGGTTATGTGGATGTTAGTGGTACGGTAATTGTGGATTTTTCTCGCTATCAAGATTTTCAGACTAATCAATATCTCAAAGAAGTAGCAACTGGAGAAACTCACACGGCGGCTAAAACTACGTTTACAAGGATACAATTAAATCCCCAAACGGCTCAGGTGTCAACAATTCAAGAAGTTTTAGACAGAACTTGCGAATTTCCCACTGTACCTCAACTAAATGTGGGGAGATTTTCTCGATATACTTATATGTCCTTATTTCGGGAAGAGACAGATATCAGTCAAGAACTACTCAATTCCATCGCCCGCTTCGACCATGAAACTGAAACTTTAACTGAAGCTAATCTGGGTGAGAATCGCTATCCTTCCGAACCTTTATTTGTGATGGATAAAAACAGACTCAATCAAGGTTGGGTATTAACAGTTGTTTATGATGGTAATTCTCATCAAAGCGAAGTTTGGATTTTCGATAGCGATCGCCTAGATCAAGAACCAATTTGTCGAATTGGACTTCCTCAAGTTATTCCCCATGGGTTTCATGGAGTCTGGAAATCTAAAATAATTGACATATAATTAAGAAGAGTATATATCTCAACTTAACTTTTTTTCGCGTAACTCCCCCATGACCACTCTACCTCGTCGCTATCACATTACTACCTTCGGCTGTCAAATGAATAAAGCCGATTCAGAGCGTATGGCTGGCGTTTTAGAAAATATGGGATTTGAGTGGTCAGAAGATCCCAATCAAGCCAATGTAATTCTCTATAATACTTGTACGATTCGGGATAACGCCGAACATAAGGTTTATTCCTATTTAGGTAGACAGGCCAAGCGGAAACATGAACAACCAGGTTTAACACTGATTGTAGCTGGTTGTGTTGCGCAACAAGAAGGTGAAGCGTTACTCAGGCGTGTACCAGAATTGGATTTGGTCATGGGACCACAACATGCTAATCGCCTAGAAGATTTACTCCAATCAGTTTTTGCGGGGAATCAAGTTGTGGCGACGGAAGCTGTCCATATTATGGAAGATATCACCAAACCACGTCGAGATAGTCAAGTGAGTGCTTGGGTGAATATCATATATGGCTGTAATGAACGTTGTACTTATTGTGTAGTTCCTAATGTCAGAGGTGTGGAACAGTCCCGCACCCCAGAAGCGATTCGGGAAGAAATTGAGGAATTAGGACAACAAGGTTATAAAGAAGTGACTTTATTGGGTCAAAATATCGATGCTTATGGGAGAGATTTACCTGGAGTTACTCCTGAGGGTCGTTATTTAAATACGCTGACGGATTTACTTTATTTTGTCCATGATGTTCCTGGAATTGAACGCATCAGATTCGCAACCAGCCATCCTCGATATTTTACAGAAAGGTTAATCCGCGCTTGTGCTGAATTACCCAAGGTATGCGAACATTTTCATATTCCTTTCCAGTCTGGAGATAATCAGTTATTAAAAGATATGGCGCGGGGTTATACTCAGGAAAAATATCGGCGGATTATCGAGACAATTCGTCGCTATATGCCGGATGCGTCAATTAGCGCTGATGCGATTGTGGGTTTTCCGGGAGAGACGGAAGCTCAGTTTGAGAATACGCTAAAATTAGTAGAAGATATCGGTTTTGATTTGTTGAATACCGCCGCTTATTCTCCCCGTCCAGGAACACCAGCAGCTTTATGGGAGAATCAAGTTAGCGAAACGGTGAAAAGCGATCGCCTCCAACGGTTAAATCATTTGGTGGGAATAAAAGCCGCCGAGCGATCGCAACGTTATTTGGGACGGATAGAAGAAATATTGGTAGAAGACCAAAATGCTAAAGATCCCCATCAGGTGATGGGAAGAACTGGCGGTAATCGGTTGACTTTCTTTAATGGGGATATTGATCAACTGAAAGGGAAGTTGGTGAAAGTGAAAATTACTGAAGTGCGCCCATTTAGTCTAACGGGGGAAGCAGTATAGATTTTATGCTACTATACCAGCATTAGCACAATACGATATCCCATAAAATAATGCTTACAATTTAAGTAGTGAGTTAAAAATTGGATCATCCTATGAGTCAGTCAGCCATCATTAGTAGATCACTAGATGTGATGAGTGGTACACCAGTCTTCGCCAAAACGCGAGTTCCTGTGCAAACTCTACTTGATTATTTAAAAGCAGGAGATTCAATTGATGATTTTCTAGAGGGATTTCCCACAGTTGGGCGAGAACAAGTCATTGCTTTTCTGGAAACCGTAGAAGCACAGATATTGAAGTTGGCTGTATGATGTGAATATTTTGATTGATGAGTGTATTGACCGACGACTGGTAAGACAGTTATCTGGACATAATGTAAAAACTGTTCCACAGATGGGTTGGGCTGGTATCCAAGATAGAGAACTGTTGCGTTTAGCTGAAACTGAGTTTGATATATTGATTACTGTGGATCGGAATCTACAGTTTCAGCAAAATTTGGCAATTTTAGATTTAGCAATTTTGGTATTACAAGTACCCTCAAATCGATTAGCAGATGTTCAAGTGCTGATTCCCAAAATTTTAGCAATTGTTGAGACAGTTCCAAAAGGTAAAGCAACAGTGGTGAGTTAAAAAGATATCAATATAGCGATCGCATTTTACTTCTGTTCCCCAAGATTTTTTGCAGAGCTTTTTGGCGATCTGTTAAGTTTTCTGGGCTGATATTCCACAGCGTTTCGTAGTAGAAGAAGGAGAATCCCGCAAAGTGGCGATCGCGCACCTCTTGTATTTGTGATTGAATCTGTTGTAGAGGAATTTTTTTATTTTTCAACCCAGACAAAATACCAATACTCACAGGAATATGATTTTTCGCTGTTTTGACTTCTGGATATTCTAACTCGCTGATAAACACATTCAAATCATCACGATATACCTGTAAAACTATATCTTCCACAATTCCCATCCGTTCCCATTTTTGCCAATCTGCTAAAAAAAATGCATATGATAAACGTTGGGGATTGGGCGCAACGGATACTAGACAATTTTCCTTCTTCGCTTTGATTGTCTGAAATATCCTTTTCATGAAATTAGTGATTTTATCCGCTCTCCATTTCACCCATTCAGGATCTTGAGGGTTTTTGGAGGGAATATTCCCATTATGCTCTTTTTGATATAACGCTACTGTATAGGGATCATATCCCAGTTCTGATGGTAAACCGAAATGGTCATCCAATTGAATCCCATCGACATCATAATTTTCCACAACTTCCCCAATTAAACTGAGGATGAATTTTTGCACATCTGGTCGAAAAGGATTTAACCAGACGCGATCGTCTTTCCCATCTTTGACGATGAAAGTACCATCTTGGCGATTAGTGCGCCATTGTGGGTGTTTTTTGGCTAATTCAGAATCAGCGGGAGCCATAAATCCAAATTCAAACCAGGGAATTACGGTTAATCCGAGTTTATGTCCTTCCTTGACTGCTTCTTTCAGCATATCTCGTCCTTGAAGTCCTGGCGTTGGGTCAAGCGATCGCCCAATTACGGTAGATGCGACTTTGCTGGGATAAAGTGTATATCCCCAATTCCACACCGTTGGATATACTGTATTAAAGTTAAGAGTGTGTAAGTCTTCTAAAGATTTTTTTAGGCGTTGGCGATCGAATAAGACATCACTATCTATATTAGTCAACCAGACCCCTCTTAATTCTGGTTTTGAAATGGTTTGCGCATTTAAGGGTAAAGATAAAATAATGGTAGTTATCCAAGTTAGAGCAAATATTATCGCAAGTAAGTGAAAATTTTGGCGTTTCATTGAGAGAATATGTATTTTTGTAGTATGAGAATTATCTATAATATCGTGTTGACTGAAATGGAGTAATAGATGAAAGACTTACAAGCTAGAGCGAGAGAATTAGTCAAACAAGCAGTGGAATATAGCGGACAAGCTGTAAAAATTGCACTTCAAGACCAAGAACAAAGTAGAATCTTAATGCAAAAGGCGCGAGATGCGAGTAAACGCTACCAAGTATTAATCCAAGAAATACTGAGACAACAAAATTAAGTTATCAGGAGTATTCTTTCATCCTGGGTGTTAAACCAAATAACGTCAAAAGGGCGATGAGAACTAATACTACTGAGGCGATAGTTGTGAAATTCACCACATTAGCATACCAACTAAGAGCACCTTGTTGTTCATCAGATGCCTTTTTAGCGGCTTGGGGATTTTCATATCCTTGTTGAGTTTTTTGTTGATAATTATAGGCTTCTCTAATCGCTCCTACATCTTCATACCCTTGTTGAATGGCTGTTGTAAACGCTGCGTAATTAATATCAAAAGTATCCCCATTGGCTTTTCTATATTTATCAAAAGCCCAAGTAGACTCCCCAGAATTATCCCCAATATAGAGAGCGATCGCTTGTTGATGTTGTCCACTGCGTTCTAAGAGACGAATTTTTTGATCGATCGCCATATATTCTCCTAAAGCAGAAAGCATTTTTAACGCAGCTGCTTTTTCCCCATCAAAGGTAATATTGGCGAACTCGTTGGCGATAAAACCTGTAAATTCTGGAATCACCGTCTTATCCGATGAATTAGCTGTAATTTGTGCTACCAATTTCTCATATGTTGTTCCCGGAGGGAGTTTAGCTATTTGAGCAATTTTTTCCTGGAAATAATGTTCATATTGACCTGCTAAAGCTGTATCGAGTAAGTAACGTCCCTGAGCAGCATTAGCACTATAGGTAGTATATCTTGCTGTACGTAAGGCATACATAGAAGAGAAAGCATCTTCCTTAGCGATCATGAGATGTTGTTTAGCAGAAATAAATGCACCGGAAGCATAAGCCAGAAAAGCAACACTAATTCCTGTCGCTAACATCAATAGGGGATTAAAAGTACGGCGCATCCGATAGCTGAGGAATAACTGTAACCCAACCAAGATTCCTATAAGTGTCAAGCCAGAAATAATAATCAAAAATATAGATCCTGAAGCAGAGGATGTTTCTTGATCGTAGGTTTCTTCTAAAGCGCTTAAATTTACATGGTCTAAATCATCAGCTGCTGGAAAAAGTTTTTGGTCTAAAATATCCAGCGCTTGTCGGTAAGCAATCAGCATCTCTTTCGTGTTACCCAGCTCATGAAAATCTTGCGATCGCTGAACTTTAGCCAAATATCTACCAAACCAGACTTGGAGAGTTTCAATCGGTTTCTGCTCTTTTTCACCATAAGTAATATTTTTAGCAGCAGCGACTAATCTTTCCGTCGTTCTTTCATACCTTTCTTTCACCCCACCAGCAAAATTTTGACCTTGATTTGGTGGAACTAAAAGTCCTTTAACCACAAAAGCATCCATACCCGCCATCCCATCTTTGAGACGCTGGGCTAACAATATACTTGGTGTTGTATCTTCACCCACTGCTTTGATCGCTTTTTTTTGCGCGTCAATTGCTGCTATCGTAGCCATTAAAGTTAGTATACATCCACCCCAAGTTAGAAATAGTCCTATCTTAATTATTTGTGGTGTTTTGAGTTGAGTTATGGCTTTCTGGGAAACAGAGATGATTTGACTCATAATTTTACAGCTAGTTTTGCTAGTTTAGGACTCATAAATGAACGTTTTTAGGAGTATTCTTTCATGCGGGGTGTTAAGCCAAATAAAGTCAAAAGCGCGATCGCTCCCAATACTATAGGCGCAGTCACTTCAAACCCGCCCATGTCTTGATAACCTTGATTAATAGAGGCTTTAAAAGCATCTTCATTTATATTATAAGTTGCATCATTCGCCTTTCTAAATAGGTCAAAAGCTCCAATTGATTCTTCTGGACTTTCACCTATACAAAGAGCGATCGCTTCTGCATGTTTTCCACTGCGTTCTAAGAGACGAATTCTTTGATCGATTTCCACATAATTGCCAAAAGTAGAGAGCATTTTTAATGCAGCTTCTTTTTCACCAGTAAAGGTAATATTATTCAACTCATCAGCCACAAAACCTGTAAAACCTGTAATCTTATTGATCCTATTTCCTGCTGCTGTACTGGCTGTTAATTCACCTACTATATTTTTGTAGGTTTTACCAGGAGGTAGTTGAGATATTTCAGCAATATAGTTATTAATATCTTGTTCATATTTAGCTGCGAAACTAGGATCGAGTAAATAACGCGACTGGGCAGCATTAGCACTATAAGCAGTATATCTAGCTTTTCTTAATACATACATCGAATCAAAAGCATCTTCCTTGGCACTTTTGAGGTGCGCAGAAGCGGAAAGAAATGCTCCAGACGCATAAGCTAGAAACGCGATACTTATCCCTGTTGCTAAGATTAACAAGGGATTAAAGGTACGACGCATTCGCAAACTAATAAATAACTGTAATCCCAGCAATATTGCAATGAGTACAAAACCAGAAATAAAAATCATCAATAGAGATAAGCGATTGGATGACTTTTCCCTGGTATAAGTTTCTTCTAAAGCACTCAAATTTGCATGGTCTAAATCATCAGCTGCGGGAAAAAGTTTTTGATCTAATATCAACAAAGCTTCTCGATAAGAAGCGAGAACATTATTAGTATCGCCCCGTTCATGAAAATCTTGCGCCTGTTGAAGTTTACCCAAATATTTGCCAAACCACCACTGCATAGTTTCAATAGGTTTTTGCTCTTTTTCACCATAGGTAATATTATGAGCAGCTGCAACTAATCTTTCAGTGATTGCTTTATATCTTTCTTCATAACCACTAACAAAGGTTTTACTTTGGTTAGCTGGTACTAAAAGTTCTTTAACAGCATAAGCATCCATACCCGCGATACCATCCTTGAGACGTTGCGCGGTTACTATACTTGGGGTTGAATCTTCCCCAACAGTTTTGATAGCTTTTCTTTGTTCATTAATAGCGCTAATAGTAGTGATCAACGTCAATATACATCCGCCCCAAGTTAACCATAAACCTAGTTTGAGTATTTGTGGAGTTTTGAGATTAGTAATGTTCTTTTTGGCAAGAGAAGCAATCTGACTCATATTTTTATTTTCTGAATGGTAATTCTTGTCCAATGTCCCAGAGTAAATTCATCTCCATCCCACAAAGGAATATCTACCATTGGTTTTAACTCTTCTCCTTTGAATTGTGTCCCATTAGAAGAACCAATATCACGCAAAATGAATGTACCATCTGCTTGGCGGTTAAGTACAGCATGGCGTTGGGAAACTGCGTTATCAAAGTCTAAAGAAATCTCTGGATAAATAGCTTTAGCTTGACTACTGCGTCCAATCAAGTTAGTTTCCTGTGTTAAAGGAAAAGTTAGTGGTGGTTGGTCTGGTGGTTCTGGACTCTCAGGATGGCGTAAAGATGGGTCAATCCTGACAATTAATTCCCACTCGGTAGATATATTAATAGGTTCTGGAGGAACTGGAGGCGGATTAATAGGTGCTGGAGTAGTTACTGGAGGGATATCGCCATGTTTCCCATTGGTAAAGTTGTAACCACAAATTTCACAAAAATCCCCACTATTCAATTCATGGGGAGCAGAGCAGTCTGGACAAGTTTGGACAGTTCCTCCAGATGAACCCAAAACTTTAGCTTCTAATTCTCCCACACCAGCGATTTTCACACCACATTCCGAACAATAATCCGCTTCTGTGGAGATATGTCCCTTGGAACAAGTAAAAGTATTCGTCATGTCGATTATGATTTGGGTATACGAGTTGTTTTAGTCGAACGAGTTTCTAGCGCCATAGCATCTTCCTTAGCGATATCGCGTTTCAGCTTTACAGTTCCTGAAGACGCATCTTCAATATCCACAACAGTTTTCAAGAGTTTGGCTGTAGCTTCATTTCCAGATTCATGAGCCAGTTTGACCGCTTTACCTAATTTAGCAGTAGCAACTTCTTCATCACCCCTAGCACGAGCTTCTAATCCTTCTTGAATTGACTGGGCTAGTTCTGCTTGTCCAGTATAATGAGCGACTCGTCTATCAATTTTGGTAGATTTAGCGTCATCATCCGTCCAAACTGCTAAAATTCGAGCTTCAGTAATTTTGGTTTCCACGCCATTGAGAGTATAGATTAAACTCGCTCTCCCTACTAACATTTCATCCCCAACATTTCCAGGGTTGACTTGTACACAGAAATGATAATCGCGGGATTCTTTATTTCCCCAAGCGCCAGTAGGATAATCTAAAACTTGAGGTTTGACTACTTTGGCGCGTTGGGTCAAGTCAACTATATCAGGACTGACTTGTTTACAAAATAGTACCTTTGCTCCTTGTGGTGTCCAAAGGCGCATTGATACATCACTAATTGCTTTACCCATAGCTTTTTCCAGAATCGCCTGAAAATCAGCTTCCATCATCGCCGCATTCGGAATAATATCTGTGGTTCCCAATAGTTTATCCGCGATTAATCGCAGTTGGTCAACACGCCAGTCTGTACCCACACCCCGACAATCGCATTGAAATACTCCTTCACACTGCTGAAGAATATTTATCAGTTTGTCATCGTCGGAACTGTCGTTTTGTCCATCTGTAAGCAGGACTGCTTGGCGAACTGCGTTGGGCATTTGTCTAAATTGTTGCAATGCTTCCACTAGCCAGGTAGACATCAAAGTCCCACCATTAGCGACAACACTTTTAATTGCGGCGATCGCTTCTACTTTTTTGGTAGGAGTCGCTGGGGAAACAGGAAAAACGACACTAGCTCTACCAGCACCTTTGACAATAAAAAAGTGAGCATCTGCGGGTAATAAAGTCACAATTTTAGACATTGCTTCTTTAGCGGCGAAAATCTTTTCCCCTCCCATTGAGCCGGAGGTATCACAGATAATCCCAAAAAGTCTTCCCCCGCTAGTAGGACTTATAGAAACAACATCGGATACTTCCGAGCCAGAGCTAACAGTCATAATAGCGTGGACTTCTGTTGACCCTTCTGGTAAGAATTGGTTTTGAAAAACTTCTGCTTTAAATTGATTAGTCATGATATTTATCTCTCGTGATAATAAATTCCTACTGTAATATTGTCATGTCCACCACAGTTACGGGCAAAATCCGCTAATAAGCGGGATACAGCAATAGCATCTTTTTGGGGGGAGTTTTTGACTAAAGCTGCTAGAGCTTCAGCTTCTGGCGCATAGTTCCAGAGTCCATCGGTACATAGCAAAATATAACCAGAACTGGGAATCGTAAAATCAATAATTGAGGGAAAGACTTCTTCTACTTTTACATCTGCTCCGAGCCAACGAGTAATCGCATGAGCATGGGGAGATTTTTCAGCTTCCGCTTGACTCATTTCTCCAGCCTCTACTACCTCCGTCAACCAGGAATGGTCTTGAGTTAATTGTTGGGAATTCTCCTCAGCAATCCAATAAGCCCGACTGTCACCTAACCAACCGATAGTCGCTACACCATTCTGGACGATCGCTGTGACTATTGTAGTCGATGGAGCGTCTGAATTAACACCCTCTCTTATAGGGATATCACATACAGATTTTAGCGCATGAACGATAGCTGATTTAATAAGAATGTGAGGACTATCTGCTGTTAGGTATTGAGTTAGGTATTCACAAGCACTTGTGGCGGCGGTGCGGGAGGCGATTTCTGGTTGATCGGAACTAGAAACTCCATCACAGACCACAATGATTTGGGTATCTCCTGGATTCAAAGCCAAGAAATCTTCATTACGGCGATGTCTGAGTCCGCGATCGCTCACACCAGCTAGATGGGAATTGTGCAAAACTTCCAGGCGATCGCGTTCGGGTGAAACTTGACGATACCCACATTGGAGACAGTAGCCATCCGCATCAATTTCTGTGATCCCCACGCCACATTTTTGACATCCAGACTCAGATGTGGTAGGTGTACCACAAGATTCGCAAAATTTAGCATCTATTAACAGAGACTCACCACATTTTGAACATTGCATAATTGAGAATAAGTAGATGGACAGAAAATAACCAAAATATGTGAAGAAAATTAAAATCGACCAAAACTTCTTTCCTGTTCCCTGTTCCCTGTTCCCTGTTCCCTTAAACTAAAGTTCTGGGACGGACTTGATTAGCTTGATCAACTAGCTGGATCTTTTCCTCTCCACTAGCTAAATGCGCTATGTCGCGCAAAGTCTTCTCCAATCCTCTTCTCAGATTCACTTCCTGTAGTGGCTGTCCTAAAATAATTAAATCAGTAGTAGACTTCAATTTTTGGGCTGTAAGTAAATTGAGCGCAGTTTCTAATAAATGCTTTGTCAGATAATAACGCTCTATTCCTTCTAATTTGAGCGTTTCAATTGTTGACGCCGCAGCTTTAATCTCCTTGTCAGAGGGATGAGAATGCTCGCAATTGATCAAAATCCGCGCAATCTCTACCCTTGAGCGCAGATAGAGACTGGAATCCTGACCCACAGATTCTAAAGCAGTCACCGCGCCATGACGATTTCCCTGCGCAGATAAACAACGAGCCAGACCAAAAGCAGCCGATACATAGCCTGGATCAGTACATAAGACTAAATCATACATCTTAATTGCTAAGGGATAATTTTTCGCTTGTTCCGCAGCCATGGCTAGTGCTAGCTTAGGAGTCAATTCTCCTGGTAAATCAAAGTAAACTTGGTCAAAAGCGTCTTTGGCTTCTGTAGCTTTTCCTTGCGCCATCAAGTTACGACCTCTATACCAAAAAATCCGCCAGTCCCAGGGATCTGTTTCTTCCACTTTAGTCAAAGCTTGCTCTGCTAATTCATATTTACCTACATCAGTCAAACTAGTCGCAAATCGGAATAACGCTTCTTTAGAAGTGGGATATTGCTTGGCGATCAGGTCTAAACTGACAATTCGCGTGCTAGAGTCAGGATTACCAATGGCGTTTAAAACTGGATTAAACGCAGTATCGGTGGTATCCAACATTGGTATCGGCAATTGATGCTTTCCAGGAATGATTGGTTTAAAATCATTGCTATAGCTGAGAGCTAACATATCACCACCAAACAGACTACTAGTAGCAGGACGGGGAACTTTCGTTTCTTTTGCTACTACTTCTCGTAACACCCCCAGCAGTTGGTCAGCCATTTCTTCTGCTGTTTGAAAGCGGTCATCAGGATTTTCGGCTGTGGATTTAATCAAGAAGCGATAGAGGGATTCTTGTTCAGCAAATAAGGGTTGCTCTTGAGGACTAGGAAGTTTATAAATATGGTCTTTTGTAAATCCTTTAATATCAGCCATTAATACAGCTAAGGTGCGTCCCACTGTGAACAAATCCGAAACGGCTGTAGGACCTTCCCCTGCTTCTGGAGCGCTATAACCGACTGTTCCATAAATATCTCCATCTGGGTCATCGATTCGGCGCACACCACCCATATCAATTAGTTTTACATCATCGCCTTCCAGCATGAAGTTATCGGGTTTGAAGTCACAATAAACCAATCCTAAAGAATGTAAATAACCAAACGCTCCTAAAATACGGTGAATATAAGCTATGGCTTCCTTTACAGGTAACGGACCTCTACTCTTGCGAATCTCTTTGAGGGTTTTACCCCCAACATATTCCATGACAATAAAACCTTCGCTACCATGATTGACGAAATTATAAACTCCAACAATATTGGGATGCTTTACTGCTGCGAGAAACTTTCTTTCCGCTACCGCCACAGCTGCACTTGATGCGTCTTCTGTATTTAGCAATCCTTTAAGAACTACATAACGTCCCAAAGCATTATCAAATCCTAAATAAATCCAACCTAGCCCGCCATAAGCCATCGCCCCCTTGACTTGATATTGTCCAACAACTAAATCTCCAGGTTGCAAACTAGGTACAAATGAATACTTTTGTCCACACTTACTGCAAAATCCTTTCTCTCGGCGCAATTGGGTATTACAACTAGCACAGAAGCGTTTGTTTTCCGGTACACTGGCGTCAACTAAGAGCGCTTTTTCTGGTTCTGTGGAAGGTAATTCTGGGATAGAAACTAATCCAGCCCCTAGTTGTCTTTTACTACTCCGGGCTGATGTACTAATAGTCCGTCTCGATCCTTTAGACCTGTTTGTCAGCGGTGAAGAACCTGTACCTGTGGTGACAGTAGCACTTCTCATGGATACGCTGGCGCTCTGCTTTTGGCTCGTATCTGGAGATTTCGCTGCTGCTAGTCCACAAACATTACAGTAACCATCTTCTATAGTGCCAGTACAGCCTTTTTTTGTGCAGTTTACAGACATTTTTTTGCTCCTAAAGCCGATTATTTAAGGTTTTTTCATATTGAGATACCAAGGCGATCGCTCGATTTAAGGGAGTGGGACGTTGATATAAAAGTTCCTTGGCTGCTTGGGCGATCGCACTTAAAGTCGCATCCTCCGCCAACCCTCTAGCTAATGCTTTAGCTTGGAGTGCGTCCAACCGACCCCGGAGTTCCTGACGGGTTTGGAGTAAATTACTGTGAGATGTATATACTTGCTGTGTTACTGTGAGATATTCTTGTGCTTTTTGCATCCAATTGTTTAAACCAACCGTTACAGGTGCGATTAATCCCTCCGCCAATTTAGTACTTAATCGCCCCAACCATTGAGCGATCGCCTCTATTTCTGTGGGAGCTAAAGGTTGTTGTAAGACCGCATGGTCTGTAACTTTTTCCTGACTTTCCGCAAATACTGGTACTGCTTTTAAATGAAGTTCCTGTAATTGTTCTAACATTTTCCGTGAGATCGCCATTTTTTCTCGCACTTCAGTTTGCTGCTTCACCACTTGTTCTAAAGCAGTTTTCACCTGTGCGAGCAGAGGTTGAATCTGTTGTTCTATATCTGAAGTTACACCTAAAGGATCTTGCTCAACCCGCTCTCGTAAAGAGGTAATTACTCCCCGGACTTGGATTAGCTCGCTGACTGAGGCTTGTCCTAGCGATGTAGCTATTTTTTCCAGTGAAACAACTTGTTTCTGAATATTCTCTAGCGTCAAATCCAATCTTGTCCAAGCAGCATCCACCTCTAACACTAAATCTCTCGCCATAGAGAAATTGCGCGTCATAGCTTCTAGGAGTTTTATCGGTGCGATCGCGCTGACCTTTTCGGTTCCACTCAGTAGACCCCTTTGAGCTAAAGGTGTCTGGACGACAGATAGTTGAATTGAAGGTTCTGTGAGGATTTTTTTAATTTCCTCCACTTGTGGAACCGAGACAAAAAAGCCAGAACGCTGTTGACGTAATTTACTCGCTTTATCTATTGTTTCTGCTAATAGGTCAAAATTTTGAAATAAATCATTGATAGTGGACAGCGCTGGACCTACCCTTTGAGCCGTGATACCTGTCAAATTAACCAAGGTAAGTCGCTGATAAGTTGGTAAGTCCTGTAAATCAAGTAGATTCTGATTAACGACTTGGAGTTTTTGCTTCCAGTCAGCTAAAAGTTGATCAATTGCGTCTGTCACACAGAACACTCCTGAAAAAAACAGACTGTCTCAAATATAAAATGGTAGTATTGATATCTAGCATTAATTTTGCAGTTTACAAAATCTTTATTAAATAGCGGGAACGAGAGTCTGAGGTTCTGACATCATAAATATATATTCGAGTGTATTCGAGTGTATTCGAGTCACAAGTTATGGCGAAGTTTAGATACCTCCTCAGTTAATTTACAATGAAATTGGATTTTATATTCTCAACCAGGCGAATACTTAAAGCCATATTCCCGCTTTTGTTCTTCGCCTCTTTAATTATATTCTTACTAGTAGGTAACTTTACTCCAGCCGTCGCCCAGTTAAATATCATTCCCTCAGACCCGGTAACTCCTCCTACGAAGCATCTAGCAGAAATTCGTGGCGTTTGGATCACCAGTAATGATTTTGACACAATTAGAGATTCCCATACACTCCAAACAGCTGTCACGCAACTTCATGAGTTAAATTTTAACACTATTTATCCCGTAGTTTGGAATTCTGGCTATGTAATGTATCCTAGCGCCGTAGCAAAAAGAATAGGTATTCAGCCCTTTGTCTTGCGAGGAGCAGATGGACATGATATTCTTCCCGACATTGTGAATCAAGCTCATAGTCAAGGGTTATTGGTCATACCCTGGTTTGAATTTGGTTTTATGGCTCCAGCAACATCAGAGCTAGCCATGAAGAAACCATGGTGGTTTACCCAAAAACAAGATGGTAGTAAAACTTCTCTGAGTTCAGCGGGTGATGTTATGTGGTTAAATCCCTTCCATCCAGCAGTACAGAAGTTCATCACTGATTTGGTTCTAGAAGCGATCGCTCAATATCCTGTGGATGGAATTCAGTTTGATGACCACATGAGCTTACCATCAGAATTTGGCTACGATAAATATACGACGGCTTTGTACAATCAGGAAACTAAGAAAAAACCTCCTAGCAATCCCCAAGACCCAGAATGGTTACAATGGCGCGCAGATAAAATCACAGCATTCATGGTAAAACTTAACCAAGCAGTCAAAGCCAAAAACCCCAAGGCGATTTTCTCTGTTTCTCCCAATTACTACGAATTTGCTTATAAGTTTAATTTGCAAGATTGGTTAACTTGGGTACGTCTACATATAGTAGATGAGCTGATTGTACAGGTTTATCGGACTGATTTAGACAGTTTCATCGCCGATATTTCCCGTCCAGAAATGCAAGAGGTACAACAAATAATTCCTACTGGTGTTGGTATTATGTCAGGTTTAAGAAATAGTCCTGTCAAAATCCAACAAATCCAATATCAAGTAAGAGCTGCTCAACAACGTAGATTAGGTGTAGTTTTCTTTTATTACGAAAGTCTGTGGAATTCTGCTCCTGAACCCACTCCTGAACGCATATCTGGATTTAAAAGCTTCTTCCCCTATCCAGCATTAAGAAATAATTCTTGATCCCTTGGGTTAGGTTTAAGTTCGTAGTTGCGCTTCAGCACAATATATCTAAATAGCGAGTCCAGCGCAACTACGAACTTTCAGCTATTTCATTTTCACAAAAATACCCTTTTTTAGATTATCCGAATCTTATTGGAGCATGGACAAGATAAACCATAGAGGTATAAAATTGAATCTAATGTGTTAAATCAACTACATAGTTAGAGGATGTAGACAAATTATGTCAAGTGCAAATAGCAATCAGGGTAAAGAAAAATATCAGTGGATTAAGCAAGAAGAAAGATACATTGGTTCCCCTCCTTATGTTGTAGGACTTCCTGAAGGAGAAGGATTTACACCCTGGAAAATCATTATATTTAACTTTGTTACTTTAACATCTATATTGGGTTTAATCTTCGCCCAATTTATCCATTTAGTTGCTTTTGTTGCTAAAAAGATTTTCCAGGGGAAACAAATTTTTCTGGGGACGGCGGATTTAGGACTATTGACTTTTTTCTCCACTCTGAATAACTGGGAAAAGTTACAAGATTTCCATAGCTTTTTCCAACCTTGGACATTCTTACCGAAACCAAAAATAGTCAAGGATTGGAATAAAGACGAAGCGTTTGGCGCTCAGCGACTTACTGGACTTAATCCAGCTTTTTTGAGAAAGTGTCAACCAGAAGATATATCTGAAGATGGAAAATTTCCTGTCACAGAGGAAATCCTCAAACCGGTCTTGGGTAATGATTTTACTTTAGCTTCAGCCTTCGCGAATAATCGTCTTTATCTGGTGGACTACAAATTGTTTGATGGGATTCTCAATCCTGGACAAGAGGATCAAATAGGGAAATACGCCTATGCTCCCCTCTGTCTCCTATATGTGAATGACCAAAAAAAATTGGTTCCTGTTGCTATCCAAGTACAGCAAAAACTGGAATCAGATAACCATATCTCTAACCCAATTTGGACTCCCAAATCATCATCTCAAGCATGGTTGGCTGCGAAGATGGTGGTATCAGCAATAGATGCGGCTTATCAAGGAGTTGTTTCTCATTTATATGAAACCCATCTGATCGTAGAAATTTGTACTGTTAGTACATACAGAACACTTTCACAAGACCATATACTTTATCAACTTTTAAAACCACACTTTTTCAATACAATAGTCATGAATTTCATGGCGAGAATCCTATTCTTAGGTAGAGGTGGTTTTTTTGATGTTACAGGAGCTTTGGGTTACTCTGGCTCGAATGAACTTTTGCATAGAGCTTACACGGGAAAAGGACTAAACACCAGCTATCAAGGAGAGGCTTGGGAATTTTACAAGAAAGCTTTACCTTATGATTTGCAAGCGCGAGATGTTAATGATATACCTGGCTACTATTATCGTGACGATGCTCTATTAGCCTGGGATATCATCAAAGAGTATGTTAGTAATATCTTGAAAGGACATTATCCAGATCCCCAGAGTCTAGAACAAGACGAGCAACTTCAAGCTTGGAAAAATGAGTTAATTTCTCCTCAAGCAGGAGGTTTAAAAGGTCTACTTCCCCCCGAACAATCCGAGCAATTAACAGGAAATCTGAATAGTCTGGATTGCTTAATTGAAATTGTCACTACCATAATTTTCACTGCTACAACTCAACATGCGGCTGTGAATTTTACCCAATATGACAATGTTGGTTGGATTCCGAGTATGGCTTTTGCGATTTATCAGCCACTAAGCTATCTAGTTAAATCTGGTGACGATCGCCAAGAACTAGATTTAGTTCCATTATTACCAAATCGATGGGAAACCCTCAAACAGATCGTCTTAGTCAGGACTCTGAGTTTAGCTCCTCCTTATACCAGCAAGAGTTTACTTACTCTGGAAAACCCTTTTCAAGATGAATTAGACAAGAATGTATTTGTAGAATTTCAGAAACGATTGGGTGAAATGGAACGCAAAATTTCTGACCGGAATACCACCCTTGTCAAATCAGGTCAAAAACCTTATACCTATCTCTTACCCTCCCGAATTCCTCAGAGTATCGCTATTTAGAGGGTGTAGGGTGTAGGGTGTAGGGTGCTACACCCTTTCTACTAGAGGTGGACGCGTACATAAATAAGCTAAAGGTCCAAATAAGGGAACTAGAGCAAATAACCAAAATAGCTGCGGGTTTTTCCAATCTCGGCGTTTCATATCATCTCCCAATATTGCGGGAAATAATATACCTAATGACAAAGCATCTAAACTCGTCAAATTGATCAGCCGACTAGTTTTCCATTGTTGGTAAAAGCTAGTCCAATCTCCATAGCGGAAACCGTAAAACAATATTAATCCAGCCGCTAAAGTTAACAAAATTCCTATCGTTCGAGAACCTAGCACTTTCAGCAATAAATCGTTTTTACCGATAAGTGTCGGATTTGGTTTCCGCAAAACTAAATACGGCAAAAAGGTAAAGGAGCCAACAAAAAACGATCCAATCGCACAGAGCACAGCAATCCAGCTCTGTCCTCTCCAATCAGCAAATACGAGGGTGCTGTAAACCAGATCCCAGACTACCAAAATATAAAAGACGGCGATGATTAAAGGATTGATCCCGTCAAGTTTTCCTGTAAAAGCGTCTTTAAGTAACTCCAGCTGGCCAGGTTGGTCGGGAGGAGATAAAAACACAGCATAGGACATAAATACTAGCCAAAACAGCCCGAAACCAATTTTCCCCAACATCCAACTTTCCTCTACAAATTTTACTTACATATTTTAGCTTTAACTCTAGGTAATTCCTCCCATAAGCACTCCTTTAATTTTTCCGCCATAACTTGTACCTGCGGTTCATCAAACAGGGAAATATGAGATCCAGGAACATAATGAATATCTACTCCCGCTTGGGCTAAATCACCCCAGCCAAAATGGGCAATATATTCTTGTCCAATGCTACTATCTCGATGTCGGTCTTCAGTGCGGATGAGAGTAATTCGACCAGGGTAATTTGTCAAGGTGTATGCTCTAGCAGCTTGGTCGTTAATCCCAATAATTTCCAAATGCTTGTCAGTCACAGAGAAGCCAGATACTTCTTTTAAGTAATGTTTATATTTGTTCTGAATTTGATATTTACCCTGTTGACTCCAACCGATGATTTTTTTCCCCAGATAAGCAGGTCCTTGGGAGAGAATATTCTCCAAATGTAAAAAAATCCGTTTCCAGAAAGGCGATCGCCACTCATATCCAGGAAGACAAGTATCAAATACAATCAGTTTACCAATTTCCTCACCTTGCTGGAGCAGTTGTTTAGCGGCTTCAAAAGCAACTATACCGCCAAAGGAATACCCTCCTAAAAAATAAGGACCTTGGCTTTGAACAGTCCGCATTTCTCGAATATAATGGTTAGCCATATCTTCAACTCTAGTATAAGGAGAGGTTTTTCCTTCCAGACCCACAGGTTGAATTCCATAAAATGGTTGGTCTAGTCCCAAATGTACAGCTAAGTTACGGAAACACAAGACTTCTCCACCCAAACCATGAATACAGAAGAAAGGTGGTCTGGAACCTTGAGGTTGGATTTTCACTAAAGATGAGCCTAAAGACGAGCTAGAAGTATCTTTAATCTCTAACTTTGGAGACGGAGAAATTATTTCCACTATAGTTTCTATAGTACCTGACTGAAAAAGTATGGACAGAGGCAATTTTTGTCCAAATTTCTGTTCAATATACCAAAAAAGCTTTATTGCTAGTAAAGAATGTCCACCCAAATCAAAAAAGTTATCTTTAATACTAATAGACTTTATACCTAAGACTTGTTGCCAAATTTCTGTTAGTTGATGTTCCACTGTATTGCGAGGAGCAAGGAAAGGAGTTTGCAATTTTTGCTGTCTGTTATTTGGTGCTGGATTTAGTGCTGATAAACCTCGACGGTTTACCTTACCGCTAGGTGTTAAAGGTAAATTTTCCAGCGCAATAAAATTTACAGGTATCATATATGCGGGTAATTTCCGTTTGAGGAAACAGCGTAACTCATCAATAATTGGTTCAATTAATTCTGAGTCAATTAGAGCTGAGTCATGAGGTACAAAATATGCTGTTAATTGCTTTTCTCCGGGGATATCTTCTCTAACAATAACTACAGTTTCGCTGATAATGTGGTGTTGCTTGAGAACTGATTCTACTTCTCCTAACTCGATGCGAAAACCGCGAATTTTGACTTGGAAGTCCCGCCTACCTAAAAATTCAATACTTCCATTTGGACGGAGATGACCCATATCTCCTGTCCGGTAAATTCGTTTTGAACCACCTTCTGGATCTGGCAAAAATACGGTTTGAGATAATGTAGGATCTTGCCAATAACCCAGCGCAATATGATGGCTCCTGATGGCAATTTCTCCAGAGAAATTAGTTTTTTCTCCGGCTTCATTTAGAAGCAAAATTTCAGTTTCTTCTACAGGATATCCGACTGGAATAGTATTACGGCTAATTTCTGTTTGTTTATTCAGAAAATATTGTAAAGTCACAGTTGATTCTGTTGGACCTAATCCATTCACAAATAGACAATCATCTGCAAAATGCTCTCTATATAATTCAACATCCCGGCGGACTACTTCTTCTCCACCTAGAACTACAAGACGAATATGAGATAACTGTTGTTCTTTATTTAAAGTACTGATGAAATATCGATATAATGTTGGTGTTGAATGGTAAATGGTAATTTTCTGGTTAATTAACCATTGGGATAGATAATTCAACCCTTCTTCCTTAATATCAATTGGGTAGAGCGTAGCACCATTTAAGATCGCACCAAAAATATCCATAATAGCTGCGTCAAAGCTATATGATGACAGAAGAGTTAATCTATCTTGTTGGTTGATATGTAAATTATTGGTATAATTCCTGATGAAATGTAAGACATTCCTGTGGTTCTGAACTACTCCTTTAGGATTTCCTGTAGAGCCTGATGTGTAAAGAATATAGGCAATTGTATCCGGTGAAATTACTTTGGGAGTTGTTACAGTATGATTACTGCGATCGCTTTGATTAATATCATCAATATCATCAATATCATCAATATTAATAATATTAATCTTTCCTTGAGATAATTCTTTAGCTCGTAACAAATTCTGATTGTTAGTGATCAGAAGATGAGCAAGTGAATTTTCCAGAATGTAAATAATTCTGTCAATAGGATAATTTGGATCTAAAGGAATGTAGGTCTTACCCGCTTGTAAAACTCCTAAAATTGCAGCAATCATTGGTGCATCATGCTCAAATAATAGAGCAACTCTTTCGCCGTCAAATTGACTATCAAATTGACTATTCCTAAGAACCTCTTGAGTTATACAATTACTTTGATAATTTAGTTCCCTATACGTCCATTGGTAATTTTTTGTATGAATAGCTAGATTATGGGGATATTTTTGCAAAACTTGGGCAAATCTAGCTGGTATTGATTGCTCTATATCTTGTCGGGAAAATTCAATAAAATGGTTAGTTGGAAAAATCCGATTTCCTGAATTAGTCGCTCGCTGATACTGTTCATTAGTTAATATGGGGAAACTGGATATACTATCCTCTGGATGAGATACAACATTTACGAGTAATGTTTGGTAATGTTCCAAGAGATTTTGGATAGTATCCGCGTTAAATAGATCGGCGTTGTAAACCAATTCCAGCTGGATACCAAAACTTTCTTCTATTACATATAGAGATAAATCAAATTTAGCAGTAGTTTCTTCTAGCGCAAAAGGTTGGACAATTAAGTCAGATAGTTCTAGGGGGATATCTCCTAAATTGAGCATATTAAACCAGACTTGAAACAAGGGGTTACGACTCAAATCTCTATCTGGTTGTAATTCTTCTACTAACTTCTCAAAGGGCATGTCTTGATGCGTATAAGCATCTAACGCCATCTGGCGAACTTGACGTAATAATGAACGGAAACTAGGACTATGGGCGAAATTGGTGCGTAAAACGACAGTGTTGATAAAAAAACCAATTAACCCTTCTGTTTCAGATCGATTGCGACCTGCTATAGGACAGCCAATTAAAATGTCTTCTTGTTCTGTATATCGGTGTAATATTGTACTAAAAGCTGTTAGTAACACCATGAATAGGGTGACACCTTCTAGTAGGGACATTTCTCGGAGTGATTTACTCAGAGATTGATTCAGGATCAGGGACTGACTGGCTCCTCGATAGGTTTGAATTGGTGGTCTGGGTCGATCTGTGGGTAATTCTAATACAGTAGTTGCTTCTGCTAGTTGAGTTTTCCAGTAGTTCATCAGGCGATCAAGAACCTCACCAGATAGCCATTGGCGCTGCCAAATGGCAAAATCAGCATACTGAATGGGGAGTTGTACTAGAGGTAATGGTTTACTATTGAGCAAAGCTGCATATATTGATGATAACTGTTGCCAAAGAATACCTATTGACCATCCATCGGCTGCAATATGATGTAAAACTAAGAGTAATATGTTTTCGTCTTCAGCTATCTGGAATAAGGTGGCTCGGAGCATTAAATCGGATGCTAAACAGAAAGGACGTTGTATTTCCTGTTTTAATTGCTCTTGGATTTGCTCTTGAGTGAAGTCAATTACCTTCAGTTCTACAGAACGGGGTGAATTGATCACCTGTAGAGGAGTACCATCTGGTCCAGAAATAAAATTGGTTCTTAAAGATTCGTGATTAGTAGCGATCGCATCCAATGCTTGTTGAAATAAATCCACGCGCAAATTACCCACCAAGCGGAAAGCTTGGGAAATATTATAGGCGGAACTATTGGGTTCCAATTGCTCCCAAAACCATACCCGTTGTTGAGCAAAGGATAAAGGAGCTGATTGGCGATCGCTAATTCGGGGGATAATTTCCTGGAGTTGATGATTTCCCAGAGATTGGTCTTGGGTAATAGAATCAGCGAATTGCGCAATAGTTGGATTTTCAAACAGTAATTTCAAGGAAATTGGTTGAGAAAAAGTTTGACGACATCGTGCTATCACTTTTGTCGCTAGGAGTGAATGACCACCCAAAGCAAAAAAATTGTCTTGGACACCTACTTGTTCAACACCGAGGACTTGTGACCAAATAGCAGCTAAAATTTCTTCTGTGGGATTACGTGGGGGAATAAAGCTAGTCTCACGGACAAAATTAGCAGATTGATCTGGGATGGGTAAAGCCTGATAATCTATCTTTCCATTTGGGTTCAGTGGTAAGCTCTCTAAGAGGACAAAAGCATAAGGAACCATGTATTCCGGTAATTTATCTGCCAAAAACTCCCGTAATTCATGGGAATAAAGATTGTATTCTGGGTATTCTGGGTCAGGTACAACATAAGCTACAAGACGTTGATCTCCAGGAATATCTTCTCTGACTACGACTAAAGCCTGGTTGACTCCTGAATATTGACTGAGTATAGTTTCAATTTCTGCTAGTTCAATACGGAAACCCCGAATTTTCACTTGAGAATCAATCCGACCGAGGAACTCAATATTCCCATCTGGTAAATAACGTCCTAAATCACCAGTTTTATAAAGTCGTTCTCCAGTAACTTGTTTAAATGGGTGAGGAATGAATTTCTCCGCTGTCAATTCAGGAAGATTAAGATATCCTCTCGCTAATCCCACACCTCCAATGTGTAATTCTCCTGTTTCACCTATGGGAACTGGTTGTAAATTTTCATCCAGTATATAAATCTCCATATTAGTAATCGGTAGACCAATAGGAGCAGTTACTGTAGGTATTTGAGTAGCTGTTTGACCCGTACTCGGCCAAAAAGTAGCATCTATGGAAGTTTCCGTTGGTCCATAGCAGTTATAAAGGACATTATCTAAATTGAGGCGACTGTGGAAGCGCTCTATGAGTTCGACTGGTAACGCTTCACCACCACAAGTAACATGTTTCAAACATTGACAATTCTCTATTCCAGGTTCTTCCAGCAGTGGACGCAAAATAGAAGGTACTACAGCAATGACCGTAATTTGTGCTGCTGCTATCAGTTGGACAAGATAGCTAATATCTTTATGTCCACTAGGACTAGCTAGAACCAACTGTGCGCCATAGCATAATGGCCAGAAAATCTGCCAAACTGAAGGATCAAAGCTAAAAGAAATATTCTGTAAAACTTTATCGGTTGGTGTTAGTCCAAAAGTTGTTTGTCGCCAGAAAATTTGATTGCTGATTCCCCGGTGTGGAACCATAACTCCTTTGGGACGACCTGTAGAGCCAGAAGTGTAAATTGTGTAAATCAGATTATCCAGTGTTGCTCCACCCAGGAGGTTTTTTGGGCTATTTTTGGCGATTTCTTCCCAGTCGGAATCTAGGGAAATTATTTGTGGTTGATGTTGTGGTAAATTTCCAATTAAATTAGCAATAAATTTCTCTTGGGTAAGAATGATGGGAGTTTGGGTATCTCCTAAAATAAATGTTGTTCGCTCAGTCGGATAAGCTGGGTCTAAAGGAACATAACTTCCTCCAGCTTTGAGTATTCCTAAAAGTCCTATCACCATTTCTAAGGAACGTTCTAGATAAATACCCACTTTAATTTCTGGTTTGACTCCAAGTCTACGCAAATGCTGTGCTAGTTGATTCGCCCGCTGGTTTAACTGTTTATATGTAAGTTGTCTATTCTCGAAGATCACAGCAGTAGATTCGGGCGATCGCTCTACCTGAAGCTGAAAAATCTCATGGACGCATAAGTTCTGCAAAGAGTAGAAGCACGCATCAGATTTTTCTGCTGTAATCTGGCTAATATCTGCTTGAAAATCCAATTCCTGATGATTTATTTTCATTGGTCGAGCAATTAATGGGTGACTAAATTATGCAAACTACTAGCTTTGATCTGGTCTTTGAGTAAAGTCACTTTTTCCTGGATACTTTGTAGTCTGGCTTCATCTTGGAGTGTATGAGCAAACCTGTTTAAATAAGCTTCTAGATATCTAAGATGTATATGTGGATTGGGATTATGTAAAAAAATTAAGTCAGCTTCAACCATAAAGCGAATAGCTAATAAGGGAATTGGACTGCGTAACGGACGAAAATTTTCATTGTGTAACCCATGAGTTTGATTACGTTGATGAAATTCTCCTAGCATCAATCCTGATTCCACAAATAAGGGCTTAAGTTTTTTTTGCAGATTATCCACTAAATCGGCAGCTTCGTTTAAAACCATATCGGGAAATATCAACAAAAAAGCTTGATTTATCGGATCTTTAACCTGAGATGCTGTTTCCAAAAAAATCTCTCGATAGTTTTTTAGAATATTTTCCAGTTGGATTTCATTTAAATTCTGGGCGTGAATAACGGCCATTTTAATGCTATTCGACTTCAAAGAATGAGGTACATAAGGACAGACAGAACCTGGTCTACCTAAGTCGGGATGATGTTTAGCCAAGAAACCCTTAACCCATTCCAAAACTTCAACTAAGTAGGGAATATCCTGCTGAATTTGTCCAATTTCCCAAGGCGTATATAGTTGCATGGTGTATAGAATGTAAATTTATTAGACAAAAATTATGCGTAATTAATCTGGGACAAAATACATACATGTATTGCATGTATTATGAGACTATTTGTTAAAAACCACCCTGAAATATTTTGAGAACTAGTAATTCATCTTTCACCCATCTATAACTTATTGGCATTAAATTATAATTTAGTTGATGCGATTATTTGCCAATAGTTATTTTGATATATAATGCCACTACTTTCTAGTTAATGTGTCTTATTTGTCACCAATTCAATCAACAGTCATAAATGCATGTTTCTCAAGTTTACTATTGTTCTCTTGAAATTATTTCTAGCAAATTTAAAATAAAGTTTGTGTCAAGGTGTTTATTGAAATTATGAAGTTTTTTTTGGCTAATTATATAACTATAAAATATGTAATTAATCATACTATTTTCAGGGAATGGAACACAGAGAGAAGAATTAGCAGTCCAACTGGGGACCCTAAACTTCCTATTTCCTGATAATGTGTAATATATAACTAGATTAATTTTACTGTCTTCCCGATCAATGAAACTTTGGCAGCCCAATCAATATCTGAATGATGGGAGATTCATTATCCAAAAGGTACTGGGTAGCGGTGGCTTTGGGATCACATATAGTGCTATAGAGAATTCCAGAGATAAACTAGTTGTGATTAAGACTCTCAATTATATCCAACAAACCAAAGAAGATTTTCAACAGCAGCAGGTCAAGTTTGTCAATGAAGCCTTGAGATTGGCTAGATGCTCTCATCCCCATATCGTCCAGGTATATGAAGTGATTGAAGAAGATGGACTTTTGGGTATGGTGATGGAATTTATCGATGGGGAGGATTTAGCTACTTATCTTGACTATCATGGTCAATTATCCGAGGATGAAGCATTGTTGTATATTGACCAAATTGGACAAGCTTTAGAATATGTCCATTTACAAGGTATTTTACATCGTGATGTTAAGCCTAGTAATATACTCTTGCGTCGGGGTAATTCAGAAGCAGTTTTAATAGATTTTGGTTTAGCTAGAGCATATACTCTCGGACAAATGAATAGCATGACCAATGAACGTACTAATGGTTATGCACCTATTGAGCAGTATAAAAGACAAGGTATTTTTGGTGCATATACTGATGTTTATGCTTTAGCCGCAACTCTATATACTTTACTGACCAAGGAAGTACCTATATCGGCTGAATATAGAAATGAGGACATTCCTTTAACACCACCCAAAAAATTTAATCCCCAAATGAGCGATCGCGTGAATCATGGGATCATCACAGGAATGGAACTACAGCCAGAAAAACGTCCCCAGTCAATTCGGGAATTTAGACAGTTAATCGGCGTTTTGAGTACACCTCCACGCAAACCCGAACCGGATCAACTGATTTCATTAGTGGGGGTAGATTATCAGCCATTGCGTGATTTTCTCAAACAGGGTAAATGGAAAGAAGCTGATGAAGAAACGACAAGGGTGATGTTAACACTAGCTGGAAAAGAAAATGATGGCTGGCTAAGTAACAGAGATATTGATACTTTGCCTTGTGAGGACTTGCGTACAATTAACCAGTTATGGGTAAATTATAGTCATGGTCGCTTTGGTTTTTCTGTACAGAAGCGAATTTGTCAAGATTTAGGTTTTACCAGAGGACTACAGTTAGAAGCTTGGCATAATTTTGGGGATACAGTAGGCTGGAGGAAGAATGGTGTATGGTTGTATTATAAAGATTTGGTATTTGATATCAAAGCGCCTCCAGCCCATTTACCAGGCGGTGTTTTCTGGTTCGATTCCTGGTGGGGGATGTATGGTTGGTTTTTATTAGATGGGGTAGAAAGAAGGTTTTCCGCTGTTATAGACAGAATTATTCGCTGTAATATCTAATAATGTTTATCATTAGTTACAAAAAGTAGCGCGGAGCCGGAAACGCTCTGCTTTGGGTATTTCCTCATGTCTATCTGTCAGCAGAATCGAACGTGTCTTTAGACCTAAGAGTGTTAAAACTAATCAAATTGGTCAGAGAAATATCACCCTGACCAATTCGACAATCTTACTTCAAAATCTTACTTCAAAATCTTACTTCAAACCTAAAACGTGAAACACTAAAAACAAACCAGCAGCATAGGTTGCAGAACCTAGTAATACACAAGCTGGTAGTGTTAATACCCAGGCTGTGGCAATACTGATTAAGGTATCTTTCTGCAAACCAGAACGGTTTGCAGCCATTGTACCGGCGATCCCAGATGATAGTACGTGGGTAGTACTAACTGGTAAACCCAAGAAATCAGCAGCACCAATGGTGGTCATGGCTACCAATTCGGCTGAAGCACCTTGAGCATATGTCAAATGTTCTTTACCGATCTTTTCACCAACTGTCACCACGATCCGTTCCCAACCAATCATCGTACCTAAACCTAAAGCGATCGCCACAGCAACTTTTACCCAAGTAGGAATAAATTTGGTGACTGTATCTAACTGCTTTTTATAATCAGAAAGGACTTCTTTCTGCTTGTCATCAGTAAACTTGTGTTGCTTGTCTAATTTACCAATAGACCCCGCTACCAAGTACATATCTGTCCGCAATTTGCCTAGTTCGGGCTGAGAAAGCTTTCTAAAGCTATCCTTCCCAGTCAATTTGGCACCAATTGTTTGACTCTTAGCACCAAGAGCAGCAAGTGTTATATTACTTAATTCACCCTTTGGTTTGAGATAATTGGACAATTCGTCAGTAATTGCTTGGTCATTGAGGGATGAAGCAGGGGATGATTTTTGGACTACTGTAACTACAGCATTAGACGTGGAGATCAGCTTGGCGATCGCCGCGCTATCAGTATCCATATTTAGAGCAAACATCCCTGGTAGAATACCTACCAAGATGAGCATGATTAAACCCATACCTTTTTGTCCATCATTGGAACCGTGAGCGAAGCTAACACCAGTACATGTCAGCATCAACAAACCCCGAATCCACATTGGTGGTGGTTGGTCGCCTTCTGGGGCTTGGTATAACTCAGGGTTTGTAATCACAAGCTTCGCTAATAATAGCAATAGTCCAGCGCCTATGAATCCCACAATGGGGGAAACCAACAGGGATGTAAAAACTTCATTTACCTTTCCCCAATTTACACCTTCTCCAAAAACATGGCCAGGTGTCATGAGTGAATTGGCTAGACCAACACCCATAATTGAACCAATCAATGTGTGTGAACTAGATGCAGGTAAGCCTAGATACCAAGTACCCAAGTTCCACATGATCGCTGAAATCAGCAAAGAAAAGACCATGGCGAAACCAGCACCAGAACCTACGTTAATTACCAACTCCACGGGAAGGAGAGCAATAACTCCAAAAGCAACTGCGCCAGATGATGTGAGTACACCTAATAAGTTAAAACAACCCGACCAAACTACAGCATAAGTTGGCTTTAAAGTATGGGTATAGATAACTGTAGCAACTGCGTTAGCAGTATCATGAAACCCATTGACGAATTCAAACCCCAGCGCCAGTCCTAATGCCAAAGCTAGAAATACATATTCCATGTGGCACTCCTCAAATAAACAAACATGGTTTTAGTTGATACAAATCTCACTAGTGTGTAAGTATTAGTGAGCAGGGTTAAGGTTATTCTTTGAAAATGTGAAACTTGTTGAATTCAAGTAACTACAGAAAATTTTATGTTTATGGATAACGCACTCTACTGAAGGACTAATCCAGTAGCAATTAAGTATACTCAAAGACTTACACATAGAAGTTAAGACAATACAAATAATTGATTAAAAGATTTTTATGCAAATTTTACTAAACCTTAACCTTTGCTAGTGTAGTAATTTGGTGAGTAAACATCTTAAAATTATCTAAAATTATCTAAAATTATCTAAAATTTAGTCACTGTAACACTTAAACCAGAATTAAGATGAGGAATTTTGGTTTCCCCAACAGGTTCATAGCTAGGAGTAATTTTTTTTCCTGCGTCGGGACAAGCTTGAAAATAAGCATCAGGATTTTTAATATAATTTAATATACTGCTTTTTTTGCATTCCTTTCTACGCACAATGATGGAGGTGTTTTTTTCCTCTCCAGTTGATACATACCAATCATCAATTGATGCTGGTTTAGTGATTAAATTACTTGCTTGATTTGGTTGTACTGGAAATGTTTTGACTTGACCAGCATAGGCGTTCTGAAGAAAACTATAAGTACCAATGATGATACCTAAGACCAAGAGTGAATATTTCATCAAAAAATTCCCCATGACTACAAATTAATTTCTAAATTATTTCTAAATTATGGACAATAACCCCAAAATTCCATACTTTACCCGATCATAGCTTGCGAAACACCTACAACACCGAATATATCTAAAAATTTATTTTAATTCTCCCCTACACCCTTCCTCCTGCTGGATATTGTTTCAACACTTGTTTCAAGTATTGCCCAGTATAAGAAGCATCACACTGCGCCACATCTTCTGGTGTTCCAACAGCAATCACTTCACCACCTTTATCTCCCCCCTCTGGTCCCAAATCTATCACCCAGTCAGCACAACGAACCACATCTAAGTTATGTTCAATGACTAAAATAGAACTACCTTTATCTACCAGTCTTTGTAAAACGTCTAATAGTTTGTGGACATCATAAAAAGACAAACCAGTTGTTGGTTCATCGATCAGATAAAGTGTTTTTCCGGTAGCTCGACGAGATAATTCTGTCGCTAACTTCACCCGTTGCGCTTCTCCTCCAGATAAAGTTGTCGCTGGTTGTCCCAATCTGACATACCCCAAACCCACATCAACTAAGGTTTGTAACCGAGTCATGGCTTTGGGAATATTTTGGAAAAACTCCAAGCTTTCCTCTACCGTCATGTTCAATACGTCAGAAATTGACTTGTCTTTATATTTAACCTGTAAGGTTTCTCTGTTATACCTTGCGCCTTTACAGACTTCACATTGTACATAAACATCGGGTAAGAAGTTCATTTCAATCACGTTCACACCCTGTCCAGCGCAAGCTTCACAGCGTCCACCTTTAACGTTAAAGGAAAATTGTCCAGGTTTATAACCTCTAGTTTTAGCTTCTACCGTTTGGGAAAAGACATCACGGATAATATCAAAAACACCTGTGTAAGTGGCTGGATTAGAGCGAGGTGTGCGTCCAATGGGTGATTGGTCGATCACAATTGCTTTATCGACGGAATTCAATCCCTTAACTTCATCTAGCTCTTTGGGTAAGGGATTTTTTTTCAGCAGATGACATTGTAACGCCGGATAAACTAATTCATTGATTAAAGTCGATTTCCCTGAACCAGAAACACCTGTCACCGCTACAAGTTTTCCCAGGGGAATTTCCACATCAATATTTTTTAAGTTATTCCGATAGGCATTTTTAATGATTAAACTGCGCTTATTACCTTCCCTGCGCGTAGCTGGAGTTTGAATAACTTGTCTACCCGATAAATAAGCTCCTGTTAAGGAATCTTCCGCTGCGAGTAATGCTGCTAAATCCCCTTGGGCGACAACATGACCACCATGAATTCCCGCTCCAGGTCCAATATCGACTATGTAGTTAGCAGCACGAATAGTTTCTTCATCATGTTCTACAACGATCAGCGTATTTCCTAAATCGCGCAATTTCGTTAAAGTACCTAGTAGTTTGGTATTGTCTCGTTGATGTAGACCGATGCTAGGTTCGTCTAAAACATAGAGAACGCCTGTTAATCCTGACCCAATTTGTGTCGCTAGACGGATGCGCTGGGCTTCTCCTCCAGATAGGGTCATTGCGGCGCGGTCGAGGGTGAGATAATCTAATCCCACATCCAATAAAAATTGTAATCTAGCTTTGATTTCTCGCAAAACTAAGTCAGCAATTTGGGTTTGGCGATCGCTCAATTTTAAGTGGTCGGTTCTGTAGCGACATTCCCGAATCGAGACGCCAGTTAAATCCAAAATCCCATATTGACCTAATTTTACAGCCAAAGCTTCTGGCTTTAATCTTTTCCCATCACAGACTTGACAGCGTTGATCGATCAAATAATCTTCCAATTTGTGCTTGACTAGTTCAGTTCCTCCTTCATACTGTCTTTGTAAAATGGGAATTACCCCTTTGAAATTCTGCGTTTTCTGCGCTTCTGAAGTATGTTTATCATCTTCTCCATATAAGATGATTTGTTGCTGCTCTGCTGTCAGCTTACCCCACTGTGTTTGTAACTCAAAGCCATACACCTGTCCCAAACTATAAAGCAACTCTAAATAATAAGAATTCTCCTTCTCAGACCAAGGAGCGATCGCCGCGTACATAGGTGTATTTGGGTCAGGAATAATCAAATCTGGAGAAAATCTTCTTAAACTGCCAATCCCATGACAATGAGGACAAGCGCCATAAGGTGAGTTAAAAGAAAATAACCGAGGGGATAATTCTTCCATTACCGCCCCATGTTCTGGACAAGCAAAGTTTTCTGAAAATACCAATTCTTCCGATAATTCCGCCCCCGATGCCGTTGGGGTATCTTTTAAAACTTCAATTATGGCTATTCCGTTAGATTGCTTAAGGCAGGTAGAGAGAGAATCCACCAGACGCTCCTGAATATCAGGTTTTTTCACCAGACGGTCAATGACTAGATCAATAGTATGTGTAATATTCTTATCTAACTCAATTGAGTCAGATAGTTCTCTGACTTCTTTATTTACCCGCACACGGGCATAACCTTGAGATGCTAAACTGGACAACAGCTTCCGGTGAGTCCCTTTTTTTCCTCGGACTACAGGAGCCAAGATTTGAAATCGGGTGCGGTCGGGTAATTCCATAATCCGATCGCACATCTGGTCAATTGTTTGGGGAGAAATGCAGCGATCGCAATGTGGACAATGTGGTTCCCCTGCGCGTCCAAACAATAAGCGCAGATAATCATAAATTTCTGTCACCGTTCCCACCGTAGAGCGAGGATTGTGGGAAGTTGATTTTTGGTCAATGGAAATCGCCGGACTTAAACCTTCAATTGATTCCACATCAGGTTTATCCAGCTGTCCTAAAAATTGCCGTGCGTAAGCGCTGAGAGATTCCACATAACGGCGTTGTCCTTCTGCAAAAATGGTATCAAACGCCAATGAGGATTTCCCAGAACCGGACACACCAGTAAAGACAATCAAGCGATCGCGCGGCAATTCCAAGTCAATATTTTTCAGATTATGCTGCCTAGCACCGCGAATGCGTATTGTATTTTGACTATTTTGGCTGAGTTGAGCAGGGTACCCATTTAAGGATGCTGTTGGCTGTTGGTCTGACATATTGACGGGCTTAGGGAAGGTTGCACTTCGGAAACAGTTCTTAATAATACTATAGGGAACAGGGAACGGGGAACAGGGAACAGGGAAATTCCCGTAATTAAAATTAGGGAAGTTGCTCTATACCTAAAAATTCGGGCAGGTTTTTCTTGCTGTTCCCCGTTCCCTGTTCCCTGTTCCCGAACCGCAGGGCTTGGTAATCTCCTGATTTACCACCACTCTTCCTCACCAAGTAAATTGATTCTATCTGGATCGACTTTTCTAGACCTTTAGCCATATCATAAAGAGTCAGCGCCGCAATAGAAACAGCCGTTAATGCTTCCATTTCCACGCCAGTTTCCGCTTGCGTTTTCACCGTCGCGTAAATTTGATAACCAGGTAATTGCTCATCGGCAAAGATCTCCACAGAAATTTTTTGTAATGGTAACGGATGACATAGAGGAATGAGATTGGATGTTTGCTTGGCTCCCATAATCCCCGCCAATCTCGCTGTAGTTAACACATCCCCCTTAGGAGCGTTACCAGTTTCAATCAGTTTGAAAGTATCCATCGCCATGCGCACTGTACCTGTAGCGACAGCTTCACGTACAGTAGGGACTTTACTAGAAGTATCGACCATTTGTACCGCACCTTGTCGGTCTATATGGGTCAAATTCCCATTTTCCAAATTAGGGGAAAAATTATCTTGCGTCATAGATAAAAGGTATGCTAATATATATTCTTATTGGGGGCGTGTAGCTCAGTGGACTAGAGCACGTGGCTACGGACCACGGTGTCGGGGGTTCGAATCCCTCCTCGCCCGTTACTTAGATGCTAAAGATGGAATTGAGGGACTTTGAATTATTTCCCCCTCGCCCTGTGGGGTAGGGGGTGAGGGCATCCGTATTCCTTATTCTAACCTATTTCACCATATAAGCATCTCCTCCCAGCCCACAAGCAAAACGTAGGGACTCGGCTAAGTTTCTATTTGACTGGGTGATAAAGGTCAGGGTAGCGAGACAGCATAGAAGCATTCCACAACCATACATATTCCGATAACCAATGTGTTCAGCTACTAAACCGAGAAACGGACCAGAACCCATTAAGCCAATATCGAATCCCATAAAAGATAAACTGAATATTCTCCCTCTTTCATAGTTTTGCGCTCTGTCTGTCATCATCGCTGAGACTGTAGGAAAAACTAAGCCACCAGCAGTTCCCTGGATAAATGCTGCTAATAAAAAGGATGAGGAACTATTGGCTAACCAAACACACAACATGTCCATCACATACAGGACTAAGCCTATGGTCATGACTAAACCACGACCATATTTATCGGAAGCACTACCAGCAAATATCCTCACAGCAAAACTAGCGAGAGCAGCAGTTGTGAAAAATAATCCCACGTTTAAGCCTACTCCTGTTGACTTAATAAATAAGGAGACAAAGATATCCATAGCTCCCATCGCCAAACCAAGTATCGATAGGACAAGGGCGGGGATACGCACACGACGACTAAATATTAGTTCCCAAAATTTGATGGCGATCTCGTTTTTGGGAAGTAATACAACTGGGGGATTAACTAGCGGAAAAAGGCAAATAAATCCCAAACCACCTAAAACTGTAGCAGTGAGAAAAAATGTATTGTTACCAAATGCTGTCTGTAAATAACCCCCGACGGCTGGTCCGATCGCTGCGCCGATAGGAGCAACCAAAGTCATATATCCCATAACTTCACCCCGACGGTTTTCCGGTGCTAAATCTGCAGCTAAGGCGGTATAACCTGTAGAGAAAGCAGCAATGCTAATACCGTGAAAAGCCCGCACTAGCATTAATAAAATCATGGACTTAGTGAACAAATAGAATATGGGAGCGATCGCCGCAACTGACATTCCCATCAACAAGACAATTTTCCGTCCCCGACGGTCTGCTAAAATCCCACATTGAGGGCGAAACAGGAACATCCCTACGGCGAAACTCCCCATGATGATGCCAATTTGTAACTTAGTTGCGCCAGTAGATGCTATATAAATCGGTAAAGTTGGCAACATAGATGTCAAACTCGACCAGAATAATAAACCTGATGTAAACAAGAACATCAGGTTGCGTCGTAGATGTGAATCTAGAGTATCAGTATCTTTCACAACAGATACAATTTCATCCTTAATATCAAGTAATATAATTTATTGTTACGTTACTTAATATTTTTTGCCACTACCTCCCGCACCCGATATATTGGCCGTCCTTGAGATTCGTGATATGTACGCATTAATAACTCTGCTAATAGACCAAAACAAAATAACTGAACTCCTGCGACTATTAGCAATACCGCTAAAGTCAGTAAAGGACGATTACCGATAGATTCTGAGAGGAATAATTTCACAAAAGTCAAATAAATACCGATCGCAGTCCCGCCCAACATCGAAATTAAGCCCAGAAGACCAAAAACATGCATTGGTCGGGTGAGGAACTTTTTTAAAAACAGAATGGTTAACAAATCCATCAATACCCGAAACGTCCGCCAGATTCCATACTTACTACGACCAAAACGACGAGCATGATGGCGTACAGGCATTTCTGTAATTTTTGCTCCTTCCATATATGCCAAAGCGGGTAAAAATCTATGGAGTTCACCATAAAGATTCATATCAGCGACCAATTCAGCCCGATAAACCTTCAAAGAACAACCATAGTCATGAATATGCACACCAGTAGTCCAACGAATCAACCAGTTGGCAATTTTGGAAGGGAGGAGGCGATTCACAGCCCCGTCTTGACGATTTTGACGCCAACCACTAACCAGATCATAACCCTCATCCAATTTTGCCAATAGCATCGGAATATCAGCGGGGTCATTTTGCAAATCAGCATCTAAAGTCACGATCGCTTTCCCCTGAGCATAATAAAATCCAGCAGCCATAGCAGCGGTTTGACCATAATTACGGCGCAAAATTATCGCCTTTAAATCTGTGCGCAGTAGCGCTTGTTCTTTGAGTAGTCGGTCAGAGCCATCAGTTGAACCATCATCTACACAGATAATTTCATAGCTCAACTGACTAGCATTCAGAGTTGAGGAAATCGCTTCTAGTAACAGTGGTAGACTTTCAACTTCATTATGTACTGGTGCGACCACGGAAATATCCGGGATACTTGCTGAAGTATCTTGTTGATGTTCGACTACAACATTACCTGAAACTAACCCAATCCGCATAAGCAATTCCCCCATCCTCTCAACATTCTTTGATCTTGTCTTGGAAAGTATATTGCTTATTATCTATTGGGCTGATAAGTTTTCACAACTCTACCAAAGCCACGTAATTGGCGATAATATGATTGACTGACTCCACCTCCTTGTGCAGAGAGTTGGTCAATCCCAATCCCATTACGCCCTTGGTCTTTTCCAGAACTATGGATATATTCACCATTACCCAAGTATAATCCCACATGAGTTGCTTTTTCAGGGGTTCCAAAAAACACTAAATCTCCTGGTTGTAATTCATCCACAGCCACAGGTTGGCTAAAACCTTCCTGCTGGTAAGCATCTCTTGGTAACCAAATCCCAACTGAGACAAAAGCAGATTGAATTAATCCAGAACAATCATAATTGGGACCTGTAGTTCCACCCCAAAGGTAATAGTTAGTTTGTTGCATAGCTTTTTGCGTAAACCTGATTATCTGTGGTAGCAGTTTATTAATTTCATCTGCTGAAAAAGATGGCGCTCGATAAGGTAGAAGAGCAGGTTTTAGCAGACTCAAATCGGCGATCGCCACCCACCCAGGATAATCATCTTCACAGAGATATACCGCCATTCCTAGATATTGTTGGTTATTTGATACTATCCTTAAATGTCGCCCTATAGCAGCTTGGGTTGCTAACCGCGTACACTCAGGAGAATCATATAAATTCAACTCAGCTATACACTGATACTCCCCTGAAGGAGAGTTTGGGATTGGGAATTCTAGATTAGAGGACATGATTGAGAGAATGGTTTTTTTTATTCAAGACACACAACTGGAAAATCTGGGTAATGGTATTTTAGAAGCAACTTGGGCGCAGTTTCCTAACTTGGCTCGCAACCAAATCGCTATGACCTGGATTCTCTACGACCCACCTGTACCAGTAAATACGGGTGGTGCATTAACTCCTGATGCTTTTTGGCAACATCATGTCAGGGGATTTAGTTATCGTGGTTTAGAGCGCATTTACCCAGCTAGTGTAGTGAAACTCTTTTACCTAGTAGCGATGCATGAATGGCTAGAAAAAGGCATGAGTCAAACTTCTCAAGAGTTAGACCGCGCTCTGAGTGACATGATTATCGATTCCAATAACGATGCTACTAGTTTAGTAGTAGATATTCTGAGTGGGACTACTTCTGGTCCAGAATTACCTGCGAGTCCTTTTGAAACTTGGAAATATCAACGCCAGATTATCAACCGTTATTATCGCTCTTTGGGATGGGAGGAACTGGAGTCGATTAACATCTGTCAAAAAACTTGGGGAGATGGACCATACGGACGGGAAAGAGCTTTTTATGGGGAGATGTTTGAAAACCGGAATATGCTCACGACTAATGCTACAGCTAGATTATTACATAGTATTGTGGGTGGAGTCGCAGTCTCTAGTGGGCGATCGCAAGCCATGATGAATTTACTCAAACGGAGTATTCAGCCCGATGAACCATTTGCGGATGGAGATGAAGACCAAATTTTAGGCTTTTTGGGGGAAGGTCTCCCGAAACATGGGCAAATTTGGTCAAAGGCTGGTTGGACAGACCAAGTCCGTCATGACGCAGCTTATATCGAATTACCTCAACAGCCTCCTTATCTATTGGTAGTGTTTACAGAAGGAAAGGCGCAAGCTAAAAGCCGCGCCATTTTACCCTGCGTTTCTCAGTTAGTCGCTGAGGCGGTCGCTACTTTATAAGTAATAGATAGACAACAGAGGAAAAGAGGAAAAGAAATACTCAATCCTCTTCCCCACCTGGTAAATCCAAAGCAATTAACAAAGCTTGTGCTAGTTCTGCCATGATTACTGGAGAAAGAGCACCTCTTAACCACAAAAAGCGGGTCTTGGACAATACCCGTACTTGGTCCGCCATGGCTATAGAATCTTTTCTCAACCCTCCTTCTGGTGCTAAAATTAGGACTTGAGTGGGATAAACCCTTCTCCCTGTTTGATAAGCTGTACATGGTACAGCTAAAACAACTGGGCTAGATATATTAATTACGTCACGACTGACAATAATTACCGGGCGGGTCCCTCCTTGCTCCGAACCTTCTGTCATTTCTAAGCGCGCATCGTAAACCTCACCCCTTCTCATCTTGGAGACTCTCCTAACTGCAACGCCTCCCACTGAGCCGTAGCAAATTCAGCCTCGATTTTGAGAACTTCTGCTTGATAATCAGGGTCCCTGACCATTTCTGCCAGAGATTCATCAATTTCAGCCCGCTTTTGCGCTGCTAGTTCACGCCGTAAGGCTTGCACCACAAAATCATTCCGACTCTTAGCTTTTCCTGCCAATACTGCTTTATCTGTGGCTTCTAGCAGTTCTTTGGGAAGAGTTAAGGTCGTGCGGATAGTTTCTACTTTCATGGCGCGTTCACTGTTATCATTTCAGAAGTGATGACATACATGATATCGTTTTAGGCATCAATTTTAGGCACAAGTCGTTTATCAATTCACAATTCAAAATGTTACCACGAAATTATACTTATAGAAAATTAGGGAAATTAGCTTTTTTAACTACATTGGCTATTTTATCGATCATCTCGATCGCCCATGCTATACCCTTTCGCAAAAGTTCATCTCCCCCAAAGTTTTTCACTTGTCCCCAGGGGATGACTCGTTTTGTGGCGTTAGCCACAACCAAACATGACCTTAACCTGTGTGGAAAATCAGATGGAGATATGACACTGATAGCAGTACGTATTCATCGTACTAGGAGGATTGTAACTATGCCTATTCTTAGCAGTAAAGAGCATGTTTATATCGCTAAATCTCCAAAAGGTACTTATTTATATTTAGATACTCGTAAAAATACACTAACTATTAAGAAAAAAAATGGCAAAGTTGCGCAAGAAAAAATAGAAGCGTCTGATGCCAAGTTCTGAGAAAAATTGTCTGGGGAGTTTTTAGGTAATGATAGTTTTAGACAGCTTTTATTATGATATAATTAATTTCCTCCTTACCGAATTATGAAAACTTCCATAACACTGCTAACTCGCCTCGATTTTTATTATCAGCAAATTAAGACTATTATTCTGGCTCGTCAAAATCCCATTACAGGCTTGTTACCTGCGAGTACAGCAGTAACCGATCATGGCGACTATACAGATGCTTGGGTAAGGGATAATGTTTATAGTATTTTATGCGTTTGGGGTTTAGCTTTAGCTTATCGCAAAGTAGATGACGATCAAGGGCGCACTTATGAACTAGAACATAGCGTCATTAAATTGATGCGGGGGTTGCTATTTGCCATGATGCGACAGAGTGCCAAAGTTGAGAAATTTAAACATTCTCAATCTCTATTGGACGGTCTACATGCGAAATACGATACTAATACAGGCGATGTAGTCGTGGGTGATGATGAATGGGGTCATCTCCAAATCGATGCTACTTCTATATTTTTGCTCATATTAGCGCAAATGACCGCATCGGGCTTATCTATCGTGTTTACATTAGATGAAGTCAACTTCATCCAAAATTTGGTTTATTACATTGGTCGTGCTTACCGCACTCCTGATTATGGTATTTGGGAACGGGGCGATAAAATTAATCGGGGAAACGCTGAATTAAACGCCAGTTCTATCGGTATGGCGAAAGCTGCTTTAGAAGCGATAAACGAACTGGATTTATTTGGTACACATGGTAGTCAAGCTTCAGTTATTCATGTCCTACCAGATGAAATTGCTCGCGCTCGGATTACATTGGAGTCTCTATTACCCAGGGAATCAGCTTCTAAAGAAGTTGACGCTGCTTTATTGAGTATTATCAGTTATCCAGCTTTCGCGGTGGAAGATTTACCCTTACGCGATCGCACCTTGGGCGAAATTACAACCAAACTAGCTGGTAAATATGGTTGTAAACGCTTTTTGCGGGATGGACATCAAACCATTTTAGAAGACACCCAACGCTTACATTATGAACCTGGGGAACTGAAACAGTTTGAGCACATTGAATGTGAATGGCCTTTATTCTTCACTTATTTGATCCTGGATGGGATATTTCGCGGTGATCAAAAACAAGTCAAAAAATATCAAGAACTTTTAGCGCCATTATTTATTAATCAAGACGGATTAAATCTATTACCAGAACTGTATTACGTTCCTGAAGAAAACATAGAAGCTGAAAAACTATCCCCACAAACTCAATCACGTTTACCTAATGCTAATCTCCCCTTAGTCTGGGCGCAGAGTTTATATTTTCTCGGTGAATTGTTAAATGAGAAATTGATTTCTGTAGGAGATATAGACCCTCTACATAGACATTTATCTATCAATAAAAGACGTGATGCTTTTGTGCAAATTGTTTTACTAGCAGAAGATGCAGAATTACAAACAAAATTAGAGACTTATGGAATTGAAACTCAAACAACCAACCAATTAGAACCAATTCAAATTAGAAAAGCTGATGACCTTTCCCAATTTTATACTCAAATTGGGCGCAATGATAAACTTGGTTTAACTGGTCGTCCAGCTAGAAGACTGCGGAGTTTAATTACATGTAAAATATTTCGGATTGGTGGGGAAACAATTTTATTTTTACCTTCCTTTCTGGATTATCGAGAGTTTTATTTAACCTTCGATTATCATTTTTTAATAGATCAAATCCGCAGTGAAATTGACTATATTCAGAAATATTGGAGTGGTTATGGTCGTCCTTGTCTGACCTTAATGTTAACCCATACAATGTTAGAAATTGGTTCCCAAGCATTATTGGAATTAATGCAAGAACTGAAAAATGGTATGAGTGGTGGTGTCAGGGTAAAATTAGGGCGACTAAATCAATTAATTCTCACTTCCGAAATCCAAAGAGTGGATTTACCACCGCATATAAAATTTCCGCCTATATCGACACAGAACAATAAATTACATTGCTATTATTTAGCCTATAATTCCCAGAAAAGTTGGTGTTTAGGAAATACTCAAGAATTTAAAGTGGAGTCTGAAACCAACTTGGATTTTTTACTAACTCATCTGCGCTCATCAGAAAATATCTATGAGCAAATAGAATTTCTGCAAACTTTAACCCGGTTACAGGGTTTAGAATTTGATACAGGATATGGTGGTCCGTCGCAGAAAGTGACAGTAGCTGAATTACTGGATGAAATTTATATCAAAGCAGGAGAATCTGGTATTTGGGCGGTTGTCCGTCGTGTAGCCGGGTTGCGCCAAATGGTGGATATCGGTATTTCTGATGCTGTTACCAGTATTTTAATCCGGGGTAAACAAGTGGCGGTGGGTAGGGCTTATAGCGAAGCTTCTTTGATTATTTTGCCTATGTCTCACCTAGAAATTGCGACTAAGATTAATAACTTCTGTCGCGAAGATATTGGCGATCGCGTATTGACCCAAGAAATTTTGATCTATTTGGGAATATTAATCAGGTTCGAACCAGAATTATTTCAAGGACTTTTAACCTTGAGAGTTGGTTATTTGATTTTGTTAATCACCAGCGAAATCGCCGAAGAATCCCGAATTACACAGGATGAAGCTTATGAACGATTAATGCAGCTTTCACCCTTTGAGGTCAAAGTCTACTTGCGCCAAGTTTTAACGGGATATACACAGGTTAGTCAATTGTTACGTCAACAAGAATCACTATATGTTAAACAAAAAGAGAGCGAGATTACTTGGGTCGTACAACCAACCATGAGTACAGAAATCAGTGAAGAAAGAGCAACACCATCAGGAGGATGGCGCAAGTTTCGTCAAGGTGAAGGCGCGACTAATCGGGTTCCCAAGGACTTTTTTAAACAAGTTTGGCTGTTGATGGAGCATTGTAAAGGGATCGTGATTGGAGATAAATTAGAACGGCGCAATCGGTTAGAGAGTGAAATTATCTTGTCAGAGATGACAGCAGGGGAGAAAAATTTTGCTCTCCAAGTGGAACATTTACTCAATAAGATCGAAGCGCCGGAATATCGCCAAGTCAATGTAGAAGCTTTAATGCAACTAGCCGCGATCGCCGAAAGCAATCCCCAGCTACAAATTGAGGGATATATAGTCTTAGATGTGTTAGTTGGTCATGCGGTGAGATTAGCCTGGTTAGAAAACAATCCCGGACAAAGCGATCGCTACGATCAAGATAAAGGTAGTGCATGGCGGTCATTTTACAACACATCCCCTACAGATTGCGCCACCCATATTTTAAAAGCATTTAGATTCCTCACAGAATTCGTCCAAGATATTTAAACCCTACACCCTACACCCTACACCCTAATTACTTGACAGAAGTTGCGTCAACATCGATAGTATTCTCCGTAGAGTCCGAGTTATTGGTAGTATTATCGGAGGTTTGGTCTACATTACTGTGACGACTTTTCCATCCGCCAATTACTAATCCAGAAAGTTCTGAGACTAGTAATGTTAACAGGAAAACATCATCAACTTGTCCGATAATAGGTAAAAAATCCGGAGCAATATCAATGGGACTGATGAGATATACTATAGTACCAATAATCACCCACCATCTATATTTAGGACTTTGGAGTAAATTGTGGTACCAAGCGTAAAGCGATTCGATTGAAAATTTCATGTTTTTACCTCCAGATATTTCTTATTGTGGCAAATTTTGCCCTTAACTCCCTTGAGAAATAACCGCACAATTGGGTATAGAAAATGCTACTCCTGATCAAGATAAGGTTTTAAAAGTCGAGTGTAGTGTTTATGTATTAATCTCTAGAATTAAAATGCTTTGGCGTATTTGCTGGATAAAGCTGGATAAAGCTGGATAAAAATAAATGGGAGGAAAGATTGACAGTGGATATTATAGATATATTTCGTAAGGGTGGGCCAGCCATGTGGCCCTTATTGGCGCTATCTGTCCTGGCTTTAAGCGTGATTTTTGAACGCCTCTGGTTCTGGTTACGGATTTTGACACAGGAAAGAGAAATTGTCGAGCGTATTCTAGACGCAGCTGCAGAAAATTGGGAAATAGCTACGGAAATAGCTGAAGATGCTATTGACCAACCTATTGGGCGTTTTCTCTACGCTCCTTTGCGATTGCAAAAAAGTGACGCTGAGGCTTTTCGTCTAGCATTAGAATCCACAGCATCGGAAGAAATAGCCGGAATGCGCCAGGGTGAAAAGGCTTTAGAATCCGTGATCGCCATCGCCCCATTGTTAGGTTTGTTTGGTACAGTTCTTGGCTTAATTCAATCTTTGCGATCGATTCGGATTGGAGACTTGGGAACTGAAGCTGCTGCTGGAGTGACATCGGGAATTGGCACATCATTGATTTGTACAGCTACAGGATTAGTCATTGCGATCGTCACTTCTGTTTTTTACCGTCTGTTTCAAGGTTTTGTGGTGAATCAACTCAAAGTCTTTAATAAAGCAGGTAATGATTTAGAGTTGCTTTACCGCCAATCTCCTCCAGACTATAGCCAACGACTGTTCGTTAACAGGAAAGCTACACCAGAAAATCCCGATTCATCCACAGATCAGCCAGATCAGCCAGAAAATAACTACCTTTCTGGAGTCTCTGACACCGCAGAAGATATAGCTGACAACTCTACATTTAAACCAGCACCACCACAAGGAAAATGAAAGTTAAAATGCATACTCCTCTTGAGGAGATTCAAGTTCCCATCATTCCCATGATTGATGTCATCTTTTGTATCCTCACGTTTTTTTTGTTAGCTGCTTTACAATTTACGCGTCAACAAGCAATTAATGTTGATTTACCCAAAGCTACGACAGGTACAACATCCGCATCTGGTTCACCGGATAGGTTGTATGTAGAAATTCAGGCTAATGGTCAGGTTAATATCCAAAATCATCTGGTCAGACGTGACAGTTTGGAACCCCAGTTTAGAGAGTATATCCAAACACATCCAAGTGGGATGCTAGTATTGAATGCATCCCGCACAGCGGTTTATAATGACATCATTCAAATGTTAGATTTGATGCGGAAAGTTGGCGGTAATCGAGTAGCTCTAGGAATTGTGCCAGATTTATCTCCATCCAATGCTAATTTAGGGAACTCTTCTACCAATACCGCTATACCTCCTACTGTACCACTCCCTGGGAATGCTCCTGAAAATATTCCTCAAGGCGATGTTATTCCCCCACAAGTTCCTTTAGCGCCGGATCAAGTTCCGTCAGCACCAGGGGCTGGAATGGACCAGGGAGTTTCCCCAATTATTCCTGATAATAATGCACCCCAAGTCCCTGTAGCTGTACCTCCAAAGAACAAAAAATAATTATCCTCAAAAATAATCCTAATTTCTTTATTAGTCTGAGGAAAGTATTTTCCCTCAGACTAATTTTACAAACCTAAAGATATCCAAAATAAATCCCTATTTCCGCCAAAACCTCTGTTAATTTGTAAATAATTGGTTAAATTACCAGACTTTTCCCATCAACAAACCAAGTAATTGAACGTCAATCGCCATTCACGTTTCAGGGGTTGTGGCAATGAATATAGGAACGCTGTTAATTGTTTGGATAGTCACTTCTATCAGCTTGTGGTTTATTAGCAAATTGCCTTTAGGAGTGGAAATTGATACCCCAGGAAATGCCTTCTTTTCCGCTGCTGTTTTAGGTATCGTTACTGCACTAGTCAGACCAGTCCTGCTTCTATTTAAAATACCAAATCTTGTCACTGTTGACTTATTATCTGGTATTTTCACATTCATGGTAGCCGTTGCTTGCTTTAGTATAGCAGCTTGGTTAGTTGAGGGATTTCGTCTCCGCTATGGAATTTGGAGTGCTATTTTAGGAGCATTTTCTCTGACTATCATTAATAACTTACTCTATCAAATACTAGGTGCATAGTCTTTAATTTGTCATACTCGCTAAAAGCGAGTAGACAAATTAGAGATTAGCTTGTTGTTGGCGTTGCTCGCGTTTTTTGCGGTCAGCGGCGAGAATATCTGTCATTACTATCAACGCTTGCGCCATTTTATCTAGGTTGGAACGGTATTGTTCTAAGTCTTTACTCAGTTTATCTGCAGATAAATTTAACCCTTTAGCGATCGCGTTGAGTGCATCATTGCGCTGTTGATCGTCTTTGGTTGTGTCTGGATTTGCCAACTCCAGTAGGGAGAACAAACCAATCGCCAACAAACGGCTGTATTTAAAATGAGGATTATTGGCGATCGCCTGTAATTGCATTTGTAAATCTACATCTGTATCTAGATGATTAACTTGACTCAACCAAGCTATTAATTCTGCAACTGGTAACCCGGAGACAATCGCTTGTAATTTTGCTGCATCTTGGCGAAATCGCTGCGGTTCCTCCTCCACAGCTTGACATAATGCTTGAAAGATAAATTCTTTATCCTGTTCGGGTTGATAACCCTGCATAAAGCGGTCAAAAGTTGTGACAACGCCCAATGCGTAAATAGCATTATAGCTAAAATCAGCATTCACTGATAGTAAATGCATCTCTACGATCAATTCCTCTACTACCCGACGATAAATAGTATTAATCGGGTGCGTATAAAGGCTATAGAAAGTTCGTTTTGTATCAGAAACAGTACGGACGTTATTCACAGAGAAAATATTATTGGGCAAAGTATCTTCATTTTCTCGTTTAAAGGTGACTTTTGCCAAGTTTTTCCCAGGCTAATTGTTGAGAGTTGAGAGTTAACTGCTGACTGTTAACTGTCAACTGTCAACTACTAACACCTAACTATTACTCGCAATGCTACTAGGTATCCCTTCTAAAGCTTCTTCCTCTGTTTCAAAAATTTCAAATACTGAATCCATCATTGTAACTTCAAATACAAGTTTTGCTTCTGGATGAACATTACAAATACGGAAACTACCCTTGACTTTATCAGCATCACGCATTCCAGCGACTAAAGAAGTCAGACCAGAACTATCAATAAAATTTACCTGTCCTAGATTTACAACTACATGAGGACTGAGTTTAGAAATACACTCTTGTAGTTTCAAGCGAAACTGCCAAGCAGTAGTAATATCTAGGCGTCCTGCTGGTGTTAACACAATTACAGTGTTGTTATCTGCGGTGGTATGGGTTTTTTGGTCTATATTAATCACTATTCCTCCCAGTAATATTACTTTAAAGATAAACGAGCAAGGGAGTTTGACCCAACTCTCTTGTCTGAATTTTCAGCTTTTACTTGCATTCAATGTATCTCAAGCTAAAAATATCACCTTTTTTGGTGAGTGTCATATTTTTGTAACTTAATCATCTCATAGATTTAACTTACAGTATGGTTATGTGACCAGTTAGTCCAATCTTGCGGCTTGAGAAAAACATTATACAATTCGGCTTCTGGCGAATTGGGTTCAGGTTGGTAACCATATTCCCAACGCACTAGCGGTGGTAAGGACATAAGAATTGATTCTGTCCGCCCGTTGGTTTGCAATCCAAAAATTGTTCCCCGGTCATAGACCAAATTAAACTCTACATATCTACCCCGACGATAGAGTTGGAAATTGCGCTGGCGATCGCTATATTCTATCCCTTGGCGGCGCTGAACAATGGGGACATAAGCTGGCAAAAAAGCCTGAGCACAGCTTTGAACCAGCGCGAATAAATCTTCCCAAGTCCGTGGAGCCAATTTTTCTAGCTGATTACTATAAGTAGCTGCGACTCCATTCGGGTCAGGACCACGATATATCGACCCTTTACCATCTTGATAATCCAAGAAAATTCCGCCAATCCCCCGCGTCTCTCCCCGATGCTTCAAGTAAAAATACTCGTCACACCAACGCTTATAAACAGGATAGTATTCTGGATGGTGCTGGTCACAAGCCTGCTTCAATGTCTGATGAAAGTGGATAGCATCTTCAGCAAAGGGATAGTAAGGGGTTAAATCAGCTCCACCACCAAACCACCAAACCGGACCTGCTTCAAAATAACGATAGTTTAAATGCACTGTAGGAGCATAAGGATTACGCGGATGTAACACCAACGAAGTGCCTGTCGCATAATATTTATGTCCTGATGCTTCTGGACGTTGAGCTAAAATCGAAGTGGGTAAATGGGAACCCCAAACTTCAGAGAAATTTACACCTGCTTGTTCAAAGACATTTCCATCAGTCAATACGCGTGATCTTCCACCACCCCCTTCTTCTCGTTCCCAACTATCTTCACGAAAAGTTGCTCCACCATCTAAAGACTCTAAAGCTTGAGAAATTTCATCTTGCAAGTTTTGCATAAATTTGCTAACTCTAGCTTTAGCACCAGATGGTGGGAGAAAATTAGCTGATTCTACAAGTAAAGTGGGGGTTTGCGCGTTGGTCAACATAGATTCCCGAACCTAAAACTACGATTTCCAAAAAAATGACAGATTTCCAATTCAATACTCAAAAAGAGCAGTCCTAAGCGAGAGCATTGCTCAACTTTAGGGACTTAAGAGTCCAACGTGTATTGTCCCTCAAATACGTAATAGGCTTTGAATTAGTAAACAATACTTCTTATTTTCTTTATTTAAGGGAGCAGAGGAAACTATATAGTTTCTACAGTAGACACTTGAACAATACTAGCAAATAACGGGAAATTCTCAGTATTTTATTCGCTTTAATCAAGCAAGACGGGGGAGTAAAGTGCAAGGTTGGTTATCTAAATGTATCCACAGCCAGCGCCGGCGGTTTTGTCTTTCCCTAGTGAGGACATATCGAGAAATTAGCTCTGCTTCTGTAGATGAGATGTGGCAAAAAGTGGTTGATTTAACGGATGTTTCTTGGCATCCACTACTCAAAAGTACCAATGTTCCCTATGGATTAGTGCCGAAACCCGGATTGATTTTCCGGGCTGTAACTCGGTTTTGGCCGTTACCAATCCAAATTTTTGTCGAGCGAGTCAATCCCAAACAAATGTTGAGTATTCGGGTATTGACCATTCCTGGTCTGGAGGAGCGGATTACCTACCAAGTGGATTCTACTGTTCTGGGTACATGTTTATTTTATTCAGTCACCCTGCGTGGTTGGCTATCACCTCTGATTTGGTCTTTGTTGCGTCCGTATGCAGATCGAGTCGCCAGTGCTCTAGTAGCATCTGTAGAAAAAGCAGCATTACAAGCAGTATCCACCCGGAAAAAATCCTTAAATGATAGTTGTTTTGATTTTTAAGGGATGCTCTCAGACAGTTTAAGATGCAATTACAAGTCAGTGAAAAATTTTTAATTTTTTTTGCAGGTGGTTAAGGATAATAGATTAAGATGCTTAATGTTTTAGATTCCCCATCAGTCCTAGAAGTATTGCGACCAGTTCAAGACCCAGAACTTGGTAAAAGTCTAGTAGAACTGAATATGATTCGCAATGTCCAAATTGCTGGCGGTCAGGTCAGCTTTACTTTGGTGTTGACTACTCCCGCTTGTCCCTTGAGAGAATTTATTGTCGAAGATTGTAAAAAAGCTGTGAACCAGTTACCGGGTGTCACTGATATCAGGATCGAAGTCACGGCGGAAACACCACAGCAAAAAGCTTTACCTGAGCGCAATGGTATCTCCGGTGTGAAAAATATTCTCGCAGTATCTAGTGGTAAAGGTGGTGTGGGTAAAAGCACAGTAGCGGTAAATGTGGCTGTGGCTTTAGCCCAAATGGGAGCAAAAGTTGGTTTACTAGACGCGGATATTTACGGACCTAACGACCCTACCATGCTAGGTTTGAGTCAGTCTCAGATCACTATCCGCTCAACTCCGAAAGGTGAAATCTTGGAGCCAGCCTTTAATCATGGAGTTAAATTGGTTTCTATGGGCTTTTTGATTGATGCCGACCAGCCTGTAATCTGGCGAGGACCAATGCTCAATGGTGTAATTCGCCAATTTCTCTATCAGGTAGAATGGGGAGATTTAGATTACCTGATTGTGGATATGCCCCCAGGTACGGGAGACGCACAGTTAACTTTGACACAGGCAGTACCCATGGCGGGTGTAGTTATTGTCACAACTCCACAAACAGTATCACTGCTCGATTCTCGCAAGGGGTTACGCATGTTCCAGCAGATGAATGTCCCTATATTAGGCATAGTGGAGAATATGAGCTATTTTATCCCCCCGGACCAACCAGACAAACAATATGACATTTTTGGTTCTGGTGGGGGCACAAAAACTGCTCAGGAATTAGGAATTCCCCTATTGGGATGTGTACCTTTAGAAATCTCTACCCGCATTGGGGGTGATGTTGGTGTTCCTATTGTCATTTCCAGTCCAGATACCGCTGCGGCGATCGCCCTCAAAGCGATCGCCTGTGCTATTGCTGGTAAAGTCTCGGTGGCTGCTCTAACATAGGTGAGAGCAAAATAAAAAAAATTAAAGCAAAATAAAAAAATCTTCCCCTGCCAAAAATCGCAAAAATCTCTTAATATTCAACTGACGCAAGTTTCTCCCCACACACAATCAATGTTCTTAAGATCTTCGTTCCCCAAAATTCGTTGGCAAAATTGGGTTAAACCATGGCGACAATTAGACTGGCTGTTATTTTGTTTGCCTGTTATCCTCAGTATATTTGGCGGTATTATGATTCTCAGTGCTGAACAAAAGCAACCAGTAACTGATTGGTGGTGGCATTGGTTAGTAGCTGTAATTGGCACATTGATCGCCTTAGTTTTAGCCAGAAGTCGTTACGAAAACCTAGTACATTGGCATTGGGTAACTTACGGAATCACTAACTTCAGCTTATTGGCTGTCATGCTCGTGGGTACTAGCGCCAAAGGAGCACAACGTTGGATTAATATTTTAGGCTTCAATATCCAACCTTCGGAATTTGCCAAAATAGGCATAATTATTACTTTGGCGGCTCTGTTGCATAAACGCACTGCTGCTACGATTGAAAATGTGTTTCGGGTCTTATTAATTACGGCTATACCCTGGGGATTAGTCTTTTTACAGCCAGATTTAGCGACATCATTGGTATTTGGAGCGATCGTTTTGGGGATGTTGTACTGGGCTAACGCTCACCCAGGCTGGTTAATTCTGATGATTTCGCCCATAGTCGCTGCAGTTTTATTCAGCATATCTTGGCCATTGTCAGCACCAGTAAAATTGTTTAATGGCATATCTTTCGGGTTGATGGGTTTAGGATGGGCGTTGGCTATGGGAATTTTGGGTTGGTTGACCCTACCTTGGCGTAAATTTGGCATAGGTGGGATTAGCTCATGGCTACTGAATATCTGTGGGGGTGAATTAGGCGTTTTTGCTTGGAATCATATCCTTAAGCCATATCAAAGGGACCGCTTGAGTGTTTGGACTAACCCCGACCAACACCCTCTGGGTACTGGCTACCACTTAATCCAGTCGCGGATTGCGATTGGGGCTGGTGAGATTTGGGGCTGGGGTTTATTCAAAGGTCCAATGACACAGCTTAATTTTGTCCCTGAACAACATACGGATTTTATTTTCTCCGCAGTAGGGGAGGAATTTGGTTTTGTGGGTTGTTTAACAGTATTACTGATCCTCTGTCTCATCTGCCTACGGATGTTACATGTAGCTCAAACAGCTAAAGATAATTTTGGTTCCTTATTAGCTATTGGGGTTTTCTCGATGATCCTGTTTCAAGTCATCGTCAATGTGAGCATGACAGTTGGTTTAGCACCTGTAGCTGGAATTCCTCTACCCTGGATGAGCTATGGTCGTTCTGCTATGCTGACTAACTTTATTTCTATCGGAATAGTCGAATCTGTAGCCAATTTTCGGCAGCGACAGAAGTATTATTAGTGATGAGAAACCTGAATGAGATTTAGAGAAATTACTGAATTAAGGACTGTCCACGAGAACCTGTAAATTTGTTGGTTTTCTCCAAATTGCTCGCTTCATGTTACTATATAGTAGGTCACCAAAAGCCTAATAATCCACTACTATTTTAGCTAGCAACAAGCAAAAGATAAGGGTAAAAGTATGATATTTCCTGGAGCAACAGTCCGCGTTAAAAATCCCGCCGACACTTATTATCGATCTGAAGGACTCGTACAGAGAATCAGTGATGGTAAGGTGGCTGTGTTGTTTGAAGGCGGTAACTGGGATAAACTGATTACCTTCCGTTTGCCAGAATTAGAAATTGTAGAAATTGCTGGTAAGAAGAAGGGTAAATAATTCAGGATTAAACACATCCATGCGCCTACCTTTACCACAGTTTTCAGCAGAAAATCGCCATCCTCAACATTTTGCAGAAGTAATAGAAACTGCAAGTACTGAATTTCTGGCTCAGTGTTTAGAACCTGAAGACTTAAGTGTTCCGCCGATCCCACCTTTTGGTAGTTGGGTATGTTCTGTAGATGAGGAATCTGGGAATAAAATTTATGCTGTGGTATATTTTTCGACCACTATACCTATTGACAACATCCATCGAGCTAGAGCTTTGGGTTTGTCTTTACAGGCTTTGCGCGAAGAACAACCACAGATATTTGCCATGCTGAAAACTGAGTTCCGAGCAGCAATAGTGGGCTTTGAAAAACCATCTGCAAACATGAGTTATGGACAGGGGATATATCATTACCTACCACCGAGACCACCCCAAATCCATCAAGCTGTTTATTGGTGTCAACCAGAAGCGGTGGTAAAGTTTACTACAGAATTAGAGTTTTTGCGGACACTAACTTTAATTAGTGGTGCGCCAGCAGAATCTTTAACAGCCGCGACTATTCGGGAAGTTTATCAGTTACGGAAATATGACCGCGAATGGTTGATCAAAGCCGGACGCCATTTAAGCTTGTTATTGAAAGATGACTACGATCGCCTGCGTTATATTCTGAGTCAAATCCACCCACAGTGAGACAGGAGGTGGGAGGATGTACCCCTTTATGGAACTTATATCACAATTTTTTAATAAAGAGACAATCATTGTTTTATTCATCTTACTGGCTGTTATTCTCATTGTACCTATCCTGTGTGAGCGGCTGAAGTTACCAGGTATATTGGGTTTAGTTGGTGCTGGAGTAGTACTTGGACCATCGGGATGGAATTTACTGGATGCGGAATTACCAGTAATGCACCTGTTATCCGATATTGGCTTGAGTTATCTAATTTTTGTAGCTGGATTAGAATTTAATATTCAGCTTTTTAGTCAGGTTAAAACACATTCTTTTGTATATGGTTGCTTTGCTTTTGGCTTATCTTTAATCCTGGGAACTTGGATGGGATTGATTACTGGTCTTAGTTGGGATATCTCAATATTGATTGGCTGTTTAATGTCTTCCTATACAACCTTGGCTTATCCACTACTAATGAGACTAGGGCTGGCTACCAATGAAGCAATTAATGTAGTTATAGGAGCAACTATTTTTAGCAATTTAGGCACATTAATTATATTAGCTATATTCGTGGGAGGTTCCCATAACGGTTCCTTTAATTTGAGTAAATTAATTTCTATACTGATTATATTAACAATTTATATATTGATAGTTATCATAGGTTTTGATTGGGGGTGTAAAGAATTTTTTCGGCGTTACGGGGATGATGAATCCAATAAGTTTGTTTATGTATTGATAGCGGTATTCTTAGCCAATTTTATTGGCCAATGTATGGAAGTAGAAAGAGCGTTGAGCTTCTTTATCACTGGGTTATTGGTTAATAAAACAATAGGTGAAAGTCCCGTTAAAGGACGTTTAGTTTATGTGGGTAGTGTAGTATTTATTCCCATTTTTTTCATAGATTCAGGTTTATTATTAGATATGCCTAATTTAGTCCAAAACTACAGGAGATTTACATTATTTTTGTTAATGTTTCTAAGTTTGATATTCAGCAGGTTTGTGGGAGCTATGTTAGCAAAAATAATTTACCGTTATAACTGGCAAGAAACATTAACTATATGGTCGTTATCAATTCCGCTAATGTATACAACATTAGCAATTGCATTAGAGGGTTATCGCTCTCACTTGTTACCACAATATATAGTTAGTGGTGCGATTATTTTAATTCTGGTTACATCAACTATGGGTTCTTGGTTAACAGATTGGATTGTCAAGGGAAATATTAATGCTAATTCTTTACTAGCAGATCAACCTACATCAATTGATTTTGATTTGTTCGAGCCATATTCAGCATCTAAAGATATGTATTTTAAAAATATTAGTATTAAAAATATTATTGTCCATGTTCAAAAATCTCAAACTTATCCTTATTTAATTGAACTCTCAGCATTATTGACACAACAGAACAAGGGTAAAATTGTCCCCTTAGCGATCGCTCCAGCGACAGCCCACATGGATGCGCCATCATTAGAAGATATTTGTCAAAGCAAATCTCAACTTTTGGAAAAAGCTACTATCCATAGCCAAGCTTTAGGGTCTCAAGCCGATCCATTATTGCGGATAGATAACGCCTTAGCTCCAGGAATTACTAGAGCTGCTCGGGAACGAAAAGCCAGTTTAATCGTCATGGATTGGGGTAAACGGAGTGATTTGAGGGCGGGTTTATTTGGTAATGTGATTGATAGTGTGCTTTGGTCAGCCCATTGTCCGGTTGCTGTAGCACGTCTGGTCGATTCGCCCCAAAAAATCCAGCGAATTCTCGTACCGATCGAAAATTTGCTTACACCAACACTCAAGCCAGTACAGTTGGCGCAAATGTTAGCAGATGCTAATCAGGCTCACCTTACCTTGTTAAATATGTGCGATCGCCATACTAGTTCTGGCAAAATTACTGCGAGGCGATCGCGTCTTTTGCGATTAATTGCTCAATTAGATTTACCCAATCCGCCGGAAATTCAGGTTATTGTCCATGAAAGTATGACCCAGGCAATTTTACAAGCAGCTAGATTGTATGATTTAGTAATATTACCTTTTACACGTAATCACTCTTATCAAGGAGGGTTAGTTGTAAGTGACCTAACCACAGAACTTGCTAAACACCTGACTTGCTCTATCATCATCCTGGGAGAACCACAAACTAGTCAGATAATTATTCGTCATCCCTTCTCTAAGACGTTACCTGTAAAGGTGCAGAAACCCCATCTTCAAAGAAGTAAGATGGGGTAGTTCATTCCAGCCACACCAGAAAGCTTCGCCATCATGAGATAATAGCGATTAATTTTGCTCGTCAATATTAGACAATATTTAGTCAAACTCTATCTGGAAGAGAAAACCTCTAAATACATTTTTCCTCAACAATAGTGCGTAATAGTTCTTGGTGATGTAAAAATAATGGTCATAACTGTTGGGAATATTCTGCTAAATAACTAGGAAACTATGAGAATTTTAGTAACAGGCGGTGCTGGGTTTATTGGCTCCCATTTGATCGACCGACTGATGGACGCTGGTGATGAAGTAATTTGTCTAGATAATTTTTACACAGGACATAAACGTAACATCCAAAAATGGCTAGGAAATCCTAATTTTGAATTGATTCGTCACGATATTACTGAGCCAATTAGGTTAGAAGTAGAGCAAATTTATCACCTAGCTTGTCCTGCTTCTCCAGTTCATTACCAATACAACCCGATTAAAACCATTAAAACTAATGTGTTGGGTACAATGAATATGCTAGGACTAGCTAAACGTGTAAAAGCGAGATTTTTGTTAGCTTCCACCAGTGAGGTTTATGGAGATCCAGAAGTTCATCCCCAAACAGAAGAATATCGAGGTAGTGTCAATCCCATTGGGGTCCGCTCTTGTTATGACGAAGGTAAAAGGGTAGCAGAAACTTTAGCGTTTGACTATTACCGAGAAAATAAAGTTGATATTCGCGTCGCCAGAATCTTCAACACCTATGGACCAAGGATGTTAGAAAATGATGGACGTGTAGTCAGTAACTTAGTGGTTCAAGCATTACGAGATATACCTTTAACTGTATATGGGGAAGGTACGCAAACCCGGAGTTTCTGCTATGCTTCTGATCTAGTTGATGGGTTGATTCGGTTGATGGCTGGTGACTATATTGGTCCTGTCAATTTGGGTAATCCTGACGAATATACCATTTTGGAATTAGCTCAAGCGGTACAAAACCTGATTAATCCAAACGCGGAAATTCAGTTTGCTCCTTTACCATCTGACGATCCTCGTCGGCGTCGTCCTGATATTACTAAAGCCAAGGAATTGTTAAATTGGCAACCAAGCATTCCTCTACAAGAGGGATTAAAACTAACTATAGAAGACTTTAGTAGGCGGATAAACAGTAATCTTTAGTTAATAATCTGTAGTTTAGTTAACCATTATTGGCTAATGAATGATGGATCTGAGTTAATCCAAATTTGGGCTAGTCATAAAAACGAGGAGATCAACAAAATGCGTGTTTGCGTCATTGGTACTGGCTATGTCGGTTTAGTAACGGGTGCTTGTTTAGCTCATATCGGACATGATGTAATTTGCATAGACAATAACGAAGAAAAAGTTAAGTTGATGAAGTCTGGACAATCCCCGATTTTTGAACCAGGACTTTCGGAAATTATGCAGTCTGCTATCAGTAATGGCAAAATAGTATTTTCTACAGATATAGGTGCTGGAGTAGCTCATGGGGAAATTCTGTTTATTGCAGTCGGAACTCCTCCTTTACCCACTGGTGAAAGTGATACCCGGTATGTAGAAGCTGTAGCTCGGAGCATTGGGGAAAATCTCAATGGTGGTTATAAGGTGATTGTGAATAAATCTACAGTTCCAATTGGTTCTGGGGATTGGGTAAGGATGATTGTCTTGGATGGAATTGCTGAACGCCATAAAAAATTAGTTCCAGCAGGGGAAGTAGCAATTGACGAAAAATTACCGGAAATTAATGCTCAGTTTGATGTGGTGAGTAATCCTGAATTTCTCCGGGAAGGTTCTGCTGTCCACGACACCTTTAATCCTGACCGGATTGTTTTAGGTGGTAATAGTTCTAAGGCGACTAACGCTATGAAAGAACTGTACGCTCCTATTATAGAACGCAAATACGCAGAAGATCACTCTTTACCTCCTGTTCCAGTTTTGGTGACAGACCTAAGTTCTGCTGAAATGATCAAATATGCAGCTAATGCCTTTTTAGCGACGAAGATTAGCTTTATTAATGAAGTGGCGAATATTTGCGATCGCGTTGGCGCTGATGTTACCCAAGTAGCGAAGGGGATTGGGTTGGACTCCCGGATTGGAAATAAGTTTTTACAAGCGGGTATTGGTTGGGGTGGTTCTTGTTTCCCCAAAGATGTTTCAGCGCTGATCCACACTGCTGATGATTATGGTTATGAAGCGCAATTACTCAAATCGGCGGTGAGTGTGAATGAGCGTCAAAGACTGATTGCTCTGGAAAAACTCCAACAAGTGCTAAAAATCCTCAAAGGAAAAACTGTCGGACTACTCGGATTAACCTTCAAGCCAGATACCGATGATATGCGCGATGCGCCTTCATTAAATCTAATTGAACAACTCAATCGACTAGGAGCGAAAGTCAAAGCTTACGACCCGATTGTTTCCCAAACGGGAATGCGTCATGGTCTGTCTGGTGTACTGGTAGAAACGGACGCGGAAAGATTGGCTGATGGTTGTGATGCTTTAGTTCTGGTAACTGAGTGGAAACAGTTCAACAATTTGAACTATGAGAAAATGGCAAAATTGATGAACCATCCAGTTGTGATCGATGGTCGGAATTTCCTAGATCCAGAAACTTTGGTGAAAGCTGGTTTCCAATATGTGGGTGTAGGTAGGTAGAACAAGACTAAGTGAGCGGTGCTAGAGATAAGCAATTTATTCCTCTCCGCTCTTTCTTTCCATACTCTTCCCATTTTTTTAATTGAATGGTTATCGTTTATTTTTTGTGTTTAAGTAGGAGAGCAAAAATAAGCCTCTTTGCTCGTAGTTGCGCTTCAGCGCAATAAATCTAGAACGCCAGCTAGTTTCACCGATTTTACACAACTTCACATAGTTAGGATTATTTTAGTCTTCCTACTTATTACTTAGAAAATAATTTTTGAAAAATATGGGGACTGAATTTTAAAATTTTCTGATAGCGATAAAATTCAATATTATTTTCTTTTTTAACGTCTGCTTGTACATAAAAAGAATTATGTAATTTTGTTCCAGCTTTTGTAGCTAAATCTGCAAATCCCCAATATGATTGAGGATTAAGTTCATCAAGTCCTATACAGAGTATTCCCGATTCCGCCATGATTTCCATGACGAACATTTTGAACAAAACCCAAATTGCGTATATTTCTAAGTGCTTCAATTAGAGTTTCTTTTGTGTAAATTATAATTTATTTTTTTAGATGTTTTAGTTATAAAAGCGTTGTTTGAATTGGTATACTAATTAAGACTGTCTCAGTTTTATTAATTCTAGACTTTGCCATTTCACAATATTCAGATGAAATATCAATTCCAATATATTGCCTATTGAGTTTTTTCGCAGCAACTGCTGTTGTGCCAGAACCAGAAAATGGATCAAGAATAATTTGTGCATTTGTTGATTCGATACATCTTAAAGGTAAGGCTAAAGGAAATGGAGCAGGATGATCATTTTTCATTTCTTGAGGAAATTCCCAAACATCACCATATCCATTTTTTTGTGGTGCTAGTTTAAATTTTGGTTTTGTAATTAAATAAATTACTTCATAAGTTGGGACAAAATACCCAGGATTAAAATTAAAACCACCTGCTCTTTTCCATATAATTATTTGTCGAACTGGAAAGCCGTCTAATATATCAGATCGATCTTGCATTAAACCACGTTGAACACGCCATTTATGATTATAAAAAATTGCTCCATCATCTTTTAAAGTACGCATTGCTTCAATTAAACAATCTCTTTGCCAGTTAACATATTCTGAATGTGGCATTTGATCATTGTGACTAGTGTAACCATTTTGAAGTGGATTATTTGCCCAGCGTCCAGTCTTTGTGCCAGCTTTCATTCCATTTCCAGTTGAGTTTTTTAAATTATATGGTGGTGAAGTCACAATTAAATCTATGCTAGAGTCAGGTATTTTTTGCATTATTTCAAGACAGTCACCACAAATAATTTTGTCAATAAAATCTTCAGGATAATTTAAGTTCATGATCACTATTAAGAGGGAAAGCATTAAAGAGATTAGATATCATGTAATTATATCAAAATAGGGTTATTCCAAACAGTAAAAGGAATAGTCGTTTCCGTAAGTATTAATACAGAATTCACATACTTTTATTTTATGGTACTGCAGTACTATAAAGAATTTCCTTTTATTTAAGTTCCAGATAAATTTGGGGAATTAATTAAATACTTTAAAATACCGATTATTTGACTTATATTATCAATAAAATACTCGTTCAAATCAACTTCTATAAATTGGTCAATAAATCTTAAAAACTTCCAATTAGTTCCAGTGGTAACAACTCCGTATATTTCCGAAATATGATTATTTTTCCTTTCATTAAAGATGCGCGCAGCAATCATTTCCGCCATACATTGGGGTAATCCCATTTGGATATTATCATTTTTAGCTTCTACCAAAGCTACCACAGGAGTTTTGATTAGCAGTTGTTCAGGAGAGCGACTAATGAGAAAATCACAAAATCCATTCAATCCTTTTTCCACATCTACATTAAACTCCTTTCCTGAGAAAAAACTAATTTGATAATTAAAATGTTTTCTCAGTTCTACTAAAATAGGCGTAACAATTAATTCCGAGCGAGCTTTTTCCGTATTGATAGCTAAAGCCAGAGAAATGTTTTCTTGGAGAGTTTGACCGAGAAAATCACTATATTCAGATGCGGGAACATTAGCAAAAAGTCCTACTTTATCTGTAATGGTTATGTCAAATTTATCTTCAATCATCTCTAGGGTTGTAAATTGGCTATAAGACATGATCGGAAGCATTCCAACAGTGTTCTTAGCTTTGGGGAGAAAATCCTCAAGAAGTGGATCTTTGATGGGGGAAATAGTTCTGTTTCTCCCCCCTGTTAATTTTCCCCATCTCCAATCTCATTGACTATGCGGAATACGTTCGATTTCAGCATAACCGCTAAAAATCAGCTTTTTACCCTCAGTGTCTAACCGATTTAACCGCATTTTCACACCATCTAGGTCAAAGCGGTCTAAATCAACCATATTATCTAAAATCTCCACCAGGGCTAGGCTTAAGGCGTGGGAAACTGCTCGTTGCTCTTCTGGTACTTCTTCCAGGTCAATTTCGGGATTTTTGAACGAAACACGCCGTCTTTTTTCAATCCCCACGCTCAGAATCATATCCAAGGGGATGAGTTCCCCATTGTTCAGGTCTGCTTTAGCTGAAAGCTTGAGACGATTATGCGCTAATAGTTCTACTTGGACTCCTATAAAAGATACTGGCTGACCATGAGATATTTCCATTAAGGATGGTTCAGTCAGATTTAGCAGACGTTTTTTGACTAATTGAGCTGCAAATGCTTGGTTGATTCCTGCTTCTGACAAAATTACCTGTGCTACTGCTTGAGTGGTCTGCTTTAAACTGAGCTTTCCGCCCAAGACTGAACCAAAGTCTATAGATACTGCGTCAGTTTCAAAAGACATTTCCTCTACAGCAAAGTCTTTACGGATAACCAAACCATTACCCTTCATTTTAAAGCTATCAATGCTACCTTGGAGCAATTTGCTAGAGGGGTAGCAGCGTACAAAGACTTCTACCGACTCGCTTTGGGTAAATAGATGACGAATCGTTTGGCTCGCGACTGTGTTGAGCATCCGCTCTCCCCAATCCGTGTCTTTGAGATCTGATAAACCAGTAAGTCCGCCGAACATTAGGTTTTGGGTCTCTAGAAGTTCTTTATACTTTTGTAACAAAGTGTGAACAATTATGCAAGCCTTAAATTATTAATTATGCTGATAGTAAGAGGGTCATTGATCCAATGACATATAATTACCCATAAGCTAACTGCTGTCAGATGGTTTGTCTGACAGCAGTAATGAATTGATAATTATTCAGCTACTAAACACGCATTGCTACCATTTTCTCAACCGCTTCTACGATTTGTTCTGGTTGGACAATGGTTAACCGCTCCAAATTACCATTGTAGGGTGTAGGAATATCTTGAGATGACAGACGCAGTACAGGAGCATCTAATTCGTCAAATAGGCGATCGTTAATTGAGGCGGTTACTTCCGCGCCAATACCCGCAGTTCGCATCGATTCTTCCACAATAATCACGCGGTGGGTTTTTCTAACTGATGCGCCTATAGTTTCAAAATCTAACGGTTTCAGCGAAATTAGGTCAATAACTTCTGGATCATAACCTGCTTTTTCTAAAACTTTTACAGCTTGAACCACATGATGTCTCATTCTGGAGTAGGTAATGATTGTGACATCTTTACCAGAACGGACAATTTCTGCTTTATTCAAAGGGAGTAAATATTCTGATTCGGGTAAATTTTCTTTCAGGTTATAGAGCAGAACATGTTCAAAAAACAGAACTGGATTATCGTCGCGGATAGCAGATTTTAACAGTCCTTTGGCGTTATATGGCGTGGAACAAGCCACAATCTTCAATCCTGGAACTGCTTGAAAGTAGGTTTCTAATCGCTGGGAATGTTCAGCCCCTAACTGTTTTCCTACACCCCCAGGTCCCCTAATTACCATGGGAATCTTAAAGTTACCACCGGAGGTATAGCGTAACATCCCAGCGTTATTCGAGATTTGGTTGAAGGCGAGGAGTAAAAAACCCATGTTCATTCCTTCAATTATGGGTCTTAACCCAGTCATCGCTGCTCCTACTGCTAAACCAGTAAAGCTATTTTCGGCAATAGGAGTATCTAAAATTCGCAGGTCGCCGTATTTTTTGCATAGGTCTTTGGTGACTTTATAGGAACCGCCATAGTGTCCTACATCTTCACCCAACACAAATACGCTAGAGTCCCGCGCCATTTCTTCGTCAATGGCTTCCCGTAGGGCGTTGAAAAACAGTGTTTCTGCCATTTAAACCTTTTATTTAAGATTATTGTTTTAAAATCTTATCTTGTCACTATCCCCAATAAGGTGAGCGATCGCACTCTTAGCGCAGAGAGCAAAACTCAAAGCCATCTAGCTGCATCTTTAGCGTGGTAGGTGAGAATTAAATCGGCTCCAGCGCGCTTGAACCCAGTCAGGGTTTCCATAACTACTCGCTCCTCATCAATCCAACCGTTCAGAGCAGCGGCTTTCACCATTGCGTATTCGCCAGAAACGTTGTAAGCGGCGACTGGTAAATTAGTCGCCTGCTTCACACGCCAAATAATATCCATATATGCCAAAGCTGGTTTAACCATTAACATATCAGCGCCTTCAGCAATATCCAAGGCAATTTCTTTCAGGGCTTCTTGACCATTTCCAGGGTCCATTTGATAAGTGCGGCGATCGCCAAATTGAGGCGTGGAATCTGCAGCATCCCGGAACGGACCATAATAAGCTGAAGCATACTTAGCTGCATAAGACATAATTGGTGTATCAATGAATCCAGCCTGATCCAACCCAGTGCGAATAGCTTGGACAAAACCATCCATCATTCCCGATGGCGCAATAATGTCAGCGCCAGCTTGAGCTTGGGAAACAGCGGTTTTCTGGAGTAACTCTAAAGTCGGGTCATTTAATACCTGACCCGTCAAATCGCCCACTTGTAAATAACCACAATGACCATGACTTGTATATTCACACAAACAAGTATCAGCGATAACGATTAAATCAGGGACGGCGGCTTTAACTGCTGATGCGGCTTTCTGCACAATTCCACAATCATGCCAAGCGCCAGTCGCATCAATATCTTTATCTTCAGGAATACCAAACAGAATAATTGCCGGTAGTCCTAAGTCATAGACCTCTTTTGCTTCTTCTACGATTTTGTCTACCGAAAGTTGGTAAACTCCAGGCATAGACTTGACTTCCTGGGCAATGCCCTCACCAGGTACAGCGAATAATGGGTAAATTAAATCACTAGTTGTCAAGATAGTTTCACGTACCATCCGACGGAGTTGGGGATGATTTCTGAGTCGGCGGGGGCGGTGGATAGGAAACATAAACGTTTATCAAGAGAAACTACACAAGGGACACAAAATAAAGCGTCACAAAAGGAATGCTGGCGCTCACTTCCTTCAGACACACTACAAACAGTGCTTAACTGTCTATTGCCCTACTGTTGATGCAGCCGTGGGGCAATTTTATATTCTACAGCTTCTTAGCGTCTCCAGCTAAATATTGGCTGAAAACGATTTTAAAATAATTCCCGCCGATTACCCGCACAAAGTAACTATCCTGCTTATAAAATACGGAAGATAAATGGATAGCGGAAAGGTATTTCTGGATTGCTCAAAACTCCCAAAATAGCTGTGATTGTTAGACCCCAGTGCAAGAGATACCCTACACCCAAGACCAACCATAGTAATGGTAGCAGTAACCCAAAAGTTATGAAGGACAAAATGCCGAAAATCAAGGCGAAAATAAATCCATACAACCAAACATTAAAATGGAAGTTAATCGATTCTTTGGCATTTTCCTTGACTACAGGGTCATTACTCACGAATAAAATCGCAATGGGTACGCCAATGAAGACAAATCCAGTACTGAAGAAGATGGCTCCATGAGACAGCACAGATAATATTTTTCGCTGGGTTGTATCGTACATAATTTACTCCTAGTAATTTTGGCTAAACTTTAGGTTCCATGTTTAAGAGAAAACCACAAAAACAATTATGTCAACTGAACTAGAAGCAGAATTGGGTCAAGCGGTGGATTTGCGCCGCAATTTTGCGATTATTTCTCACCCCGATGCTGGTAAAACTACCCTCACAGAAAAGTTACTTTTATATGGGGGGGCGATCCACGAGGCTGGTGCTGTGAAAGCAAGACGAGCACAGCGCAAAGCAACTTCTGACTGGATGGCGATGGAACAACAAAGAGGTATTTCGATTACTTCTACTGTACTACAATTCGCCTATCAAAATTGTCAAATCAATTTACTGGACACTCCCGGTCACCAAGATTTTAGCGAAGATACTTATCGGACTTTGGCTGCTGCTGATAATGCGGTGATGCTGATTGACGTAGCTAAGGGTCTAGAACCTCAAACCCGCAAACTGTTTGAGGTTTGTAAGTTAAGAGGAATTCCCATTTTTACGTTTGTGAATAAGCTCGATCGCCCTGGAAGAGAACCCCTAGACCTCTTAGATGAAATTGAGCAAGAATTAAAATTACAGACTTACGCAGTTAATTGGCCTATTGGGATCGGGGATCGGTTTAAAGGTGTATTTGACCGCCAACAGCACCAAATTCACCTGTTTGAGCGCTCGGCTCATGGTAGTCGAGAAGCCTTGGATACGGTTGTGGAAGTGGGCGATGTCAGGATTGAAGAACTTTTAGATGAAGAACTTTACTACCAGTTGAAAAATGATTTGGAACTTTTAGATGGAGTAGGTCCAGAACTGGATTTAGAATTAGTCCATGCGGGAAAAATGACTCCCGTATTTTTTGGTAGTGCGATGACCAATTTTGGAGTGGAATTATTCCTCAAGTGCTTCCTGGAATATGCTCTCAAACCAGGGATACACCAGAGCAGTTTAGGGGAAGTCCCACCAACTTATCCAGATTTTTCCGGCTTTGTGTTCAAGCTCCAAGCCAATATGGACCCCAAGCATAGAGATAGAGTGGCTTTTGTCCGGATCTGTACGGGTAAGTTTGAAAAAGATATGACAGTGAACCATGCTCGCACTGGTAAAGCTGTCCGTCTATCTCGTCCCCAGAAACTCTTTGCTCAAGAACGAGAGTCGATTGATGTGGCTTATCCAGGTGACGTGATTGGGTTGAATAATCCTGGTGTGTTTGCAATTGGCGATACAATTTACACAGGACAAAAGTTAGAATATGAGGGAATCCCTTATTTTTCTCCAGAACTTTTTGCCACGCTACGCAACCCTAATCCTTCTAAATTCAAGCAATTTCAAAAAGGTGTGGAGGAGTTACGTGAAGAAGGAGCGGTACAAATTATGTACTCTATCGATGAAGCAAAGCGCGACCCTATTTTGGCAGCAGTAGGACAATTACAGTTTGAAGTGGTGCAATTTCGCTTACAAAATGAGTATGGCGTAGAAACTCTGCTGGAAGTCTTACCTTATAGTGTCGCTCGCTGGGTAACAGGTGGTTGGGAAGCTTTGCAACTGGTAGGACGCTTATTCAATACTACTACTGTGAAAGATAATATGGGACGACCTGTATTGCTCTTCCGCAATGAGTGGAATTGTCAGCAATTGGCGGGCGACCATCCTGAGTTGCAATTAAGTGCGATCGCTCCTGTATTTTCTAGTCAAAAATCAGTGGAAGCATAATTCCTCCCTTATATATAAACTGATTTTCTTAAACTCTGTAGCAATTCTTTTGGACTTTCTATGCCGCCCAACGCCGAATCGTCTTTGGAGGCTGGTTTAATTGCTCTTAAACAGGGCAATTACTATGCAGCAATCTCAGAACTTGAACCTATTGCTCACAGCCACAGCCAGAAAGATATCTGTTTGCAAGCCCAAGTAGCTCTAGTTATGGCTTATGCGCATACAGATGAGTTTCTCAAGGCTATCGCCTGGGGTGAGGAACTGCTGAAAAGCGACAATGGACAAGTTAAATCATGGGCGATGCGCGCTTTAAAACATTTAAAGTTGAAAATTCAAAAACAAAATCGCCAGAGATCTAAAAGTCAAGCCAAGTCAGCAAAATCTCCTCCAGATGCTGAACGGAAAAACTCGCCAAATCCGACAACATCCCCACAAAAAACTGATTCATCTACTTTTGATCATCCTAGTCTGATTAAATCCTCTCTTTTTAGTAATCCTGAATTGCTCAATGTTGCGCCTCAAACACCAAATCAATCACTGGGAATCTATTGGCAACAGGCTAAACGCGCCAAAGTCTGGCAACCCTTACAGAAGCAGAACCCTTTACCCTTTGAAATCCCCTTTCAATTACCCGGACTACTTTTAGCAACTAGTACATTCATCGCCTTAGCTTGGGTATTGCAAGCAATAATCAGCTTATGCAATTTTCTATGTAGCTATTTTGTAGGTCTGATTAATCAGGTTTTAGTTAAACTACCTTTATTTAAACCACAACTTCCACTTTTATATATTGATCTAGGTCCATTTATTTTAGTTGTTCTATTGGTACTGATGGGACTATCTCCTTGGTTGTTAGATTGGCTATTGGCTGAATTTTATGGTCAAAAGCATTTGAGCAAAGAGGTCTTGAGCAACCATAGCCGGGAAGCCACCAGAGTCATCCAGCGGATCAGCCAGCAGCAACATTGGCATCCGCCACAATTGCGGATTTTACCGATGAATGTGCCGATGATTTTTACTTACGGTAATCTTCCTCGTACAGCTCATATTGCTGTCAGTCAAGGATTATTAGAGCAACTAGCAGATGATGAAGTAGCAACTCTTTATGCCTTTTGCTTAGGACAAATCAAAAGATGGGATTTAGCTGTGATGTCGTTAGTGTTGGTATTGACCCTACCAATATACATGTTTTATCAGCAGGTGTCAGAGCGAGGGAACAAAATTAAAGGCAGAATCGGGCGGGGAATAGCGGCATTTTTGGCTAGTTTGGCTTACGGAATTTGGTGCTTACTGACAGGAGCGGCTTTACTCCATGCTCGGTTACGCCTAGATTCTTGCGATCGCAGTTCGGCTGAAATTACGGGGAATCCCAACGGACTAATGCGGGCGTTACTGAAAATAGCCATAGGGATTGCTCAAGATACCGCCAAACAGGGACAGAGCAGTTGGCAGTTAGAAAGCCTCAATATTCTAGCGCCCATCAGCCACCAACAGAGTCTATCTTTAGGTAGTATTATGGGTCATGTTTCCTGGGAATCTTTTTTAGCCTGGGAAAGAATTCACCCTTATCGTCATTGGTTGACAGTAAATCAGACTCATCCATTAATGGGCGATCGCCTGGAACGCTTGTGCCAAATAGCCCGTCAATGGCATTTAGAAACAGAATTACATTTCACTCACCAAAAGCTACCCCAAACTCAACCGCAAACTTTCTTTTTACAAATTGCTCCTTGGTTAGGAATTCCCTTAGGCTATTTACTAGCATTGTTGCTTTGGCTAGGTTGGCAAGCGGCTTATGCAATCCATATATTAAACCTGAAATGGATTTATGTGGATTGGTCGTATATCCCTGGTTTTATATTCATTGGCTTTAGCATCGGCACACTAATGCGGATTAATTACTTATTTCCAGATATCCTGCCCAATATAGCGCAAACAGAAAATCATCTGCCTGATCTTTTTTCTGATTCCTCCGCTTTACCAATTAAAAGTTCTGCGGTGCGGATTGAGGGAAAATTATTGGGTCGTGCCGGAATTAGCAATTGTTTAGCACAAGACTTGATTCTCCAATCCCATACAGGACTAATAAAACTGCATCACATTCCTGGAATTGGACAACCAGTCAATCCTCAAGACTGGATTGGACGAGAGATTGTTGTTACAGGTTGGTTTCGTCGTGGAGCTACACCTTGGATAGATATTCAAACCTTAGAAACTCAAAGTGGGAAAACCATAAATAGCCCCCATCCTATTCTATCCACTGTTTTAGCTGTAGCCACCCTTTTCTGGGGTGCTTTCATTATTCTTACAGGAAGGGTGTAGGGTGTAAAGAAATATTGCGGTTTTGGTGTAAAAGTGTTAAATTTATTTACGAAATCAATCAAGTTGCAGTCATTGCTCTTGAGATATTTTGGTAGTTCCATCCCCTTTCTTGTTTAACACAGCATTAATCAACCAGCCGTCGGCTGGTTTTTGTTTCCCCAATAATTTCTTGCCAGAATTGGCAAAAAAAATGCTCCAAAAAATGTGTTGTATGTTACGATGCAATCATACTATCGGCGGAAATGTATTTGCTGAACTAGCTACGTAGAAAATACCGTGATAACGTTAAGAGATGGTATGCGTGTTCTGCGAACAGAAGTTAGGAAGAATTCATTGGCTGTGGTGGAAATTGGGCTACTAGATTTACAATTTGTCAGAATAAATGGTGTTATTAGTCGAGTGTAGTGGCGCTTTTGTTTTAGATAAGCTTGATCCCAACGAAAGACTATATTGTATAGGTTGACAGTTTGGATTAAAGAGGTTGGTTGATGGCTATTTTAGTCAATAGCATCTATGTTAAAAGCCAAAGCTAAACCATTGTTTTTTGCCTGGCTATGTTCATTTAAACCTTGGAGGTATAGTTCATGTCCGTTCGCCTATATATAGGTAATTTGCCCAAAGAAGAAATTGATCGTCAAGAATTACAAGCAGTATTCGCTTCTGAAGGTGATGCTGTGACTACTAAACTGATTAAAGACCGCAAAACTGGCAAATGTCGGGGTTTCGGGTTTCTCACGGTTAACAATGACGAACAAGCAGACCAGATTATCGAAAAATATAATGGTCAGTTGTTCAAAGAAACTCCTATCAAGTTAGAAAAGGCATTACCCCGGACAAAAGCGGAAGATGCTGAAGAACAAGCAGCTCCTAAAGTAGCAGCTCCCACTCTAGTTGGTAGCAGCCCTAGTCCCGCTGTTCAGAAAGAAAGCGGTAGTGGTAGTGGTGGTGGTAGTAACCGCCGAGAAAAATCTAAAAAGCCTCGACGTGGTGGTGGTGGTACGCGTGAAACAGCTACTACTGCTTCAGATGAAGCGATTCGTCCAGACCCCCGTTGGGCGTCTGAGTTGGAAAAGCTAAAGCAAATGTTAGCTGCACAAACTACAAACTAATCAGTTTTCACAAACTGAAGTACCTACCACCAATCGCCTTGGCGATATGGTGGTCTGTTGTTATTTTTTGGCGGATTTGCTTGGTGATTCGGATTTTAGATATTAAGTTTTATTACCATTAAAGTAATTAATTATTTTTCTAGAGAGAAACAGAGTAAGGGTCAATCTTGACTGAGTGGATATGTTTTTCAATCAACTGTCGTAGTTTTTGGACTAGCTATGTCTTTTTTCTCCTGGAAAAATGAATGAATTAGAAACGAAAATTCACCTCCTGATTCAAGAGACTTGTCAGCATCCGCAAGGTAGTCTGGAGCGAAAAAAAGGATTGAATCAAATCATTCTCCAAATTCAGCATTCTGGTAAGCTCTTTGGAGGTTACTACATGTACAATTATGCAGAAGCGCTGCAAGAGACATGGAGTTTTTTCTGTGGTCATTTCTGTCGTTTTGACCCGAATAAAGCCAGTGTGTTTACTTGGCTAAATAACCATCTCAAGTATCGACTCAAAGATGAATGGGAAGAATATATAAAACACCAAAAAAACCGTATTCCACCAATTATCAAAGACAATGGCGAAGTTATAGACCCTCTAGATAGCTTAATAGCTAGACCAGAGCCACCACCAATCTTGGAAGAAATTCACCAATGGCTGCGTCAACAAGAGCATCAATTAAGACGAATTCATGTGCGAAATCGCCCCGATATTAATTGTTATGTCTTGATCCAACAGCGCTTACCACCGGAAACTTCTTGGTCAGTTTTAGCGCCAGAATATGGGGTGGCGATCGCCACTCTCAGCAACTTTTATCAAAGAGAATGCTTTCCCCGACTCTTAAATTTTGGTAAATCACAAGACTATATCTAAACTATATCTAAAATGAATCACTCCATCCAGAATCTCCCCACTTCTATCTCTATCAGTATTCCTATCCCAGAATCAGCCCGACAAATAGCTCAAACATTTGCTCAAGAGCAATTCAACCCAGAAAAAGCCAGACAGGTATATCTAAACACATTATCTGTCCTGGTAGTTAATACTTATTTACAAATGCTGGATATTCCTACAGACTTGGAAAACAGTCATAGCTGGAGTGCTATTGGTCGTTTGTGTGCAGATGTGGCGGATTTAGCGATCGAGGGTATAGGGACTTTAGAATGTCGTCCAGTCAGAATCAATGCCAATTTTTGTCCGATTCCTGCTGAAGTTTGGCATAATCGGATTGGCTATGTGATAGTTGAGATAGATACAGCTTGTCAAGCAGGAAAAATACTAGGGTTTCTCCCCCAGGTAACATCAATGTCTGTAGACATCAATCAATTACAATCTTTAGAATCATTACTAGAACATCTGTACAGATTTAGATTAGTACAATTAAGACAATGGCTGATGGGAACTTATGAAACTAGGTGGGAGCCAGTGGAGAAACTATTTGGTCAAGCTGGTCAAACTGATTCCGTCATGGCGTTTCGATCGCCAAGATTTAAGGGAGTGGAACTAAATACCCCAGAAAAAATCCACCAAGCCATAGCGCAATTATTTATTAATCCAGGGAAGGGAGTAGGTAGAGAATTAGAGCAATTAAAATGGGCGAATAAATCAAATATTGATCTGATAGTTAACTTATTGCAAACCATTGATGATGAAGAAATCCGTTGGAACCTAGCAGAAATTTTATGGATGATAGATCCCGATCACCCACTGGTCAAAGCTAGAAGAATTTTGGATTTAGGAATGCTATTAGTCGGTCATCCCATAGCATTAATGGTAGGGATTTTACAAAAACTGGATCACACCTTTGCAATACTAACTCGGTTATATCCCATGGAACCAAAATCTTATTTACCTCCTGGAGTTAAGTTAATTGGATTGTATGAAAATGGAGAGCCTTTTCAAGAAATCCAATCTAGAAGTAAAGATGATTATATCCAATTCAAATTTAGTGCAGAATCTAGGGAAAAATTTAGCATCAGAGTCAGTCTAGAAGATGTCATGATCACAGAGAACTTTATACTTTAGAATGGGTAAGTAACCAGAATTAGCAGGACAGAAATTGTGGGTAAATTGGTTGTCTTCGAGATTGGAAAAGGTGATTTCCAAGTAGGATTCCCCGTCAGAATTAAGATTGGGGAAAATGGTCAACCGCCTGCTGCAGAAATTAACTCAGAAACATTTCCTCCTGCGCCAAAAATTCCAGAACTCTATAGAAATTGGCAATCAGCCTACCGCCAATTAGGGAAAAGTCAACGCATCATCTTACCAAAATCAGAAGTTACACATGTTTCTACTAGTGATGATTTTCAACGAGTTACAGATGAGTTAAAGGATAACTTCAGCAATTGGCTATATCATCCATCTATCAGAAGAATAGAATGGCAATTACTACGGATGATTAGTATATCTGAGGAAGTACAGTTTATTTTGCAAACCCAAGATGCTCTAATTAGAAGGCTTCCTTGGCATTTATGGGATTTTTTGCAGATTTGCTATCCTCACGCTGAAATAGCATTAAGTGCTGAATATGAACCATCAGCAGATCGTTTAAAAAATCGAGTCAAAATCTTAGTTGTTTTGGGGAATAGTGCGGGAATAAATGTCCAGCAAGACTTGAATACAATATCAATGCTACCGGGAACACAGATTGAGTTATTAAAAGAGCCAACCCAAAGAGAATTTATCGACAAGTTACGTTGTAAACCTTGGGATATGCTGTTTTTTGCAGGACATAGTTATAGTCAGGATGGTGATAATTCAGGAATAATTCAAATTAATCAAAATCAGGACACTTTACAGCTGGATAACTTATATATGAGTCTCAGACATGCTGTTACAAGAGGGTTGAAAATAGCTTTTTTCAATTCTTGTGATGGTATGGGACTGGCTAAAAATCTTGCAGATGTGAAAATCCCCTATGTAATTGTGATGCGGGAACCTGTACCAGACCAAGTAGCACAGAATTTTCTACATTACTTTCTTACAGCTTTTTCTCATGGTGAACCTTTTTATGCTTCCATTAAGCAAGCTCGCGAGCGATTACAAGAAGAATTAGAGGATAAATATCCATGTGCTTCTTGGCTACCAATAGTTTTTCAGAATCCGGCTGCGGTAGCTTTAAAATGGCCTAAACAGCCGAATTTCCAAAAAATAGCTTTGTTCGGGCTAACGAGCATTATAGCGATAATAGGGATTTGTCTGGCGTCGTGGAAAATATTCAGTGAAGTTAACTTTTGGAACCGCACAAGCTATGGAGAAAAAATTCTAGTCAAAGTCAATCAGACTGTTGATAAAGCAGCAGGTGTACGAGCATTTAGACAGAAGGACTATTCTACAGCAGTTCTTAAGTTTGCTAGGTCTTTGGCACAAAATCGCAATGACCCAGAAACAGTGATTTATCAAAATAACGCTGAGATTGGCGATCGCCCAGCATTTTCCGTAGCTGTTTCAGTTCCGATTAGTAGTAATCCCAATATAGCGCAGGAAATATTACGAGGAATCGCCCAAGCTCAAGCTGAGGTGAATCATCAAGGAGGAATTCATGGTAAAGCGTTGAAAATTCAACTAGCAGATGATAGAAATAACCCCAACATTGCTCAAGAAATTGCTCATAAATTGGTGGAACACAAGGAAATAATCGCTGTAATTGGACATAATGCCAGTGATGTTTCTATAGTTGCTGCACCTATCTATCAACAAGGTAAATTAGTGATGATTTCATCCACTAGTTTTTCCCAGAAGTTGACTGAAGTGGGTTCCTATATTTTTCGTACAACTACCAACATTAATTATATAGCAGAGTCTCTAGTTAGTTATATTTTGAAGAATTCTCACACCAGAAATTTAGCTATTTGTGTAGATAAGAATGCTGAAGATAACAGGTCATTTTCCCAGCAAATACAAACCTCAGTATATAAAGTTGACATAACCCAATGGCAGGATACTGTATACAAGTATGAAGGTGAAATAATTGATATTAACTGTGATTTTTCTGACGATAAATTTAACCCAGAGCAAATGATTAATCTGGCGCTGAATAAACATATTAATGGTTTAGTATTAGCTCCCCATGTAGATAGAATCAATCAAGCTTTAGATTTAGCCAAAGCCAATCAAGGACGTTTAACCCTATTTGCGAGTCCGACACTTTATACATCTGTAACACTCCAAGCGAGAAAAGATGTGAATGGGATGATTTTATCTGTACCTTGGCATTATTTAGGAATTCCTGGTAATCCATTTGCTCGCAAGGCTAAGAAGCTTTGGGGTGTGAATGTGAATTGGCGTGCTGCTTTAAGTTATGATAGTGTTATAGCGATCGCTACTGCTCTACAAAAAAGCAATACGCGAGAAGAGTTACAGCAAACTCTCAAGAGTCCTGATTTTTCTGCTGATGGCGCTACAGGTAAGATTAGTTTTCAACCATCAGGCGATCGTAAACCCAATAATAGACAACCACCTGCTTATATAGTCAAAGTTCAACCTAGTAGCAATGCGCTAACAGGATATGATTTTATACCTGTAAATCCCTAAACTCCTAAGTTTGTTAAGTTTTTATACAAATAAGATAATTTAGTTTTTATACTACAGATAAATAAATAGAGAAAAGTAAGTAAGTTGACATACTTAATTAATTTCTCAGCAAAACATTCTTAGAAGTAAAATAAGTAAAATAATGGTTACATCTAACAACAATCCTCTGAATAAATTTCCTTTCAAACTGGTAAGGAATCTGGGAATATTTGTTTTCATAGCAATTTTCCTCCGTCCTTTTACCATTGTTACTGCTGGTCAAAGAGGTGTAGTGATGAAATTTGGTAAAGTTGAAGATTATATATTAGATGAAGGATTACATCCTATTATACCCATAATCACATCAGTCAAAAAAATCAGTGTGCGGGTAGAAAAAAATAGTTTCCAAGCTGAGGCTGCTTCTAAAGACCTACAAAAAGTTGATACAGAACTCGCTGTTAACTGGCACATTGATCCCATATTTGTCAACAAAGTCTATCAGCAATTAGGTAATCAAGAAGAAATTGTAACTGGAATTATTAATCCTGTGGTAACTGAGATTTTAAAGGCAAATACGAATAAGAAAACGGCAGAACAAATTATTGCTCAGAGATCGGATCTGAAAGAAGATATTGAGAAAGACCTGAAATCTCGTTTAACACCTTATCATTTAATGATAGATGATGTTGCTTTGGTAAATTTCTCTTTTTCCCACGAATTTAATGCAGCAATTGAAGCTAAACAAGTAGCGGAACAAGAAGCTAAGCAAGCAGAATTTGTTGCTCAAAAAGCGACTCAAGAAGCTCAAGCAGAAATCAATCGTGCTAGAGGACAAGCAGAATCGCAGAGATTACTGCGATTGACTTTAACACCTGAATTATTACAGAAGCAAGCAATAGAGAAATGGGATGGACACTTTCCTATGGTAATGGGTGGTAATGGGACTTTACCGCTCATTAATATTAATTCTCATGATTTGGCAAACCAGACAGAAAAATAGATAAAAATAAATCATGACTTAAAAGTGGAGCCAATACGGTTCGACTCAAGAACCCCACCCTAGCCCTCCCCTTGCCAAGGGGCTACGGTGTACACACAAGTCTTCCCAACATGGGTTTCAGACTTTTTAGCCCCTTCAATAGCTAAATTTTTGGGGGGAATCGAAGCTTCGGAACCACCTAATTTGGGAGTTAGAGAGCCA
>Ga0116231_10000014_pt1 | contig 152608 bp, 131 predicted proteins | sample S1TSphgellanicum_2_FD_89695 | JGI IMG/M metagenome (GOLD analysis project Ga0116231, IMG submission 89695) | Host-associated microbial communities from peat moss isolated from Minnesota, USA - S1T2_Fd - Sphagnum magellanicum MG | ecosystem: Host-associated > Plants > Peat moss > Unclassified...
AAGATTTGGGGTGTTTTGTTTTTTGGTTGTGTGGGTTAAATTGCATGAGATGATGTTTTTGTTTTTTTGTTGTGGGGGGGGGGGGGGGGGGTGGCCCTCCTCACATTCACATAATTAGGTCTCTAGTGTTGTACTTTGCTGGTACCAATGGACATTCATATTGATTACAACCCAAAAACAACAAGGGGTGTGTTGTTGTTACATTGTGGCATTTCCATTTCCATTAAAAAGTTATTTAAGGCAAAACAAGAATTATGGAAACTTAAATATTTCATGATGCAAAAAATATAATCTTCAAAAAAATCCTCTAAAAGAAACCAAAGAAATCCTTCAAGATATTATTATAACTCTATAACTAATCTCAAGTTTCAAAACAAGCCCAAAAATATCATCTTTTTTTTCAAAATATCAAAATTCCCCCTTAAGCTACTATAGTTTATAATGAATCTAAACACTCTCATTGCCTTGGTAGGCAAGGCCTACAAAAAGGCTTCTTCAACTCCTCCATCACTTTATGGAGGCTTGAAATGACATTTATGACGAAAGTTGTTCTAGACTACTATCTTCACTCTAAACCCTAAAAAGTCTGGATGTTCTTTCACCCTCAAAGTTTGATCAGTTTGAGTATTATTCATTTTTGTTTAGTAAAGTTTGCTATGGATTTACACCCTTACGACACTAAACGTCATGATAGCTATCATGCCCATATGCCTGGCACCTATATAATTAGTTTACATTAATGGGTCAAGGTGAAGCAACACTTACATTGGTGACCTTCCACCCACACCACCCTATTTGGGCCTCTAGAGTGTGCCCAGCTGAACCAACACCCCACCCACATGGGTAACCTTCACCTAAACCCTATACCATGGGTACCTTTTGACTGAGGTCTCTTATTAGTGGCCATAGTAAGGGAAAAACAAATGTTAGATTTGGACTCGGAGATCCTGATTTAGGCAAAGCATGGAATATTTGTAATTTTTTTATAAAAAATTAAATGAATTTTGGGGTGGTTTTTAATCAGTGTTGTCAGGTTCTTGGATTTCAGCCAGGTTAGGTTTTGATTACAGGTTAGATTCTAGGGTCTTTGGACTGGAGTGGAGGTTTCAAGTTTTTTTTCTGGAACCTCCTTTCAAAGCTAAAGGCAAAAGTACTCTATTTTAAAATTGAATTGAAATTCAAATTCTCTAGGTACATAAATATAATTTTAATTTTTAAAAATAAAATGAGAGGCTATTTTACCTATATATATATATATCGTCACTTGGCCCAATCATTATGACCAGCCAATGAAAACAAATCATTCTCTTTCATTTAACCTTTTGAGACCATAAAGCACAATGGGTAGTGTTCCAAACTTATTTTCCACACTTTGAAAAGGTAAGTACTTCAACACAAATGATGTGTACAGGAAGGACATTGTACTCATCACGCCTATGGGCATGCTCTCTCGTTTAACCCAAGAAATGTTAAATTTGTACTCCACGAGTCAAGACCCTCATTTAATGTCTTGCAGCAACCCCCAAAACACTTTGGGCTTCTCACCATCATCATACTACTACTACTACTACTGGAGGTGCTGGAACCACCTTGGTTCACCCTTGCAAAGCACACTTATTATGACCATGGTCTTTGGTGGTGGGTGGTGGGTGTCTTATCTAGACACCCTTTTCTCACAAATGCCACTTTTGGACACTAGATTGAATATTTTTACCATTCATTCATTCATTCATTCATGCAGGTCCAATGATTTATTTGCTTGAAGAATCTTTCCAATTGTCCAACATGTGAAACCTAAGGATTGCTAAAACCCACTTTTACACGAGGAGTCAAGGCCAATGTGAAACTAAAATCAAGCATTCCTATTGGTGAAAAAGTTGAAATCAGTACCCAAGGGCTTTACCCTCCTTGGGGCCAAACAACAAGCCAAAAATGCTCAAAGTTGGCCCCAAGTTTTTTCAGCCCTGACTTCTAGTGTGAAGTGGGGTTTAATACTAATTACATACTTTCCAGCCATTTTGGGAGGTACCCCCAAAACACCATTTTTTTACTTCAACTATGTTTCCTCTACATGAAAAGCACAAACTTTCATGTCCATCTAAATCTAATGAACTATTTAGGTTGCTTGGGTAGAATTTTCATCCATCCATATTGAACCATGTTCCCCATACACATTTTGAACCCCAGGTCATTCCAACAGAACTTTGCCCCTTCTAGCCAATTATGATCAGGCATCCATGAATGGAGGTTGATGACCCCCTTATGCAATACAAGCTTCACATTAGCTCACCACAACACAAAGGAGCATGCGATGGCAACCATACCACCATTAAAACATATAGTGTGGCCTGTGCCGTTGGCCCAATTGAATGAATATTGAAAGGGAAAACAGTACACCTTCTTCTTTACCCTAAGTCACAATTTCAATTTTTCATTTCAATTCTCAATGATAAAAACTACTCAAAATTCAATATCTTCCAAACATTAGGTCTAAAAATTATGAAATTATCTTCATAAAATCCTATTCATGGAAGGTTTTCCAACAATACAAACAGTGCAGTCTAATTTCCTTTAAAACATTTGGGTTTTATTCTATTGAAATTTGCAATGACAAATTTGTTTTAATCTGGCATTGTAAGTAAACATTATGACCCCTAAACCCCTAAACCCTAAACCTGAGGCGCAGTAGCTCCACTTTGGGGTAGTTTGTGGATAACTAACTGTGTGTGATTTGCAAAAGTAATTAAACTTTTGGGTATATGCAACCATATTAACTCTCCCTAAGCTTCACAACATTTAGTCACATGATTTAATGCTTACTTACTACTTTCGGAAACATAAGAATATATTAGAGTTATCCATAAAGTGCTCCAAATTAAAGGATGAAACTGTTCATTAGAGATTCAAAACTAAGGATCAAATGTTGGGTGAGCATTAAATTTGAAAATCAATTTGCATTGGGTATTGCAATGAAGATCAAACTGTGTGTTAACCCTGCAAAACTTGTTTTACATACACACCGCAGATCCAGAAAATGTACAAGAAAAAAAGAAAAATCAAAGGATTAATTTACAGGACATGAATCTAACACAAACTAGATGTCAATAGCTCTTTGTCTAAACAACCAACCGCTTGTAAGAGGTCAACCATGGTGATGGGGGGTGCATCTTGAAGGGGTGGAAGTCAAGAAGTAGCCAGACCTACCACTACCGCCCAACTTAAGATGGAGGTTGCTTGCATCCTTTGTAATGTAATTGAGATTTTTTTTCCAAAGAAAAGTAACCAAGACAAAGAGAGAAAGGCCCTTTGGCCCTTTGAAATTTCACATGGCATTGGCACAATCATGTAAAAACACATTAGCTTGTTTGTCCAAACATCCAAACACCTCAACTATTAAAGGGAGGAAATGATCAATGGGGTGTCAGTCATAGTAGTTCTTTTCTTTGGCTTGAGCTCCTTCGAAGGCATCAAATCCTCAAGTTGTGCAAGATCGACAAAATAAATCCATTCATGTTGGATCAACAATGACAATGTTGGCTAAGGTGCAAATTCCATCTTTGGTGAACACAATGTCAACTCCTCGCTAAGATAAATTGAAGGTGGTTGAAGGAAGTGTCTATAATTGTTTTCATCCCACATGGAAGTCGGCATCTCGTGCAATGGCAACAAAAATGTTATGAACTACATCATGGATGCATGTGCACTCATTGCCATGGGCACAATGTAAAAGGTGGACACTTCAATGGGATGTGTGCGCACACATCAAGGGATACCTGCAATTGAAAGATGTGGTAATCAAAGTTGCATTCGAAGCATTGTGGAGAAGGATGAGGAAAATAATTGAAAGGCTGGGAAGGTTGGTCGAACTATAAGCCAAACGTTCACCCCGAGGCTAAAACATGATAAGATTCAAACATAATAGGTCTCATATATCTTGTCAAAAAGCATGATGGAAAGGGTATGATGATGCAAACACTTTGAAATAGAATTTTGAAGTTGAACCATTTGTTGCCCAATGAGTTGTTCAAAGGAAAGAAAACATGTGTGTTGGGGGCAGTAAGAGATTGAAATTCTCTTTGAAGGGCGTTGGAAAAAGAAGGTGTTGTTGGCAACTCATGCTAAAGTTTCAAAAAGGAAGGAACATTGATTGACCATAAACCTAACAACTATGATGGAAGCTACAAAGGGCCCAACTCCTTAAATAGGTTGTTGGGGCAATAGTGGTTGTAACCAAAAATTATTGAAAGAAAGGTTTGTTTACGAACTAAAGGTCCTTTTCGATTATCAAAAGATCTTGAACCCAAAAGGTGCCTAAGCACTTGAAGGAAGGAGGAGTCAAAAGAAACAACGAACTCTATGAAGGTGAAAAATGGAGGTGTGCATCATAATAAGTATGACGGCCATTGCATGAAATAATCAGTAAAAATTTTAAAAGCTACTTAAACATCACCCATTCTAGGGAGAATATCAACGTGTTAAACATTTTTTAATAAAATTGTTACAACCCTAGCCTTGGGCTTACGACCAAAGCAAAGGCTTGCAAAGGTGCGGGCCAAAAGTGAAGCCCAAGAATCACATTTCAGGTTCCTAAAAGTATAGGAGAGTGTGAGGGAATGAACCCCCACACTCCCAAGTGAGCTCTAACTTTGCGAGTTGGACTCCCAATGGACTCCCAAATTTTTAGAAGGCGATTGCAAGGGTCAAACCTCATTGCATTAAAAAGTTCCTTATATCATTGAAAAGTTATTGGAACTTAAATGTCTAAAATGGGCTTGCATGACCCATTTGTGTACTTAAAACATAAGTTATGGCCAAAAGAAAGGTTGGGAATCAAATTGTCAATTTGACTCCCGACCACTAAAAGTCAAAAATCGCCCTGATTTACTTACATGCAAGTAACATGCTACATATTTTTGGAAAGCTCTCGACAAGGGCTACAACTTTGCTTCAAACTTCATCTCAATTAGGATTCTTTACAAGACGTTATGGACCTCCAAATTTGTGAAAATCCTAATTTCAAAAAAATTCGAGACTACCAGCTTGGGAATCCCGGGACAAAATGACATTTGGGTGTAGGCCCCATGGCCAGGCATAGAAAAGACTATAAGGGGGAAGGTAATGGCTTCCTCCAAGTCCGGGCTATGGTGAGTCTTATGAGTCCGTGTATGCCCATGATTCATCTGTGCACCAAAAGTGTTCCAACTATGCATTAATCAACTTGTTGTTTGGTTTATGTAGGTCCGTGTAAATAATTGATGCACTTGTCATTCATCCCAGTCCCCATCCCAAAGCTCCAGCACGCCCCTCTACCCCCAAAGTGCTACGAGCCAGAGAACGTGCCCCAATTCCTTATCCTTCCGTCTTTTTCACCTTAGACTCACATTTGAGTCTATCAAAGGACGTGGAAGCACAAAATAATGAGTAAAAATTCTAAAAGCTACTTGAACATCACCCATTTTAAGGAAAAGATCAACATGTCAAACATCCTCTAATAAAACACCTTGATGAAAAATGATGTGAAAAATGAAATATCCAATGGAACCCCCAAGACCCTAATTCGTTATGATGGGGTGTTAAATAAGGATGGGGTGTCAAAGTTAAATAACAGATTAAAGGGGGACCATGTTGCACACTTCTGAGGTTAGATAAAAATATTTATACCATGGAGTTTAATTTGGAAATGTTCATATGCATGTGATATAATTGAAGGGGGGGCCTATGATTGAATGTCATATGTAATAGATGAAAATAAACAAAAGGGGAAATAGCTAGTTGTAGAACGTAAAGCTCTAAAATGAGCCAGAACAAATAATGCCCCTCCCAAGGGGTCACCTTGATAGGTTCCCATGGCAAATGGGATGACCATGACCTCACCTTCACAATTATAGTGATTATAAAACATGGGAGATTCAAATGCATAAAATGCACGAACAAAGGGGATGAGTTGTATGATGTCCCCACCCATTGCACAAAGTTTTTGAAATATGATTTATTTTGACATCAAATTGAAGGTATTCACCACGTCTAGTTGAAAAACCACCCAATCAAGGTGAAGGTCCAAAGTGCATTTGATACCATGGATCACAACTTCACATCCACCTTTGGTTGTAATTCCAAATTGGTGTAAGGAAAAATGTGTTACAAAGGCATCACGAAATTGAAAACATAAAATGCGGCTTGTGAGTCAATATAATGTTTCCCCCATGACAATGAGACAAACTCCACTTGAGGGCTTGGTCATGGCTAAAAGGCAAGTTGTTCTAAGAATATGTGCAATTCAACATGGGATGTGACCTTGCAAAATATGGGAACAAAGTTGAAACAAATGTGAGAATCCACTTGTAAATTTTTTTGAGTGAAAGTAATTTTGACAGTGTTCAAAAACCATTTTAGAAGGGCAATTTATAAATAAATGCGACATGCGTTGGAATGCCAATTTGAAAAAGTCAAATGAAAGCTCAAGGTTCCAGTTTGGTTCATAGTCTTTTAGGAAAAATTGGAGAAAGCCATCAAACTCTTTTTGAAACTTGAATTTGATTGAAATGTTGAAGTCAATCTTGAAGCAAATATTTTTCTCTATTTGTTAACACACCCTTCACAATCACATTAATCAAAATAATTTCATGTTGAGTTTTGGTGTTTCATCAAGCTTATTTTGGACTTTGTGGACTACAACAAAATGGGATGATGAAATGCACAAGATACAAAATAAGGATTGGACTAAGTCTGACTTTAAGGATAACTCTATTATTAAGTTATTTTATTAAAGTGTTCAGATCCACTAGGGACAAAGTGAACTAGCACTCATTAGCACACCATTAAGGATGGATAGATGATATATGGATAGAAAACATATGGAAAATGAAAATGTGTTTTCTATCCATGTATCGTCTATCCATCCTTAGATGCTTTGTGAATAACTCAGAAGGAAAATGCTAGATATGATTAAAACCCCGACTAAAAGCAAAAAAAAACCCATAAGTTTGCTAACAAATTTTTAGCCCCAGTCGGCATCTCTGAGAAAAAGTTGAAGCCACATTTCAATGGCTTCAACCTGAACAGGTGAAGTCCAAATGGGTTTCATAAGTGAGAGGGTGTTATAAAGTGTGTCAGCCAAAGTATATGGTTTATCATATACCAATATGGTGATGGCATAAGAAATCTCCAAAAGATTTTCATATTACAATGACATTGGTATTTGAAAATTTGTCAACCCTATATATTGTTATGGTATGAGTATAATCCAATTTAGAATCTCTAAATAATGGTTGTAAATAAGTAGTGAGGAAGGCAATATGTACCAGCAAGTATTGAACATTAATACTGGTTTTACATGAAGAACATATTATACTTTGACATGTATTCAATTTCAACTTCCAATCAATTACAACAAGTTTTTCATTTCAAAACAGAGAACAATCAATACTGAATGAAATCTAAAAACTACCATGGATAAAAGGAACCAGCCTCTCTTCTAACTTGACTTTTAACACTCAACCTTCTAACAATACCTCTCACACCAAATCCTAAACTTATATTTTCATATTGAACTCACGTTATCCCTTAAATGTCAGGGTGGCTCAATTTGGTCCACTTTTTTCAATGTATTTTGATCTTTCTCTGATGTTTAGGGGTTAATCATGTAACAACAAAAGGCAACTTGGAACGAGTATTGAAAGTAGTCTACCACATCTCATTATCGATTCATTTGATAAATGGTCCTACCCATTGAACTTTTATACCCACCTAGTCCAAGTATCAACCCCAATACTTTCATAACCAGATATTAAATTAGTATGATCCTTAATATCATTACCCATACCATGTCATCATATAACCAAAAAATCCATGCTTGCCAAAACTAGTTGAAATGACAAGTCTCCTGAAGACAGTGAGCACACAGCTATGAGACCAAAGCCAACAAAAAGAAGTGGTTTATCCCCTAAACATAATGGGACTGATTTGGTCAAATGTTAATTAAGGGTTAATTAAGTAAGTAAGTGAGCTAAAAAAATAGATATTCTAAAGTGCTGATAATTGAGCTATTAGTGTTGGCCAAAGTGAACAAGCACCCACTGGGGAGCTACACCATGGTAGGATGGATGGTGTGTGGACAGGAAACACTTTTTCATTGTATTCATGTCCCATACCTAACAACCAGTGGTTAGCTATGGACAAGCCCATCTGCATGCACCTAGTAATCATCAAGTGTGTTTGTTACCTATCTATCTACCTACATAGTAAACACCTCTACCTACGAACCCATGATACTTCACCCACTTACCTAGGTAGTTACCTAAGTAATGTGAGGGGGGAAGGAACTAGGAGGGATTGCTGGGTTTGGGTTCATCCACAACTGACCCTAACAAGTTTTCCAAGGGATGGTGCATTCATTGGTGCTAGCTAGGTCACATAATCCATGTTTATCCATTGAACCTACAATGGTCCCTCTAGAAAGATTGTCATACATCATGAGGCACACCAAAAGCAGCTAGGTCTAGTAGCTCCAAGAGATCCAGTATTCCCAAGTTCTAAAGCCTACAGGAAATGAATATGCCAACACTGCTGAACAAGGCACCACCTGTGGCAGAGATAGACCTACTACTATCTTGCTGACAAAAAACAGTTGGAACTCTCTGTGAAGTGTGCAATTCAAGTTTGTCTTCAGCATGACAGGCAAACAAAAGGCTTCCCACTCAGACATTTGATGTTGGAATCACAATTAGCACATGTGAAGAAACGATGGGAATAGATCTCTCTCTCTCTCTCTCCCCCTTCTTCTTCTCCTTCTTCCAGAACTAATTGCAAATGAGTATATACAGGTCCCAGATCCATGGAATGTGGCAGTCACCACCCTCACCCTCCTCTGGATGAATAAGTACATCAGGTAGGCATACCTCTCAGGTAATGACTAATGATCAGGGCTATACACAATACCATGACCAGGCTGGTATGTTCAGAAATTGATACCCGATACCTGGATGGGGGCGCATATGTTCAAAAGTAAATATTATATACCCAATATCGTGACCACGCTAGTATGTTCAAAAATGAATATATATACCCAATATCACAACTGGGCTGGTATGTTCAAAAGTGGATACCATACCCAATTTCAGGACCAGTTGCTACTACAAAAAGCAGTTTATTAGTCTTTGCTCATTAGACCAATGAATAGACTAACGAATTCACTTCTTTCCCACTAGGTCCTGTTCACTATGATCAGTGAATTCACTTAAAATCTAATGAAATCACTTGATGTACAGGGACATCTTTTGTTATATTGAGTGTTACAAGGGTATTAAGACTGAGGATTCAAAGTCAGGTTCTTATGACTCGAAATGAAGCTAGCAACCTTTTGTTGGAGTGGGCACAAGAACTGGACCAACAGCTTTCAAAAGTGTACACCAGACCAACGCTGGTAATGACTTGGCTCTCTCTCTCTCTCCTCCAGTGTCCAGACTCCAGAGCTGATGACAACACCATGAGATGAGAGAGAGACTCTTGACCTTACTTTTTCCCAACTCAAATTTCAAAAGATTTTTCAATTCACATTGCCAGGCACACCCCATACCGATTCTAGTCTGACATACTAGATACGAGCTTGTGGGTGGGAGGGGGCAAGGGCAAGAGGGAGGGAGGGAGGAGCATGAGCTAGGAATAAAATTGTCTCTCTGCCATTATGCCAATCTGGAAGCCTAACTCCAGGGAGAACATATATAGTAGGTGACTGTCAAGCTCATGGTTGGTGACTGATTGTCACTAATGGCAAACCGAACGGAGTTGGTATTTATTATATGAAACTTTTTGGGCTTTGTTTTAGCAAAGCAAGCAACACCCAAGGACTCTCGCCTCTCACTTGACCATTCTGGATAATGAGCCATTCTGCACAATCAGGCTAATTGCAAACTAATATATGGTCAGAGGCTAGATTCGCAGCATTGGAAAACTTTGCATGCTCTCATAGTGCAAATTCTACAATCCTTTTTCTTTCCCCCCAGATATGTATGTAACCTTTTGGGATAACTCTTTTACTCCCACTACCAATCCACCCAATTGTCATCACTCCACATGACAACACCCAATGTCTTTTACTCCCACTACCTAATCCACCCAATTGCCATCACTTCACATGACCACACTTGAGGTATTCTACTCACACTACCCAATCCACCCAGTATTGTCATCACGTCCACATGACCAAACCCAAGGTCTTTTACTCCCACTGCCCAATCCACCCAATTGCCATCGCCCCACATGATCAGCACAGCCAACAAGGGACAGAAGATTTCTGATGTGTGAAAGTTTGGACCCAAATCAGTTTCTCAAAAGTCATGCACAATTTCAGTTTCCAAAATCTGGAATGAGAGCTGGGGAGTTAATTTGTCAGATACAGCATCTAGAATTCTGATGAAGAAATGGTTTGTGGTTTGGACTTTGGATTTGACTGAGATCTGCCCTTCAGGGAAAAAAAAATTGGTGAAGTGGAGGGAAATAAGGTGACCTTATTCAAAGGAAGTCGACAAAATTTGTATATATGTTTCTAATTCATTTTTAAGGAACCTTTCAGATTGAAGAATTGATTGGATTATTTGCTCTCTGGGTTTCAAGGATTATAAAATTTTTTCCATGAATTTGAAGGATTGAACCAATGTTGGGAGATTCTCACTTTTTGGAACCTTGAACTGGTGGGTAAGGATAGTGCTTAACATTTTTATACCCTTGACTGATGGTTCTAAAACATCATAACACCAGTTTTGACCCTTAATTGGGGTTCTAAAAACATGAAGAATCAGATCAATGAACCTACCCTAAACCAGTTCTTTCATAAGAACCATCAGTTTTTTCTCTTTGAAAATTTACAAAAACCCCAGAACCCGAGGTTTGTTTGCTTCTGAAAGTATTACGAACCAGAACCAGATGTTCTGAGATTCCAAACAATTAAAGAAAACTGGAACCAGAGGTTCTTTCATTTCTAAAATTCTAAAAACCTGGAACCAAAAGATTCTCAACGGAACTCGAAGAACAACCCAACACCGAATTGAACCCGCTTTGAAATTTGAACCACCATAACTTCAATTTTTTTAGCCCTGTGTTGGTCTGTGGTGTTGACTCTTTCTTTTTTTCTTTTTCCTTCTTCTGCAGATTGGGTCGGCGCCAAAAAAAAAAGAGTTAGAAGTAGTTGAAAAAGTTTCAGGCCATGGAAACATATGAGCAATGATGTGAGTGAGTATCTCTTCACCTTGAAGAAGGCTAGTAGTACTTCCTTTTTTCTAATCACAAAATGCAGTTACTCAAGACAGATGCCACCCTTCACCCTGAGTTCCTTAGGGCAGTTGTTGTTCATTAGGACACAGAGGATGGCAAGTATCCCGCATATACATAGAACAACATCTTGAGGTTTAGCAAATAGTCTACAAAAGTTCCTTCTCATGTGGCAGAATCTCTCCTCAGTGTTGATCACATTAGAGAATGGCCATCAAGAGGAACCCAGCCTGCAAGCCACCCGATGATCACCTCAGTCCTCCCAATAGCCATTACACATTACCTTACAAACACAGGGTGTGTCACACCGTGGCCTTGTCATTTATATTTCAAAGTATCTCAAGGCAAAAGAAGAAAAAATTATGGAAACTCAAATATTTCATCATGAAAAAATATAGAATCTTCAAAACAATCCTTCAAACGAAACCAAAATAAATCCTTCAAGATATTATTATTATAACTCTATTATATAACTAATCCCAAGTTTCAACACAAGCCAAAATAATATCATCTTTTCAAAAATCCTCATATAATAAATAAAAATAGACCTATTATTATTTTGAGATTCCAAAGCACTCACTCCATCCATTTTATTAGTGTTGGGCACCGATCTATCTAGCACCGCATGTCAAGTACAACAGCATGCGACAACAGAGGAATAGGTGAAGAAGCAACATAATAGGGGGCAATTGCAATGATAAGTCCCTTTACTTCTTCTTCTAGTTATGTTGGGTGGGGTCTTCCAATTGAGTATATGCATGATTTGTGGTGTCATGGTTTTGTGCACTTCTTCTTCTTCTTCTCTACTCTATTTTGATTGCTTCACAATGCATCAATCCAAAGCAATTATTTCTTTTGGCCTCAACTCAACTCAACTCAACTAGGGTTTGTGCTTATCTTCGTTTTCCTGGCAAGCAATCTTACAACAGACCTGACTGACCTGGTGAGCTTTCTTCTTCTGCCCAGTGAAATATGAATTTGGGTGCATATGAACTTTGAGTTAGTCAGGCAAAGGCCACAAGGGCCAGAGTTGTCCCTTGTCTATTGGGTATTTTCCCTATAAGTGTATCAAACAATGTCAGAATAGAATTTGGTTTGTTGGAATAATTTTTGCAGGTGCATATGACATTTGCACCAAGGGAATCAATCCTAATTGAAAGCTTGAGTTGTTTAGTAGCAAGTTGTGTTCTGGGTGGTCAGGTCATTTGGTTAAATGGGTAGTATTGAGACCTTGGGACCAAAGTGAACCAGCACCAACCAGGATGATGGATTGTTGTGCAGACAATCAACACTTTTTTTCCATTGTATTATTCCTGTCCCATAGCTAAACCCAGGTAGAGTCAACCAGCACCCCGCTTGGATGGATGGATGGTGTTGTGGATCAAAAACACTTTTTCATTGTATTCCTGTCCCAGAGCTAACCAGGCAGAGTCAACCAGCACCACTCATGAACATGGATGGTGTGTGGAGAAGAAACACTTTTTCATTGTATTCTTGTCCCATAGCTAACTATGGTGGTTAGCTATCTACTAACCATCCACATGTATGTATGTATCTATCTATCTATCTATCTCGTAGTCACTAGGTGCCTTCCTTACCTACCTACATAGTAACCACATAAGTTCCCTACCAACTTACCTATGATGCTTACCCCACTTACATCAGTTGTTGCCTAGGTAGTGTGAGGTTTAAGTAGTCGAATAAGTCATCAAGTAACTCAATTGTGGTTCATCCACAACTGAGTCATAGCAGGGTTAGTTACCAATGGATGGTGCAGCGGTGGGTGTTGGGTTATGTACATCCTGAGTTTGGGGTTTAGTCACAAAGAGTTGGAACAATATGTGGTTTGATTTTTGCATCATGTTGTGTGAATTGCAACCTTCTTGTGATGGATTGGTGTGTGTCTATTGTTGTGCAGGTAATTTGGTTAGGTGTTTGTATCATGTTTGTCACATAGAAATAGTCTAGAGATTCGAACTTCATGTTCTATGGCCCAACCCAAAAAAAATTTCCTTTGATTTCAAAATGTACTTCATGATAGCTTGAAGTATGCAATGCTTCCATTCCTTTCAACCAAAGAAAAATTTCGCCCCCCACACTTTCACTCTCGCCATGAATTATGGTTTTCTAGGCAGCTGAAATCCAATAGAAAACTGTGCTTTCATGATCCCATTTAGGAAAAGAAAATGAGAGCATCATGCTTGATCATTTCGGTTGATGGGCCAAGGATAAGAAGGGGTAGGAAAGCAGGCATGCTGAATACATCTGTCAAAGCTTGAAAGGTCTACCAGCTGCCAAACCTTCATTTGAAGGATTGTTCTAGCTTGCAAGAATTACCTACATCTATTGGCCAATTGAATGCACTTCAAAACCTTGATTTTCTTTTGTATATGCGGGATGTCTATGTTTGTGCTTTGAAAGCTTTGAGGTAGAGATCTCTCTGTTTCTTAGCCTTGGTTGAGTTGAGAGCTGCTCAATATAGATAGAAACCTCCAGTTCAGCTTCAGGCAGTGAAAAGGTGCAATATCTGTAACCCAAAGGGTTCTGGTCTGCCCTGGCTACAAAATTGAAGCAACTAACCCCTGATACTCAGTACATCCTTTGATTCATGCTCAATTCCACATAATTCAAAACTGAAGCAAATCCCACAATCATACCCATTCTTGCAGAGCACTTCTCCAGTCAGCTGGCCCACCAATGTGTTTCCTGACATCTGTGCAGTAAGTAGTTCACAGATGTTGAAAACCCCACCACAGTGAGGTGCACTGTTTAAAAAATTCCAGTCCTTTGTAACTTCACACCAGTCTCAGCCCTCAAGCAGATTCCATGTGTTTTATGTGCTTCAAGGTTGATCTGGAATCTCAGCTAATCAATCCAAGTAGCCAATGCAGAGATTATGTGCCATGTCCACTGTCACCACTATAACCACTTGGCTGGTCCACTACAAATTTCTCTCTATGACTAGTTGGCCCTTGCTTCACACTGAAGAGCCTCCCATGTACATTACATCTCATCGCCTGAATGCAGAGCACAGCTCTGGAGCATTACCTGCAATAGAGGGTGAAGAAAAACACTCAAGATTGCATTCAGTGCGCCAATTTCTGTAGCATCAGGATTTCTGTTTCAGTTTTTCAAAAAATCAACTAAAAATAGAAGACTTAGTTGATGCCAACAGGCAAAGGTCATAATACTGGCTAAACTAGAAAACACCAGAAAACCCATGATGAGCACTCCATCAAGTCAACTATGCCACAATGAAATTCAAATTAACTAATCACACAAACTGTGGAAACATAGAGATATCCAGATCCTTGGGAGGAAATTTGGGTGATTCCATCATCCCTTTACAGGAGTCCAAAAGTCTCCAAAAAAATGAAGATAAACAAGAGGGTGGTGAAGAATCAAATCTTGTTGGCAGAGACACAGAGGATTCCCCTATATGTAATCTTCTGTATAACCTCCATAGCAGAATTCAGTGCATTCTTGGGGACTACTCAGTTGGCAGGCATTTTTTCTGAGGAAGGAACACTACAAATGAGGAGGTGAACTTTCACTTTGGGTTTCAGTTTTGATTTGCCCACATACCCAATTTCTCAGATCTGATACACTTAGACAACTAAAAGGTCAGCACTTCCTACCTACTATTGAGCTAGCTACAAGTACATAAGAATCACTCATTGTCATTGTGGGTCGCTGTATGCCCCAGCCATATGCAAAAGGCAACCTCACATATGCATCTACAAAGCAATAAATAAATGTAGTGGTGGGTTCTTGTAACCTGCATGCAATTGTAGAGGTAGGTATTTCTACTGCTTTTGCACATTTTCTGGTTCTTGTAGAGGAGATATCCACCATCATGCTTCTCCCCAGCTCCAACTGCCGTAGTTGCCACTGCTTGGGTAGTCTAAAGCTTATGTACATTGTTTCTCCATTCAAGACCACTGGGTATACTCACAGCTTGCATCTTTGTTGGCAAAGAGATTGCATGTCTGCCACATACTTCCAGACCAATATATCTTTCTAACACACCAGCTTCTTGATCTTCTTCAGAAGCATACTTCAAACACTTGCTGCTCAGCAGACTCACACTGCAGATCAAGGAAATATGAATCTGTGGTAAGCATACACCATACCTGAAATTGCAACCCAAAAAAAGAACATATGCTCAAGATTTGCTCACAAACAGGGAGCATACAATATTCAACACACCTTCAGGCTTCCCAGGGTATGTTTAACATTTGTGCAACTTGGGACAGTGGAGTACATTAGAAAGCCTGCAAGTGGATGGTCAACAATCCCACTTGGGTTGTATCACAAAATAAATCACCCTCCAATCAGCCCCAACAAGTTCATCTAATACACAAAAAGACTTCTGGCAAGGAAGAAGTACTCACAGGAGTGCTCATACAGCCTTATCTTCCTCAACTTGCTGGCAAAACTCCAAGTTTGAAACTGTGAACATTTGGTAGCCCACACCCTCTTGAGTTGGATCGATATACTGGTACTAGTTTGTGCTTTCAACATCCCTTCCATCTTCCCCTCACTTCTCTCTTCCACTCTGCTTATAGACACACCATCACTGAATCAAGCAGGGTAAGTAAGATTGTTGCAGTCATATATCCTGAAGGCTGCAGCAACCAACCAGCTATCAGACAGAGATCTCCCACTGCAGAGATGACCCTTGCACTTCTCTGGCTGTCAAAGCAGCAATGGCAATAGTTGCAGCAATGCCACAAGTTAAGAAGCAGCACAATCAAATGCACTTATGCACTTGATTCAAATGTTGAGGGCAACAATGTGTTACCAGTTGGAACAATAGATTGGTCAAGGACCTAAGGAGGGTTGATACAAACAGCCTCCATTTCTGTTTACATTCCAGCCAGAGTGACCTAGAACTTCAAAGGGTCTGTACTGAAATGCCTGTGTCAGTTGGTGACAGGCATATACAAAGAAAGACAACTTCCCTACTCTCCTGGTCTCAATCCTGCCCCCACGGATGGCAACCCAGTTGTATTATTAACCCTGTCAACACCTCCACGCACATTATATTGTTCATGCACCCTGATCCGATTCTCTGCCCACCATTGTTCTGCCTCCTTCTCGCTAAACCGTTTTCGACTGCAGATTCAGTAGCCACAGCTAGTAAGTCTCACAGAATTTCAAAACTCACAAAAACTGAAACTCCAGAAGGCAATTTTTTCCACCTGCCAATTCTAGGAGATCCACTTTGCATCTAGACCAGCAACCAAGCACCAGATTGATGGGACCTATAAGCAATCAATCCCTCCAAGATTGAAGAACAGGTACCTGAATCGTACGCGCTTCAGATCCCTGCCTCCACCCGGTAAGGATGTGAGCGTGATATAAACACCAGGTTCATCTTGTTCTACCCACTCTGCTTCAGCAACTCTTCCATTTTCAGATGAAAAGGAACTACCCACTGTCCTAGCCCCTTCATCATTCTGACGTACTGTTTCCAGTCTGTTTGTATCTCCTTCTGAAAAACCATTAGCTGCTCGCATTGCTGTCATAGGCCTACTTTGCAAGCCTCCAAGATCATCCTCAGTGCCATTAAAACTTGGAGCAGTCCGTGGACTCCCAACAGAAAAAGAGTCAAGGACTGAATGAGGGCTTGACACTGTATGGGGGCTGCCTACACTAATCAAATCCACATCTCGAACATTGGCCAGCCCAGCACTAACATTATTCCTCTGAGGCCCTGACTGAATGCCCTCACCATCAGGCAGTGCCAGCATCTGAGGAGTGACCATGGAATGTACGCCATTCTGAGAATCCTGCTGACCAGCAGACATAGACCCCGACCTTCCATGTCTAAAGCCACTCATTGGTAGTCTTTCCGCCATTTCTTTAAGCTGCAAAATGCATCAAGAATTTCAGCCCCAAACAAGACTGGTACAAAAATACAAAGCATTCACTGAATTCAGTTGGTCAACTCACCAACTGCCACTGTCTAACATGGACAGGACTGAATTGAGAGCCTAATGTGGAAACAACAGCAGGAGGTCAAACACAACCCACATGCCAAGCCAACTTTGCAACATAACCTTTTTGGCATAGGACACAAACATGTTCAGGGTTCCCTGTTCCTTGTTAACCTGGCTTTTGACAGGGTGTTGCTTGAAAGAACTTTCATAGACAAACAGCAGATCAAGATCAAGCAGACCAGAACAAGATGCAGCTTACAGTTGAAACAACTTTGCAGCACTTAGATGAGATACCTGGGCAGTGAGAGACTTGATGACCTCCTTTGCAGCTCTCGATTTTACAGCCTCATCAGTAGCCATGGAAATAGCATTCTGTAGCTGTTGTTGAGAGTGTTGCACATCCTTCTCTTGGATTTGGAACTGGCGAGTCATGCTTTCAATCTGGTGAGCATAAAAGCATAGTTGTAAGCCATTGCTGGCATGTCAGTAGCAACAGCAGAATCAACATAGAAATCAAACATCAGTAGCTTCACAAAGTTAGAGGAGCCAGGAAAAATAGAAATATGAGCTCAAAATCTGCTTAGTCAAACTTGCATACAACTAGGATTGACTTCTTATTGTTGCACAGGAATCAGCTTAGAAGTCTTGCAAAGGCTCCTGAGCAACCTCCACACAAGCCAACATTTCAGATCACTTGTGTAGGGGATTCACCATCTTCTTTGCAAACTACTGCAAAGTCTTGTTACACCACAGCTGCAACATTTCTGCAAGTCATGTCATCTTAAATCAAGACATGAAGAATTGCAAGTACCTGTGACCTCAACTTGAGATTCTCCTCAATCAGTCCCTCATTCGTCTTCTTCAATTCTTCAACTATTGTCTTTGAAGTAGTTAGGCCACTAATGGTTGGAGTGGGTGTTGTGGATCGAGGGGGACTGGCCTTCCTTGACAGAGGGGACACTGCCCTGGAAACAGCTCTGGGTGCTGGGACAGAGATTGAGGAGACTATTGAGGCCTTGGGATCTGAGTGGGAAGATTTGAATTCAGACTTAAAAGTGGTAGGAACATTCACACTACCCCATGACGCAAGTGACAAAAACCCATTTGGTGCAGGAGAAACACGGCTGGAAAAGTTCTCTGGTCTTTTCAAGAGCTTTGCCCCCAGCTTTCCCTCAATCTGCTTAAATGTTTCAAAACCATTGGGATATCTATGTGTTGGAGGTTGTGGTCTTGGCAACTTAAGCTCTGATTTCACTGAAATCTCTTTGGCTTCAATAGCTCTTCGGTTGGGAGTTCCCCTTCTGGACAAAATTCCTACAGATAAGCCCCCAGTGTCAGTAGCCTTCTTCACCTTACTATAGCAGGAATCACAAACCCGATATGGTTTGCTAGGGTTGGGGGCCAATGCTGCTTTCAGAGCCTTTTTTGAACTGCATGCATGACAGAATGCAAGTCCACAGTTGTAACAATTGTGTCGTTTCCTTGTGAAACCAAAAGGCTGCCTACAACCTGAGCATGTCAAGTGGTCAGCACCTGATGGCCATTTGTGTAAACATATAGCAGCTGTGAAGCTTACACCACAAGCAATACTTTTCACTTGCTTATCCTTCAAGGTCCCAACAAGAGTGGGAGAATTCCTGTCTTCTGTGTCACCATGACCAAGCCTGCCATTTGCACCCTTACCCCATGTGTAGACCTCAGACTTGTGGGTCAAAACTGCAACATGATGTGCCCCACATGAAATGTCCTCCACGTAAGCTTCCCATAGTTTTCCTCCAACTAGCCCTGGCAGTTTCCCATCAGCCTGGGGATCCCCTAGTTGTCCATATGTAGTGCTACCCATTGTGAAAACCTGTCCTGATGTTGTCAGTGCTACTGTCAAACTGTTACCACAAGCGACCTGGTGGAAATTATGGTCAACAACTGCTGCTACACATGTTGGGACCAATTGCTGCTCTTTGTCTCCATGGCCTAGCCTTCCTTGATCCCCATCACCCCAAGTGAAGAGCTTTCCAGAAGAGCAGTTGCTTGCACTTGAATACCCAACCATGACCTCAACAACCGCAGCAGTATGCCAGACCCCACATGCTGCCCTTACAGTTTTCAATCCCTTCAGAGATTCCACCTCTCTGGGCACAGATGCACTCTTCCTATCTCCATGTCCAAGCACACCAAATGTCCCATCGCCAAAGGTAAAAAGCTGTCCAGCAGAAGTGACCAGCACTGTGTGCCAAGGCCCACATGCAATTGATGACACCCGAATTCCTTCCAAAGGCCCATTTACTCGCTTGGGCATCCAGTGGCTGATATCATTACCATGGCCGAGCAACCCAAAGTTGTGTGTGCCATCACCCCAAGTGTAGAGATCCCCAGATAGAGTGACTGCACATGTGTGGTATTCCCCACACGATACAAGTTCAATGTTTGTAGCTGCAAGGGCATCCACAAGCTGGGGATGTGGGATATCAGAATCCACTCCATGACCTAAGCGACCACCTGACTCCTCTCCCCAAGAAAATACCTCCCCCTGTTTAGTTACCAGCGCCGCATGCCTTGCTCCACATGCAATGTACTGCACATCTAAAACAACAGTTGCTTCCAGAGGCTTGGGCAGGAGAGCATCCAATTTTCGTCCAGCAGCAATGCCAATCCTATGTACACCACCCCCTAAAATTCCATCACCCACACCCTCACCCCACATGAAAACATCACCCAAGGCATCCGCCTCTTCATGGCCTGACCCCTGGCTGGAAGAGCTTACAGCACTGGACATGCTTATCCTGTAATTATCAGAAAGACCTCCACCTGGCAGTCTCATATTTGCATTCATGCTATCTGAACCCATATCTGAACTGCTTGAATGCATTGAGCCTCCAACAGATCCTGTCTCAAGGAACGTGTTCCTTGATTCCCCTGTAATCAATCCTCCTGCTAAGTAACTTCTGTCTACTCCTAGATGATGAGGACTACTGATAGGACTCAAAATCTTGAATGTGTCTCCCCCCTCCTGCAACAGAAACAAGGTCTATAAGAGCAATGTTTGCTCAGCAAATGAAAACATACATATCCTAAAAGGTCAGGTTACTGGAGCAAAGGTTTTTTTGATCCCACTGTGTCATCACAAACATGTAGACAACAGGCAATGAACAAACTCCTCCAAAAATTTATGTGATCCAATAACTACCTCGTAGAAGAGTGAGAGAGTGAAGTAGGCTGCATTAGCTCTGGCAGATTGGGACCCTGAAGAAATTTAAATGAACATATAGAGCCTCTATTCTGGCTATGCATGCTGCACTTAGAATCAAGGCCTCTTGTAGATCATGCTTGAGGCACTTCTTCTCTCTGATTGCATAAGAACTGAAATCCTGCACACATTTAGGTTCTCTTACTTGCAGCCCTGTCTCAAGATGTCACAAACACCCACCTGATGCAGACTGTCAGTGCTGTCAAAGCGTGAGATGAAAGGAGAACTCTTTCGTGTGGGAAGGTAAGGGCTCATAGAACCAAATGAAGGGGCATCCTCAATCTCTGAGTGAAACCTTGGTGTTTGCAAGTGGGCTCGAGAGATGGCCGCCTCAAGTCCAACAAACCAAACTTCAGCCTCATCTTTATCCTTGCATATCTGTGCATTGAACACCACTGAAAATTAATTTGAATACTACCTGACTCCTAGAGTCTATTACAAAATTACCATAGTCAGATAGTGCTTCACACCTCATGACCTTTGATAGAAACCCTAAGAAGTCTACATTAGAACTAGGGTTACACGGGATTCCAGGCTCACCAAATCTAAAGAGTGCTGCTCATTGTCATGCAGCAGAGAAAATGATTGATACTCCTTCTCTGGCCATGGGTGCCGCTGGAAAATAGCCTGGTGAAGAAAAAGACATCATGAGAGGTGTGATCAAGATCAAAAGATCATGTAGACTGCAGAACATCACCACTTGGACAACAGAATACAAGTGAAATCACAAAGAAAAGACCTTCCAAATTGCAAAGAAACATAACAGTGTCTCACATGTTTTAATACACCCCACATGAGAACTCAGTCCACACAAGCAAGCAAGAAAGATACAAACAACTAGCAATACCAATACTAGATACCATCCACTAACTCAAGTGATACATGTAGAGTCTTCCATCACAACTGTTGACCAACAAAATGGGGATCAAGTAAGGACTCACAGTACGTTGCCCAGGTACAATCCTGGACACTGTGCTCAACCAAAGCTTCTTCTCTTCTTTTCCAGAATACCAAATCAGTGCACACTCATCCTGTTGGCAAGCCACAATCACTCAGCCCCAAAGAACTATGAAGAGAGCAAATGAGCAAGAATAAGACCACAAAGTATGTCCCCTTCTCTTCCTGTCGTGGATTGCAACACACTGAATGATCACCAACCACATCTTACAGATCCTTTCTTTGGGAGGAAAGAGGGTCATTTCATGTGAACCTTTTTAGCACACGTTAGTATATCTGCACTGACCTAAACAGTTCCCATTTGCTGCTGTTGTTGCCAGAGTTAGCTCAACTCAGCGGATAGAACAGTGAGGAAACCTAAAATCACATAGAGAGTGAAGGACAAATAGTGAACATAGAAGTAAATCTATCAGTCTAGAACCCAGTACTTAACTTGCTTTCCAACAATGAAGAAGTTTCAAGAACTGGCAACTCACAGCAGAAAGCCTGAAAGGGCAAAACTTTGGTTTTCCTCGGCGACCGTACTTGAGAAGCTGTGCACCCTTCTTCAACGCAGTGATTGCCTTCACAGCATAGCAACCAAATAACAGAATTCAGCTTGCACAGAAGCTTACAACCACCAGCCAGACAAAACTGCCAACTGGACTATTCTGAGCTATATCTGTTGCCAGCCTTGGTTAATTTAACAGCATCACAACATTGTCTAGAGCTTTTGACAACCCCTGCAGCTGAAACAAAAAACAATTGATACACAAAAACATATGCAAGTCAACTGATGTGAAGTAGCTATTGATAACCTGGGTAAGCGACATCTCCAGATACACATACAGACAATGATAACACTAGGTAGGTTATGGATTGCCCATATAGAGGATATACAAAAACCTAAAATGTGCCATCTCTACCAGACTACTCATTTGTCCAGGAAATACTGGGGATCTCATGTATTGGAAAGAGAGAGCTGAAGTGTCTCACTAAGCAGAGTATAGATCAGCACCAGGAATATGATGCCAATTAGAAATTTCAGGCATCCAATTACAATACTTTGCAACAAAACACCTGAACCCACGACACAACTCACCCATAGGCTTGTTTCTTATTATGGTGACATACTATCCTCCTCAGATTGCATTACAACTCCAGACCTAAAATGTCATCGCACAGAGAACACAGTCTTTGAAAGGTTCAAAGGTGACAATCTAATACTGTCCCAAAATAGTGTACATTGATCATGTTTCTCAGAATTCATTTGCACATGTAGCTTAATGACACAAGAGAGCTGTCCAATGGCAATTAGCTAAGATTGTGTCATGACAATTTGCAATCGGTGAAGATGCAAAAACTGCATCTGAATGTTGAACAAAGAAACTTCCCAAAGGACCTTGAATGCCTACTCAACTGAGAGCTAGATCAAGCTTGCCTTAGAGAAAGAGGAGAAGAAGTCTAGAAGCCAATAGGGATTCCATGACAAGCAGGAAGAAGAAAAACCAAATAGTTCTGTACCTGTTCAATGTCACGCTCAAGAAGTCCATTTTGAGAATGATCTGCCATTCGCTGATGACCAGCTTTGGTCAAAATCATCACATTCCTAGCTTGTCACTTCACGTTGTCTCTGGTATACGGACTCTAGCTAGGATCCCAACAGCTCTTTGCAAAAGCACTGAAGAGACACACAACCACGTAGAGATTGCTGTCTCTCTCTTCTGTCTGCAAAGACATGTAATAACATGAGTGACCAACTGTCGCAGTGTTGTTGTCAAATGGACCATGAACTGCATGAGAATGTCTCCTTCTTCCCACATGAATCACGCATGCTGCTAAAACATCAAATCACAAAGCTACATGGCAGCAAATGCTCCAAGGCATCATCATACATGGCTCAATTGAAGAAGAAACATCGAACTGAAAAATTGAACACCAGTTAAGTCAAGCTGACTAAATTCTCTGGAGGATGAATCACTATCACAAGTACACACACAGGGAAAAAACCTAAAACCCACACATATTCACTTCATTTCAAAACCCTAGGCCAGTCTTTTTGCAAAACAGAAAGCTTGACTAAACCAGTGAAAAGCGCAAAAACCGCGACATGATATGCCCACCGAAGACTTGAAAATCGTAAAGATCGCATTCTCAATCCCGGCACTATGTACTCAAACCTTCTAACCGCAAAGAGTATGATGATGACGATGATGACTACATAAAAAAAACCAAAACAAACTTGTTTGACAACTTCTACGCCATTCTCCTCCCTCACAACAAAAAAACTATCTGACATCTATTCCATCAGTTGAAGGCAAAAAAATATACCGTGAAGCCAGAGTTGTCACCGCCGCCTTGAAGCTTTCCCGCGCATTCTGCATCCCAGATTGAAAGAGAGGGAGGGAGGGAGGAGGAGAAGAAGAAGAAGAAGAAGAAGAAGAACCCTTGCTTACTCCTTCCTTCCTTTCCCAGCGCAGAAATTGAATTTCAAAGACATCAAATTCTTCAGCGGGAGCAGGGCTTCAAGCTCCAAGCGACCACCACAAGTGGTTTGCGCATCGCGGGATTCGGATCGGACAAGCGCAGAGGACCCCGAGAAATCGCCATCGCCAGGAAAGCGAAGCCAGCGACGGAGATTCTCCGTCTACGTCCATACCCTAGCTCTCTGCACTGCCAACCTGGGTTAGCTTCCGCAACTAACCCGGGTTGACACACGGTTGTGTGCGGGTATCAGGCGTTGTTAAAGACCGCCGGCTCCGTTTTCTACCCACCATTTTCCGAACCAGAGAACCGCCGGCTCCGTTTTCTACCCACCATTTTCCTAACCAGAGAACCGCCGGCTCCGTATACTCTCTTTCGTGATCCGGAACCGGCTGTTCTCTAGCTCTCAGTCAAATCTGTTCAATTAAATTACCGTCAGGCTTGTCCAAATTACACTCAAAGAACCTCCGGTTCTTAATTCCGTAGGCTTTTAATTCTCCTGCAAAGAACTGCAGCCAGGTTTCATGACAGGACCAGTGTTTCTTTTTTTCTTTTTTCTTTTTTCTTTTTGACGAATTTTCACACTGTGGTGAAACTTATTTAAATTTAAAAATTTTGGTTATTTCTTCTTCTTTTTTGGTGTAATTTCCGAATTAAAATATCTTTTTTTTTCATTTTACATAATTCTCCAGTCTTTCTTTCAGCCTCACAAATTTGCAAAAGAAAAAAAAAAAAAAATCACTGTACAGGACCCGTAAAGAACCGGTGGTTTTATGGGCGGTTATTTGACGTTCTCTACACAAAAATTAGAGCCGTGGTTAGTGTATAAGAAAACCGGATATGTACACACTTTGATTTTTTGAGAACCGGGGCTACGAACTCTAAGAACCGCCCTGAAAACCGGAGGGGGTTTGTCTCAGGTTCTAATACCCGCCCAACACCGGGTTAAAACAACGCTCTTTTTCTCTCTCTCGCTTGCTTCTCTTGGGTCCGAAATACGTGTTTTTCACTTTTACTACAGTAAAGTCTAGTGGGGTTTTACTTTTTTTTCGATTTTTTTTCTTTTACTTTTATTTTTCTTTTCCCCCCAAAAGAGCTCCCATAATAAAAAAAAGGAACTGAATGTGGGGGGGGGGGGCCTTTTCGAAGCTTTGGCAAAATAACTTTTTCCGCACAAATGCGACAATTGGCACCACCATTTTTTTTTTAAATCCCCAATTGAAACCGACAACGACGATGCACCAACTTCTTTTGACAATTGGCACTAGGCATTCGAACAATACGAACTTTGACAAATGTCACACATTTTCAATCGGTAGTTTTTTTTTTAAATTTTAAATATTTGAAAAATTTGTCCTCAAATGGTCAGATGGTTGTGTCAAAACCAAATGTTTTTCTTGAAATTTTTTTTGTGATGTAAGAAAAAAAAATTACTTAATTAGTAAAAATAGTCGAATCTACATTATGAAAAACAAACAAAAAAAAAAAAAAAAAAGGTTTAGAGTTTTCCCAATAATTTGTAGAGAAAATGTGGTAGATATAAAGTCCAAGGCAAAGGGCATTTTATTTTTATTTTTCCGGAGGAATAAAGGGCCCGCCCGTGGTCTCCCCCACTGAAAACTACATCATTCCATAGTCTCGCCCTTTTCGGAAGAGCCAATAGAATCTCGTAATTGTATGGTGCCCTTTTGTGCGCACCAAAGTAAATTGAAAAAGTAATTTTTCTTTTTAGACAATCATTTAGAATGTTCTGAAAATATCGGCGTTTTTCAACACGGAATCCTCCAAATGAAGTAATTATTCAAGACGGAAAATGTTGAACTAACTAGCCATGGTGGTAAGATATATTCTTGCTTATTCCGGGCGAAAGTGCAATCAAAAAGAATGCAATAATATATCCCCCACCACCACCACCCCCTTCCTCCCCGGCTTCCCCATCTCAAGAATTGTAGAATTTTCAGTAGGATTCTAGAATTTTTTGTCCTCGTGTTTCCAATATGCACAATACGACACGTATTGTGCATATTTGACCTTCAAACAAGATAACACCAATGACGACTATTTGCAATTTGTATCACAATGTTGGGCGGTTATTTGAATTTGTATTATTTTTATTTTAAATCTTGAATTAACATTTAAAACCCCTAAACCCTAAACACTAGTAAAAAAATCTCATTTTTCAACTTGTCTTAGGCAACTAAAAATGTCTTTTGCAACTTATTTTTTATATAAAAATAAGTTGTGAAATACACTTTTAGTCGCCTAAGACAAGTCAAAAAATGAGATTTTTCTACTAGTGTAACTCAATTTTTAAATCAATTTTTTGAAATTTTAAAAATCAAAGAACCTTAAGTTCCAATTTTTGGGGAAAAAAAATGATGAAATAATTGATTCTTTTCATAAACCCTCCAAGAATCTATGGTTTTCGACAAAAAGATTTAACAGTTTATATAAGGTTATTTGACCATCTCTTGGATTTTTTGAGAACTAGGGTTATATATCATCATGGTTAGTTATTAGAAATGGGTCTTTTGATATTTCTAATACCGTGGTTAAATGTTCAAAATCGCCGATTATTTATACCATTTCGAAATACCCATCAAACACCAATTTCAAGTGCCAAAGAAAAAACAACAACAACACTAGTGTGAGAATAAAATATCATCCACTTATAAACCTTTTTATTAATAACCCACTTAGTCCTAACTTTTGTGTACTAAACCATCTATCTACAATGTACATGCATCTACTTAGTTAGTTGTCAACTATTATTGCACCTTACTTGGATGGAATTATCGGGCCTAAACATTGATGACATAAAATAAAAATGTGTTTAAACATGAATGCAACATAGTGATGATTAGGTATATGGAATTTATTGACCACACAAAATGCAATTCACCATATGCAAGAAACTTTACTTTGTTGAAATTGAGTTCACGGATGAAATTGATTCACCAAATATTGATGGTAATGTGGATGAATATTGATTTCAAGGGTTGGTTATTTTCATCCATGAACTCATTATATTTCATCCATATTGTGAAGTTTTGTCATTTCGTCAACCTCATTAATTTCATTCATGTGGTACATTCATAAACCAATGTTTATCATGATCAATGCCTTGGGGATTTGTTTTTACCTCTTGTTGAATAGGTATTTGACTATTTGCACTAGCAAGCAAACAATTTTCTATATCAATGTGCTATTATGGCGTGGTTAGCAAAGGCCAATAAAAAGCTTTTCTCTATCAATGTTATAGGCATTTTATAGGCAAATGCAAGTAATTGCATTGCAAAATGCCCAAGCGTCATCTATTTTGAAATGGACCATCATTGCCAACAAAGTCTCTTCTAAGCTTGGCACTCTTTCAAGACTCCTTCCCCTCTCTTTGTCTAATTTGCTTCATGTGAATGGGGAAGGGTTTAGGACCTAGACTTGAGTTTTGGATTTGGGTGGGGACCTTTTCCTCCCTTTTGTTTTTTTGGTGTTGTCTCAACTTTGATGGCATGAAGGATGGAAATGATGACCAAGTCTAGGACCATGGTTTACCAAGTTCCAATTACCACCAAGAAGACATAAAGTGCATTATTGGGTTTGGGGTAGTTGCCATCTATTCATGTGTGCTTGTTCATGTGTTGGCAAGTTCAAAAATTGAATTTGTTTTGTTGGGGCATAAGGATGTTGTTTGGAAAAATTATATGTGAAAAGGGTACATGAAAGTTGGTGCATAATTGGAAAAGATACAATTTTTAGGTTTGGGTTTTTTTCTTTTTTTTAATACTTAGAAAAAAACCTATGGGCATAAGCTTATATTTTGATAAATGAACTTGTAAGGAGTTTGGCAAAAGTGGGATGATACTTAAACAAGTAGCCTAGAAAGGTGGACAATGGAATGTTTGATCCATCTTGATGTGGAACATTTGTTGTGTGTAATTGTATTTAAGTTATTTGATATTTGACACTCTTGTTAATGCATCAATGAATTGCAAGTTGTTGATTAATGGTGGTGTAGTTGGGTTTTTTTTGTAGTTGTTGAATGTATTATGTTCAACAAAATGAAGGTGTTCTTTAGTGCAATGATGTTGCCCACATGAATTTTTTGTTCATTGTGTTTAGTTTCAAGTCCTTTCCTTTCTTGGTTACACCTATTCAAAAACATTTCTTGAAAGATTTGACTTTGTATATCACAAAAGGTTATCATTGTCGAATTCCATTGAAAACATTTGGCTACAAAAGGTAGTCTTTTGCCAATGCGGTTGGGATTTTTTTTCAAAAATGTGACAATTCATGGATGAGGTATCCCTAACATGGTTAGTTCAAGATCATGGAACATTGAAGTCAACTTGGATTCCTCCACTTGACTATCCATGTCAGGTATGTCAGAGGACAAACGATGCTGATTAAATGTTGTTTTGTGATAATTGTAATGATGGATACCATTTATTCTGCCTCAAGCCGAAGCTCACTCAAATTCCCACCAACATTTGGTATTGTTCATCATGTTCTCCTACAACACCTTGATTTCTACTTAGACCATGCCATGATTTTCTTAAGGTTAATGTACATTTTTAGGTTACTATACGTTATTAAGTGTTTTAGGGTTATGGCTTATTTAGGGTTTCAACTTTGTTGACGGTTATATAAAAGGCCAAATTCTTCCCTTCTCTTGTTAGTTTTTCTAGAATTCCTTTGTCAAAGAGAGTTTCCTCCATAGTCAGACTGGATTTCTAAAGGCTCACGACGACTATTACACGATCATTATTTACATACACTACGTTTTCTTTCCTTCTTTTCAATTTAATATACATGAAAATTTCATCTCAGCCTCCTCTTGTGCATTGTATATATATGTGTGTGCATCTTTTTTTGGTTGATTAGTTTCTACCTTTGATTAGTTTTAATTTTTTTGTTCAGTAGAATTTACTATGGATTTACACCCTTATAACACTGAACGTCACGACACTACACGTCACGACAAAACTTATTAAATAAGGAAAGGGGATCCTAAAGTATGTAAGAACTACCACTAGTCAATTTTCATATTCTTGAAATACATTGCATTGGGTATGCTAGATTACTCCACCTTAGGGTTTAGGGTTTTCCTAAAGGAGGTCCCTTTTAGGTCACCATCAATCTTGTTGATCTTTGTACCTCTTTTGTCACCTCTTTCTATGTATTTTGACAAACCATTGCCATCAAGTTTTGCCACTTGTGTTCATGGTGTTTGAAGTGGGAATTATTGTGAATAATGAACTACAACAAAAAAATCTACTTTAGTTTTCCTATTTCCTTAATTTCTCTAATCTTGATCCTTGTAAATTGTTGCATAACGAAAATGTGATTAAGTTTTATAGTTGAATGTCAATTATCATTGAACATTAAAACATTGTGCATCTTGCAAGTGGCAACAACATTTAAGATTGGTTGCTTTGATATTAATGGTCATCCCACCTTCAACCAATCGCAACTTGATTAAACAAATCAAGATTTTGTTTTAAAAAACTAAAGATTAATTATGACACTTCAAGTTGAAATCTTGATTTGACATTTGATTTAAACCTTGGTACTTAAGAACGTCTTTGGATCCTCAATTTGTTATGTATGAAAATTTGCAATGTTTTTGGATTTTAAAAGGTTATCATAGCACCACACACTTTGAGAGCACATTTTGGAATCTAGAACATGAAATCGAAACCTAACTTCATGCTTTTAGGATGTTGCACTTTGAAATCATAAAATTGTTGGGTTTTAATGGTTTATAACTACTATGGATAACACAAGCATACAAAACTTAAAAGGGTTTCTTGCTTGAACATTTTTTTATTCATGTGGATTTTATGCATTTCATGATTGTCATCAATATTTGACTTGTAAAACTCAAATTTTTAATATAATAAGTTGTGATGTTTTCATTAACAGTGGTGGAACGTTGGTTATTGTGAAAGCCGGTAGTTTGTGATCTTCTTTGTTGATTACACAATCCTTACTCTTGAGTTTAAAGGCATCATTTGTCGTATGTTTTCACCATGTTGCCATTAGTTTTACCAAAAAAATTCAAGCTTAAATAAATTTTTTTTAACATATCCCATCTCATGTTTTTACCCTTAATGTTAACTTTAGCCAAAGTCCTAAAGTTGATGTTGATTATATCATTGTTGATTTAATTCAAGTAAAAGTTGAATTAGACAATAACAAGAAATGAAATTTTTTGTATGAAATGAATCATCACTTCCAAAATGCATGGGTTGCAAAGTTACCTTGGATACAATCAATGGTGGGTGTGAATTAGAGGGTGCATCCAGTGAAATGAAAAGTGTACAACAAAATTGAAAGGTGTGATAAGTTTTTAGTACCAAAACTGAACTCTTTATGGAAGCATGTTGATCGAAAAAATGCAATTACTACAATTCTTAATGTGGTAATATCATGGAAGTATTATTTTTCGAAAATAAACTAGCATGTGTTCAATGATAGTTTGTATGTGCCAAGGGGTAGGGATTCTATGGTGCAATAAATAACTGCATGTATTATGGTATAAGGAAAAAGAAGTTTGTTTAGTTTACATTCATCTTTCATATATTTTCTCAAGGTAGGCCCATAATGAAGTATGAAAAAATGTAATTTTTGTTGGTTTTTTTTTAAGTGCCTATCTATCCATCCATCTAAGCATTAAAATGAATGTACTAGTTGGGAGATTGTCAAAAGCTTGAATCATGTTGTGTTGGCAGCCACTAAGGAAGCAATTATGGTTCCAAGTTTTCTTTCATTTTATGTAAATGAAGTAACTATAGTCAACAATCAATTATGTAGTTGTAGCTTGGAAACATGTGCATGTATTGTTTACACTTGAACAATTGGTTGAAGGTGGGACTACCACTAATTTCAAAGTTATCATTTTTTTTCTACTTTAATGAAGTTTGGTGGTTTGTTTTTTAAAAAAAACCAAAATGTTTGATGTGTCTAGGAGCTAATTGTGCCTCAACATTTCAAAGGGTAAATTTGGAATTATTAGTTTAATGAAGATTAAACAAGTGCCTTACCTCATGAAAATCCATTATGTGGCACACAAAACCAACCTTGCAATTCAAAACTTGCTAAAGAATACAAGACTTTAATTGCTAAGATGGTAGTTGATTTTAGTTATGTGGAATCAAGCAAGGCCAATTTGTTGAATTATGTGACATTGATACAATCCTATGAACTTGTCATGTATTTTGCTTGTGCTAGAATTTGTTAATGTTTTAATGAAATTTGCATAGGCCAAAGGTGTGTTTGTTTATGACTGCATTACTATTGTCAAAATCTATTGAACAAACTTGTACAAAATGTATGGAGATTCAAACACCTTTTTCCAACCTGCAAACTTTCTAAAATTTATTGATGTGGTTGCAAACACATCTTTATAAAGATTATGCAAGATTATGTAATTGATTTGAATGTTGGCATAGAACACTTGGAATTTTGGATTATGGAACAATCCCATATGGTTCATTAAGTTGATCCTTTGATTAACATCCATTTTCTAATTATTTGTGAAGGTTTTGAAGTATATATTAGGTATGAAAGGTCAATGCATTGTTGCATGTGATCTATTAGTCATTGAATTAGAGTGCAAATTTTTGGACCATGAGCTAATGATGAATGTTCGTGGGGTCATTTACCCACAATATTGGTTACAACTAAATTGTGAATCCACTTTTTAAACTCATATGAACTTCATCAAATGGCATTATAATACATTGAAAAAACTTGGTACATTTAGTTCATGGGTTTTTGAGCCATTGTTAAGGGATATTTTTGACTTGCAAACATCTCTTTTCAAATTGACAACAAAAACTCAAGTTCATAAAGTCATGGAAAATCCCAAATAAGAAAATTCAATCATTCAATTATGGCATCAAGTTGCCACAAATAATTTGCTATTGGTTTGTCTTTTTGAAATCATGAATCTTCTTAAATTGGCCATTGTCCAAGTTGTTGGCATTGTTGAAGATGAATTTTTTTTTCCACATTCACCTTCATGAAGTCCAAGCTTCAAAATTGGTACTAACACCCACTAGTGCACCGATTTGGATGGATTATGCACTAATGGGTATACCATTTTCATCCATGCCTATCCTTCTGTTATCCTAGTCTCACCTACTTACCTACATTTAGACTACATGCCTATGCACCAAAAAAACTTATTATCTCCCCCACCTTCCTACCTACCCACACGCCCAACTACCTACTTATTTGCCCACTTAGCTAACTAGCAACCCACCCACCCAACTACATACCTATGCATTAAAACAACACAGCCACAACGATCACCAATGAAAATATTGTAATAAACCAAGTAGGTTATTTCCCCACCCTTTTTACCTACTACCCAATGAAGTAAATACCTATTAGAACCAACCTACTTGGCTAAACCTACCTCCTTCATCAACATTCTAAGCAAACTCGTAACTATTGAAAACAATATTCAAGGGGCACAAAAATGGGTATTGCAACTACATTGAATTCATTTATTTTATGACTATAAAAGGCAGCAATTAAATTACTTCTCAAAACCCATATGTGGGTATTACAAAATGACTTGATTTCTTTACTTGAACCACATTACTCAAATGAAAAACCCATTTTTGTAATACTCTTATTGCAATTTTTGCTTGTTTTTAAGGTTTTAACCTATGCATTACCCTTATTAAGGTAATTCATATGCATTAGATTCTTTTGTTGGATTGCAATACATTTAATGCAACTTGAAAACATCACAAATAACCTAATTAATATTTGCAATACCCTCTTGCCACATTTGAAATATCATGTATAGCCTTATTTCCATTTACAATGCCCTAATTAATATCCTACCTTGCTTGAATCACATGTGCACTATCCTTTATAAAGGTAATGCATGAACACTAGATGGATATGTTTACATGTAATACCCTTAGGATTGGTTGACATTTTATCTAATCCATTACATTCCTACAATACCCCTAAAAAAGTATCATGCCAAATTCATTTATGCATTACTCTCATCAAGATAATACATAAGCATTGGATTAATTTGATGATACACAAAACCTTTACGCTAATTTTTATTAACCTAATTCACATTTGCATTACCTTCATCAAGGTAATGCAAATGCACTAAAGGGATGCAATACCTTCAAAAGAGGTGGCGATTATTTTATTTCATATATTTCATTGATGCAATACCCATATAAAGGGTACACCTAAGCTTTGCATCATTTTGATAAAATGTAATACCTTTAGAAGGGGTTTAACTTATTTTATGTCATTTACAACAATAGTGCAATACCCCTATTATAGTGATACAAAAGCATTGGAATATTAAATTCATGCAATATCTTTAAATTTTTTATCATCTTGATTCATTTGTGCATTACCTTAATGCATATCCACTAGACGTAGGCAGTACCCTCATGATGGATTTTGAATATTTTATATCATATACTACATCAATGTAATACCCTAATGGTAATATATGCATAAAAATATTACATTTTGTTGAAATGTAATACCTTAAAGAGGGGTTTAACTTATTCAAAAGATCTACAACATCAATGGATTACCTTTAAGCTTATGAGAGAAATAGATATGCACTAGATTATTTGTTGAATTACAATACCCTAAGTTGAGGTTTGTTGCAACCCTACTTTGAAGGAGTGTGAGGATGAAACTCACACTCCCAAAATTGGGACTTGGGAGTCCTCCGGGACTCCCAAAATTTCAGAGTTCAATTGAAGGGGTCAAAACACCTTGCATTGGGGTGTTCTTTATATCATTGGAAAGCTATCAAAGTGTAGATGTTTAAAATGGGCTTTCATGGGCCATTTGGACATATGTAGCACAAGTTATGGCAAAAAGAAGGGTTGGGAATCAAATTGGCAGTTTGACTCCTGACCACTAAAAGTCAAGAATCGACCCGACCCCGGTGCGTGCAGGTGGAGTGCAACACACCGTTGGAAAGCTCTCGAGGAGAGCTACAAGTTTGCTTCATATCTCATCCCAATCAGAGGTTTGAACAAAGAGTTATGATCTCACAAAGTCCCGGGAATCCAAACTAGGACAATTTCAGGACTCTTCTTTGGGAGTCCCAGGACAAAAAGCCATTCAAATGTGGGTGCCATGGAGAGGCACAAAGTATATTGTATGGGGGAAGGTGGTGGCTTCCCCCAAGTCTAAGCCATGGTGAGTCTTGTGAGTCCAAAGTTGCCCGTGGCTCGTCCTAGCACCAAGGGTGCTCCAGAAAGTGAACTAACCAACTTGTTGGTTGGTTTGATGCAAGTTCAAGTAAGCAAAACTTGTCACTCTTCCTAGTCCCATCCCAGAGCTTGAGCACACCCCTCTACCCCTTCTAGTGCTGAGAGATGGGAGCGTGCCCCGAATTTTTCACAATTTCATTGTTGAGTAACTTAGACCCAACTTGGGTCTAACTAGGAACTTGGGAGCGCGTCAAGGTTCATCTCATTTACTGCATCAATGCAATATCCATGTTAAAGTAACACCTAAACACTAAATCATTTTGTTGAAATTCAATACCCATAAAATGGGTTTAAATTATCAATTTCATCAACATCATTGCAATACCCCCATTACGAACTGAAAATTCACATTTGTAATACCCATATCAAATTAATGTAGATACATTGCATTTTTTCCTTGAAATGCCTTCTTGGGACATCTTTTAAATATCATATATGATTTAATTCATTTGTGCATTATCCTCATTAATGATGTTAAACCATCATGTTTATTTATTTATTCCTCATGTGAGTATTGTGAAAAGTTTTGTAATGTATCATTAGGTTTGTTTTATAACTTGCTTGAAGTTCATTTATATCAAAATTGTTAAAGCTTCACCCACCACACCAAGAAAAGTTTTATCAATTGGCAATCATAAATGCATGGAACAACATATATTATTTCTTTTGATCCTACAAATTTACGACATTCATTTATTCCCAAGTCTTTTTCTAATAGGAATCTGCATGTTGCAACATTGTTTCATGCCAATCTTTGAGGTAATTAATTGAATTGACCAAGCCATCTTCCATTTGATTGAAAATCTTGCTAGGGTGCATTGATTCATTGGCCAAGGTACATAAAGGACTTAGATATTTTATACAACAATTCATAAACATGATTTTGCATGGTCACAAAATTTGACATTAGCTGACTCTTTGCATTGGGAAGTGATCTTGGCCATTGTATCCCATAACCAAAATGAAGCTCATTCCATGGGGGTAGACAATCCTTCTACCTCATCAATGTTAACACCATCATAAGAAAAAAGATCATTGTCATACATGTCCAAAAACCCACCAATGTTTATTACATCAACCCTTTTAACCATGTCCTCATTGTAAGTTTCATTTTTTTGAAAAGTCATCATCAACTTGCAAGTAGGTCAAGTTTACAAACATTGCCTTGAATTCACCATGATTAATCCCATACCATGTGCCTCGATAATCAATGATATCGTTCGGAATAAGGTCGATACATGTCATGAAAACAACCTAGTGCTTGCACAAATTCCCATGCAATGCCCATTTGCATGTGCAAGATGCATATTTAGTGAAGTGGGCATGAAAATTATAAATGACATTAGGATGGTGTTGGATTTACAACATCCATGCATAATTAACATGTTTGCACCCACCAAAGTCAAGTGAATCACATTGGTGTGTTGAATTAACAATGCTTTCTTCACACTTGTGGCCACATGTCATGCCACAACCTTATTCTTTATGAACCTTCACCTCTTCATTTCCATTTGGTGCCTATAGTGTTGTGCCATACTCATAGTTAGCCTCCACACCAACCAAGCAATGTGACACCCCTTAAGACCTTTTGTTTCAAAAGAGAACCATCACTTCAAGGCCCGTGGTAAGATTTTATGTTGGCTTGGGTATCTTAATTTGAGTGTGGCACTCAACAAAAACCCACTATTCACAAGTCTACATACACATGCACATTGCATACAAGGGCCATGGGTTAATTTTTATAGGTGTAAAAAATTTAAATAATTCATAAGTTATGTCCACAAACCCAAAAATGTAGGCAAAAGGTTTAAAATGGGCTAATTGCTTACTAAGTTGACAATAGTAAGCCCAAAAATATCTAGTCCATGCATTGTTGGGATTCAAGGCTATTGAAGGTTTCCACCACCTTATCCCTCCCCATGCTTTTAAAACAAACCAAAATCGGGACATCATCTTGGTTCCACACAATCTTGGAATGCACATAAACATTTTTAAAAATAAAAAATTCCAAACATAGTGGTATGCATTCCCCAACCCAATGTAAATCCCAAAACTATGAAAATACAATAAAAAATGTCAAAACAAAATAGATTCACCATAATGCACATAGTTCTTGCGAGGCATCATTCACAATGAAACATGATAGTTTCAAATAAGGCTTGTTTGCTACAAGTTTCACCCATGATGGAATCAACCATTACACTAAATCTTCACAAATCTGTCAATTAATGATGACCCATGCAATTGGAACCCCAATGGAATGAAGGTCAAATGCCATCAATGTGAAGAGATGGTACTTCACATCATTGGCACTAAATGTGGCATCCATGGAAATAGCCCCATTATGACCTAATTAGAACATGGCTTGGAATTGTGTTGGCGTTTGGATCCCAACAGTGAAAGGGACTTGAATTCCATCCACTTCATTTACATCTTGAAAATAAAAGACATCATCTGGGTGGGCACATACTCATGATTGGATAAAAAATGTTAGGTTCTTATGTAGGTGCCAACTACCCTTCTTGTGCTTCTAGTCCAAATAGGCAATGTTTTTGTAGTTTAATGAAGTCATCCTTAATCATGGGTTCCCTTACATTAACCCTTGCCCACCAAATTGCTTTGTGTTTGTCATATATTTACTTCATTATGTACCCTAGCCCTAATTGACTCCATATTTAGTCCTTTAACTTTTGTGACACACATGGAACATACAAAGACATTTGTGAAATGGATTCAAGGTTGTGTGCAACATGTGTAAGCTTTCCATTGGTTTGTGTGTATGTTCAATGGTAGAAGGTGATCTCCACAATCTTGGGCTATGTGTATAATCACTTATTAAAAAATGAACAAACAAACATGTTTTATGGACCTTGTGTGATTGGGTACTCCATAATGATTTTCTAGCCCATACACACATTGATACCTACAAGACATAATCCAATTCAATTAATTAACACAAAAACATGTGATATAACATCCAAAATGTCAAAAGCCAAAATATATGTTGTTATATTATACCAAGTATGTCCAAGGTGATTTTTTATTGTTGGCTCCTTGATTTTTTTTTGTGGGACCAAGTTTTTATTTTTGTTCCATTCAACTAAGGTTTGCATATCCCTTCATTCACTTTCCAAATTTGTTTGATATCCTTGCATGGGGGATATATGCAATTTCAATTGTCACCTTGTTATGGCCTCCATGCTAAACCCATTTTTCCACACCAAATCCACATTGGAAAAATGTGATCTTACTAAGTTTTGGACTTAAATGGATTGAAACAATGGAGTTTGCCCCACATTAATAATCTCACAAAAAGTGGCTACGTAGTTATTCTTCAAGTTTGGCATTAATGTGCTGAATAATCAATATAATTTGAACATTCTGATTTTATGCTTAAATTATTTTTTTTGAAAATTTTGACATATTAAAAATAAATTCAATAATATTGTGAATATTTTCATCAGTTTCTTGATTTTCTTTTGGTTAGATCGATGAAAGACTTCATTTCTTTGTTGAACTAATTATGGGTTTGAATACTACATTAATTGAATTTTCAAGTTTTTTTACATTCAATATTTTTTTCTTTTGAAAATTTTGGCAAACGTGAAAATAATATAATTTGTGCCGAACTTGAAAAGGTATTATGGTATGCAATAATAAGTTTTACCCTATTTCATGTCAATATTTTAATTCTTGTTTCGATATATTAACTCACAACATCATCTTACCTTAGTTAATGGACAATAATACATTCATATTTCACCTAACCCATCATTAATTTTATTGTATGTATCCATAGTCCAATTAGCACAATTGAATGCCCAACCAATCATTTAAAATTTTGAAAAGAAATAAAACTACTTATTTCAACAAATTTAATCAAACTTAACCCTAAACCCTACACAAAATAAGAAGGTAGTATCATCACTTGGTATGGTATGTGTTGTATCCATTGCCCCAAATTGAGATCCAATTTTCATTACCCCTTTTGGAGCTACAAATTGAAAGCCCACCAATTGAATAATGAATAAAAAAAACATTACAAATCTCATCCAACAAATGATTACGTGTGGAAAAAAAACACAATGGTGAAAATGAAAATTATAACTCTAAAACCTTCCACCCAAATTTTCCAATTCTTTAGTAGTGACAAACATGTTTTAATTTGCATCAAATTGTGAACCCTTTAATGGTGGTATTGTATGAACCCAAACCCTAAACAATGGTATGCAAATTCTCAAGTTGGGAAAAAATGGTAGATTCATATTAATAATGGAAAAGGAAACCTTAATTTGATAAACTACTTAAAAAGGGGTCATTTCCTAGAAATAAATGTAGTAAAGGAAAAAAAATAAATCAAATAAATGAACCCTAATTTTTTTACTAGTTAATTATGGTGAAAAAAAAATTCATATTCCAATGTTAGAACTTGAATGAGACAAGGAAGTATTATTCATACCTCTTGTGAATTAAAAATTGTCTTCACTCTCCTTCAAAAGAGAAAAAATGAATTGAATTTATTACATATATGTTCTTCAAAGTGAAAAAAACGATAAATCCTAGTTAAATCTCTCTTGTTTTATATTTAATTAACATTAAGGTAGGTGTGTGCTTTGGATTGTTAGTGTCATAAAAAGTTTGGGGGCACCCTTCAAATATCCATGTGTGCATATAATGAGAAAAATCTAACTAAGTTGATTTGTACAATAAACATGTATTGGGCAAAAATGGAGGCATACATCCAAGAAATGGTGCTAGTAAATATCCACAATTGATTGTTTCCAAAGGCAATACTCACATCTAGGTACTTAATGTAATTTTATTTGAATTATGTAATACCGATAGGACAGTCATAACTATAATATCATAATCCAAACCTTTAGATGCAATACCTTTCAATAAATGGGAGTATATTTTAATGGCACTATCCTCATATGGGTGGCTCCCCATAATAAATTATGGCATTCTATACAATTATAGCAAGGATGTCCAATCCAATTGCAATACCCTCATATAATATGATCTAATTTAATTTAATCTAGTAATTTTGAAATGTTACCTATGAAATAATGAATTTTTGACAATGATGGTCCTACACAAAAACATGTGTTTAAGTTTTAATTGAATTTGCATAAACTTTTAAATTATAATTGCAATACCCTCACAATTTTTAAATGCATTCAATCAATTTTTTGTTTAATGCACGATGCACATCTAGTGCTACATATGGATCCTAACCTTGTATTTGCAAAAAAAATTCAAGCTTTTTACAAGTGTATGTATTTGCATCATTTTTTTCCAATACCAATGGGCTATATCTGTGGATGCTACATTAACCTTCAAAAATGTGGCATAGAAAGTTCATAAATTCCATAAACCACATGATACAAAATGTGTATTTGTCCAAAAATGGAATGTCAAGTCTTAAAAATCATCTATGTTTAAAAATCATTTCATATTTAATTGCTATTGTTTTCATTTTCATTTGAATAATTCCAAAAAATTAAATGCATGTAGCACAAATTGTCTAAAATTAAAAGTAATTTGATAAAATAACTTGATAGGATATTGACATCCAACAAATATTAAACATTGCCAACATATGAATTCAATTGGTAAATCGTATAGGTTTACATTTGACAAGTCCTTCAAATTTTGGGCTTTATAAAGTCATGGACTAGGTAAGTCACTCAAGCCTTTGGTGACTAGGCAAGGTGTAAGGAATACCAAGGCCATTTTCCATAATTAGTGGCTTTGAGCCAATTACCAAACATAACTAACATCCTTTACATCCATAATATCCATATTCTACTTAGTAGGTCAATGTGGATTCATCATTTTTCATCCATACACATAATGGATATGGATAATGTGAGGAAGATAGTATTATTAGGGTTGTGTATATTTTGGGCCAGGAAAGGTGAGTAGCTATTATTATAGCTTATCCAAATACAATTAACTAATTTTCTTCTTTGATCCTTAGTGAGGCCATTATGAGATTTTCATGGTTTGCACTATAAATTGACCTCCAAAATGTGCTAGGTGTTTAGGCATTTACTTGAACTAATTTGAAAAACCTAAAAGTCCCATCTAGTTATGTTTTAGTTCAAACTTTCTCTTGTTCATGTTCTTTCTTAACATTTACCAATTCATCTTGCCTTTCATTTTGGATGGTTGTAGAAAACAAAAATGATTTTCCTACCAAACTTCACCAAGTAAACAAATAGAATAGAAGGGAAAAAATTAAGCTTATAAAAAATGCACCCACTGTTATATGTGTCTATAATTTGATGTCAATAGCTTGATAATTATATAATTATTTAGGAGTTAACATTGGTAACTTATTAATGAAATTTTATAATTCAATAATGGTTTGGTGATTATGATAATTAATGTGCATGTCTCAAACATGATAATTCATTAATAAATTTTTCACGTATATTAATGTCTATGGCTCAAATATGTTGACTCACTAAATGTTTTTTTGCACAAATCAATATGCATGACTTTAAAATGATGTTTAATATTCATTATAAAAATCTTTGCACAAATTAACGTGCATATTGATATATAAGATTTTTGGACTTTTTTTTAATTTTTAATTTTTTTTTCTTTGTACATAGATGAATGTTTGGAGCTTTTGGAAACAACTTCGAAGACAACAAAAAGTTGAAAATTTTATAAAATAGACTTGTGAAAAAAAATTGAAAATTTAATCTTAAATATTTTAAACATAATTTGTGAATATGTAAAATTCATGATAAGAAAAATGTTGGTATCATTATAATTATACGTTAAAAAAATAGAGATGTAAATAAATATTTGTACAAACAATAACATAAATCCTCATAGCTATTTAATAAAAATACCAACACCTACATTGATATTATGATAAAAAATTCTCAAAATTCATCTACATAATGTATAGCTCATGTTGTAACCTCAAGTGTGAACTAATTACCTAACTAATGTTTCCTTCCAAAACCATTTCTAAAAATTTAATTAAACTTCCAATGACAAAAAAATTACTCGAAATTCAATATCTCCAACACCTTAGGTCTAATTTTTCTCCAAATCACCTTCGTGGTTTTGTTCTCAACAAAAGATAATATTTGGCAAAATCTCCCTTACATTTTCCAACAAACTAAATCCCAAAAACAACATCAATCACTCACTGTTTCCTAATTTAGGTATTTAGTTGAGTTTAGTTCCAATATCTGATCAAATCTGATGAAACACACACATACACACACATAATATAATCCTCTCTCATACAGTCATAAACATGGCCACAATTTGTGACTAATTGAACATTTCATCTAACAGTTGGATCTACTCTTCCTTTTTCGCCCTTTGTTTTCTTTGTGTGCTTGGGACTTTGATCACAGATCCTAAAACCATGACCAGAAAAGGTATCCATGTACCGATATAATATACACTCCTGAATGCTGCCATCGTGTGTGCATAATCCAACAACTAAAACACCAACCAGAAGTAGTTAGTAGACTGGTTATGGCAAGATTTTGTACTAGGTTGTGCCATGTAGGTTGTTACAAATCAACGGTTGGAACAGAACTTTAGATTTGACCTATGCATATAGAGCTCATGCAACTTCCAGCTGATGATTTTCACCATATTTGCAACAAAGGTTAACAATCTAAGTGACGAAAAACCTACAAGAACTCAGTGGACATAGAAAGTGTTGTCAAGCCCAACTAAATTTGGAGATGAAATTAGAGACAAAATCACACAAAAGAGAAGTACATGACACGGAAAGAATAATAGTAGAGAGAAAGAAAGTTTGCATACCATAAAAGCTATGCTTGTCAAGTTGATAACTAGAACAGCATAAAGTCCATTGACAAAGGTTGCTAGATGCCAGGCTACAACAGCCTTCTCAGGAATAAGCTTCCACCACCTGTACAACACTGTCTCCTCCAGACATTCCAAATCAGTAGATGACTACCACTCTCCAACATGTGTGTCCAAGCAAGCACCCAATAATCTACAGAAGTCCTATTCCAGTTTTTTGTTACATCAGGATCTTTTCCCATCAAACTAAAATTTTCACACAGCTGCACTAAAATGTTCTAAGATTTACTAGCATGCAATGGACCTCCTTTGTGTGTATGACTAACATGGCCAATAACACATAACACCATTAGGCTTTAACAATGACACAAAGTGGCCAACTGCATAGTTATGGAGACTGTTGGTTTTAGGAACCGGTCCAATGTTTACCTCTTCCACCAGCAATCATGAAGACAGTGTTGACAAAGAACACCACATACCCAGGATACAAGCCCTGTTCCCACCCACATTCCCAGCATTCAGTAATTCTAGTTCATATGCAGCATGAGCTGAATGGATCCATTTTAGCCATTACTAATTGACAAATAACAGGACAAGGGAAGAGGAACACACATGCCACACTGCACTTGTTAATTGAGTTGCAAAGAGCTGCATGAATCCAGCTTTCCCTCCATTTCTTGTAAGTCTCTCGTATATATCTGTAAGGACCAAGTCAAGACTAACTGTGCAGTTCAAAGGACAACTCAACCTCCTTGTTCTGCTCCTCCAAATGCTTAGACAATGGGCCATTGAATCTCATCCAACTCAACCACAAGATACAAAAAGTAAGAAGCAGAACCAAAGGAGTAGAATGCAAAATGGATACAATGACGGAGCCATATGCCCACATGGATATTCCAATAGACTGGAATTTCTACTGCACTTCTTGGCAGCTCCATTCGTAAAATGTCAACATTTTTGGCTCTAGTCCACTTTGGTTGCTGCTCTTCTGATGGAGATGCTTTGGTCCAACCACTAAACCCAAAGCCTGAGATTATCATTGATGTCTCTGATAGAGACCAGACAATGTAGTATTTCCACCTTGCTGTGAAAGCACAAAGATATTGGTAGCCAATGCGGTTCCAAATACCCCATCTCTGGTACTCAGCTCCACTTAGTTGCTGGATTGTAAAATAGTTCATCAAATACATGTAGATACCCATACATGCAAATGCCTTCAAAATAGCAACCAGGGCAAACTTATAAGCAGAGGGAGGTTGCATTGCTGCAGTTGGGCTCCAGAGCTGCAAACACCAAACCCCTTCATAAGAGAACAAAACAGCCTTCTGACCTGAGCCATTTGTGCAAACACAATTTCTGCATCACATGCTGAGTGTAAACTTCACCAAAGAAGGCTAACAAGGACATACCCCCTTGTTCTCTGTCCAATCCAAGTAATCTCTAATCTCAAAAACAGGGCCAGCCAGGTGAGTTCCACAATTCAGACAATAGCCTATGAAGGCAATTGGTGATGGAAGCTCTTGGAGCCGACAATTCTTCTGTGCATTCCGCAAAGTGTCTTCATCTTGTATCAAACCATCTTGGTAGTTTATAGCTGCTGAAATTACTTTCAGTGTCAACACCATCATTGCACCTGCCCAGTAGAAAGCAGGTCTCCACAATGTTCAGATCCAGATTGAACTCAGTGACCAGTTTTGAGCTCAAAGATCACAATCAAAGATGATGGTTTAAAGTCTAAAACATCATCATCATCTCACAGATCAAGTATATTATGTGCCTTTGATGTGTTCACAGGTTTAAACTGAACAAACCTGGGCAGAGCTCTCAGACCAGCTCCATTGCAGAAAGGGCAGGGCTGTGGGTCACCCATTTATGGCCCTGAAATCCATATCCCAATTTCATATGCATGGGGAACAATGGAGAATTGGTGTTCTGATGTGGCTAAATTACATTTCAATTTCAGATGGTGGTTAAGTTTTGACAAGGGATGATGAGCATAGAGCTAGGCCAAAGTAGTGTCACAATGGAAGAGGCAGCAGTTACCACATAGCTTGTGGCAGGTATTCTTAACAAAACTTCACTACACTGACACAGAAATAGAGGTACCTTGTTGTATCCATTTTCTTCACAAAAACTCGAGTACAACGCAGACGAGAGACAGAAGAACGATCCTTACCGATTGAATGTCCTCCTGTCGTCTTCGATTTCTCCCCTCTCATGGACATCATATGGCTGCACCACAACCAGTCAAGTTCAGCTGTCATCATACCCGAGGCCCTGTTCCTAGGAAGCTTGACACGAGCTGCATCCGTCTGCAACAGATCGCTCGTGTGAGCTTGGAGATTCCTCCGGCTTTAGATGTGTCGGAGATGGAAATTCAGATCCAGATCTTGCATCTGAGGAATACTAGAGGAAATGATCTTTGAGAGGAATCTGCAACTGAAAATGGACCAATGAGGCCTCAGAGGATTCTGAGGTGGCTCACCAGGTGAGAAGGATCGCGAACGCATGTACAAACGTGATGATACCGCAGTGTCGTCTGAACATAAGCATGCTTAGGTAGCTCCCAAGCATGAGGATACCGAAGTATACGGTGGATGTGGCTCCGAAGGAACAGTAAGACAGCAACGCTCCTGTGGCGGCTGCGTAGAGATGGCGTCCTGTAGCACCCGGGACGTATCGCCGTAGCCAGCTGCAAGGAATCGAAGCTAGAAGACCGAAGAGGTAACGGAGAACCGGTGCCCCGATCCCGAATACCCCCGCCACCTTTTCCATCGTCATCATCCTTGCAACCAAAAATCTCCTCCTCTTTCTCCTCCTCCTTCCTCCTTTCTTTTGTCTCGCTCGCTGTACCTCGTCTGCCTTTTATAGCTTCTCAAATCTCGTACTGCCCTCCCTTTCTTCCTCGTCTTTCTCGATCACAGAAATGACTTCCATTCCAGCACGGGACATATCTCAATTCCGTTTCTCCTGGAAGAAAACAAAAGAAGAATCGCGAGATCGATCGATCCCTTACTATTCCGATCATCATGACGAAGGTATCACTAACAAATCAGTAGCGGTGAACTTTCCGCGCTTTGCAATACTCCATACAGCAAGAGTGACGATAGAGACACACTAATTCTCACCAGATAGAGCACTCGATTTGCACTGAATTTCTACACAACCTCCGTTCCCAACCTCAGCAGCAGAATAGAAATATTCAGTCCATCATGGAAGAAAGAAAGAAATACGAACAATACCTCGGAGGATTCTTGGAATGGCGTCGCCGAATTGTAAAACCGAAGCAGAGAATTCCAATCGTTACGACGAAGGTATCACGAACAGATCATCAGCAGTGAAATTTCCGCGCTTTACAATAATCCATACAGCAAGAGTGACGATGCAGACACACGAATTCTCACCAGGTAGAGCACTCTATTTGATACTGGATTTCCACACGATCTCGGTTCCCACACCTCAGCAGCAGAATAGCAATATTCACTCCATCAAGAAAGAAAGAAAGAAATACGAGCAATACCTTGGAGGATTCTTGGAATGGCGTCACGAAATTGTAAAACCGAAGCAGAGGATTACAATTGGATGCAAACCGGGGCCAAAGACTTCGAGTCCAATTGCAAACAAGCGCGAACACATGCATCGTATCTTGGGCCCCGCCATCGCCCCAAGTGCGCAGGACGAAGACAATGGATTTCTTATCTGCCACACGCAGGACGCGACAACGAAGAAGATGACAAATTCCATGGCAGATTTGGTACCGCCACGTGTATCTTTAAAGCCATCCCCAGTTTTCGCCCCCAGTTTTCGCCCCCCCTTTTTGGCTGTTTCATGCCGAGTGTTTTGTTGGACAGGACATTCAGTGGCCACTTTTAGTTACATGTAAAAGGTTGCTTGTAGCCCAGTTTCATGGAATCTGCTCTAATGGTCCCAGCTGGGGCTATTGGATTCGGGCACTTGTAAAAGCAAGACCATGCCATTTTCATGTGTTGCATGTTATCCATATGGAAATGAGAAGAGAAACTTTTCAATGAATTAAAATCCCTTGTGGATTATATTGAAGGACCCTAGGGTTAGGCCAAAGCTCAATACTGAATCAATAAACTTCATAACAACTTGTGTGATCCTAAGATCGGGTGGAGAGCTCATTGTAAAATCTATGTTTTTCATCATCTCTATTCTCTCATGGATCTGCTGTCAGTTTCCAATACTAAACACCTAAAATTGAGAGGATCAATGCAAGCAAGCTGGTATAGAGAAATTGCTCTTGACCAAAGTATTGCCTGCATTTTTGCATGACCACACACAGGTAACAGTGGTTCATAAGCATCAAGTTGTAGCAAATTGTTTCAACATATCCACTGAACCCCAATATGTAGGTTGTTGCGAATTTCCATATGTTTCACTGATTGTTCTAACCTCCTATACTACATACATCCCTTCAAAATCAGTGACAGAAATTTCCTTTGGTAGATACTTACCTTGAATCATATTCATTTCACTTAGTTTGCGGATCCAAAGAAACATCCATCTTACTGGGATTACAAATTCTGATCCAATTTGCTTGATGGCATGCCACAAACTTACAGATGAGAAGATAAAGCACTAATTACACCAAGATGACTGCATAACGTGTAGAAGTAAAACCCTGGAAAAACATATGGGATAAATAATAGAACTGAATTCCTCCATTTGGAAACAATCTGTTTCTGTTTGCTGACATAGTCCCTCTTCATTCAATCATTCGCTTTGCAACAAGTATGGGTCTGCCAATTGTAACCACATACATTGGGCAAGGGATGGAGATGCTCGGAGATTTTCTACTGGCCTGCCCAGCACTACCCACCAGACAGATACCAAGGCTGGCCCACACCATTTAAACAACCAGTGAACCAACTTGTCCTTGTGCACTCCTTGTCCCTGGTTATCCGGGTTTATTGAGCTGAAAAAAGTCTTTGGGTTGATGAATTTTACCATCCTGTTTCAGCGTGCACAATCCCTCACATTAACGGATATCATTAGCCTCAGGACTTCAGCTTCAGAGCGACCAGATCAGGTGATGTACTCAAAAACATCATCTGTAATCTTGCAGCTCCCCTTTTGTGTACAGTTATGTTGCAGTTCAGATGACTGCAGGCTCTACAGCAACAACCATTCTGATTCTTAGTACTGGCTCATTTACACCTTGAACAACTCAATTAAACAAAAATGAATATCTTTTGGATTGTTGCAGAGTAATGATTTTAACCCTTTTGGAGGCACTTGCAATGGAGAATAATGTCCATACATTTCATCCAACTGGTCACCAATTGAGTACTTCACCATGAGACACATAATAATAATGCACTCTGCTCCAATCTCGTGAAAAGGAAATGCCACCACTGTGCTACCCCTGAGTAACATCTGGCTTCTTGACCTAAGCCACTTCCTCACATCCAGTACATGAAGCAGATATTTCCTCTGTTGAATATCAAGACTGCAAATGAGTTCCACACCTGTCTCATCCATACAAACATACCAAATCATCAGCAGTAATAAAAGGAAGCATTTGCTCTGCTATAATTCCTTTGTGGATATGGTTACTGAGAAGTGCAGATGATAAATCATTAAGGCAAGCTGCTGCCTTCTCCTGTAAACCAACTCAAACATATCCAAGCAACAATTCAGAAACAAGACATTTGATATCAATGCAGTGTTCAGGTGATGTAACCTTCTACCTTGCTCCCTGATTCAAAATTCTGAACAAGTAGATGACTCATGGCCATGAACATTTCCTAGGAGAAACCTGCACTTCAATTAGTGCAGAACAGACAACAGGAGAAAGACTGAACAACAACAGAGATCTTACCTGTGCTCTCAGTTGCTAAGAACTCCAATTGTTTCTGTCACTTATGACCCAATTTGCTGATGCAAGGCACAATTGTAGCATCTATGCCTGAAACTCCATGCAATATGTGGTATGAAAGTAATTGTTGCGGGAGACTGTTTCCAAATGAAACTGAAGCAACTGCAACTCCTCACAATAACTCCTCAAAGTTGTGAGAGACTTCTGGGAACCACAAGCACTGAGATATAGGCCAGAAAATGCTCCATGAAACCACCTCCACCTTTTATATGGGTGATTCACTTTGCTCAAAGTTGAATACTTTAAACATGAGCCGACGAACCTCAGGTCGACCATACACTGCATAACCAAGGCCATGAATAGCCTGAGACACACCGGTCACAGCAAAGTTTCGCAAGCGCCTGATTTTATCAAAAAGTTCCTTACGCTCCCCACCATAGACAACATAATGATGCAGCTTCAGGTCCCGCAAGTAGCGACTACAAAGACGGTTTATTAACAACCGTCGATGCTTCTCTGCCAACCAGACACCTGGCTGATCTAGATGGTTCATCAAAAGCCTCTCTGCCATAATCACATCCTGTTCATGCAATGACATGCATTTCAGTGGAGTTTTCATTCAAATCATAAAGAGAAAAATGCGCAGTCCTGTGCTGCATGATTTCTCTTTGTAGCCCAAAAGCTCAATAGAGTTGTACATGGAAGATTGCATTTAGAAGGATTCCACAGTTGACCAGATTGTTCAAGAGAGCAGAAAATACATAGATATTTTTCTCATCTCATAAAGACAAAACACACCTGAGACTGAGATCTGGAGTAGAAAGGGCGTACCTGAATCTTTTGTCCCAAGTATTCTAACCGCTCAAATGTAAAACGTGGATGCTCCAGCTTGTGTACTGATGGATGAAGAAAACATAACTGTTCATATAATATGCAGAAGCACAAGAATTTCAGTTTTGACCAGGAAAATAGCTGCCTTGCCTCCATTCAACCGACTACACAGTTTCTGTTCAATACCAAAGTAACCCAATCTCATGACAACTTGAAACCACAGTGCCCATGTAAAAGCATATCAAGCAATTCTGTCCAAAATCATGCAGGACATTCCATTGATGAATGGTAACATCCCACCACTAAACATTTAATTTTATGTTATGATATCTCCTTCCCAGTGATAACCCAGAGATGTAATTTATTATTCCTCTTTGAGACCCACATCTATGCATGCACCCACAGTATGATCCTCTTCTCCTCACACACAGAAGAATCTGAGAGCATGGTGAAGCTTGTATGCAAACTTAATTCTAACATACACAAACACACACACACACACATACACACACACCCCTATGTGCAGGTCCACGGCTCCTCCCCCCAATTAAAATTCATTCTTTTCTTCCTCTCAGGAGAGGGAACACACCTGAAGTCCAAGTTCTAGTTCTATATTGCGAGCAGCTGTCACCTCAGCATTGGGGTCTGCCGCTGGAAGTGGATAGCCCAGAATATGCTTCACATTAGGGAGGCTCTCAGCTTCCCAGAGATTGCCTCGAAATTGATGCATTCCAGGAGGTACACATGCTCGGAAAAGCCTTGGCTCCATGAATAATGCCCCTGGAGGAGCCTGCAGCAGGACAAGACACCACACTTTAGGGGAAAAAAACTACAGGAAGGTTGTAAAATCACTGCTTTTCTTCTGGTAAGAAGAAGCAGAAGACATACCAGACCACTAAAATGGTGAGCTCGGAAGTCATATATCTATGAAATTGCAGAGCAATCTCCAAAACAATTTGAAGGTAACATGACAAGTAGCGCAGTCATAACCTTATGAGAGTCACTCAGAAAGTGTCAGACCATCACCTTCATCACAAATAGCAGTGATGAGATGCCATGCCTACCCACTGCCTTCATTAGCTACCAACATCGGGTGTGCAAAAGTATATAACAATCTACCAAAAATTTCATGCAAACAATGATGCAAAATCTGTGTCCTGGGTTTCTGTAATGTTTCCAAAAGTGACTGGGAGACTCAGTCATGATGTTGGCTGGCACTGAAGAGACATAGCTAATCAAGAGAGCTCCAAAACCATCTGCACAAACCATGAAAAGGAGACCTTTTCTGTTTTTGGACGGTGGGATGCAGACCTGGTAGAAACAGATTTCTTGCCAAGACAGCCTCCTGCCATCAAGCTCTGGAGAAAGAAGATCTAGGTCTTGTATATTCCTCAGTTGGGGTTGACATGTCTTGCCATCTATATCCATCCCAAAAACCTCAAACAGCACACGGTACACTTCTGGCATGCCCAGTGTCAAGTAGATTGCTCCCATCAGGGCCCAGAACACTGACCTACATCCAACATCAAATATCTCATTTCCTGTTCCTGGTATGCATCAATCAATGCTTCTGCCAGAAATTCACATTCCAAATGGTATAATTCTGATTCTACCAAGCTTCACATCAGACTTAAGAAATTCCATTCCCTGTTCCTGACATGCATCAATCAATGCTTCTACAAAAATTCAGGGCAATTGTGCATAACCCTAAACCCTAAACCCTGAGTCTAACAAGCTTCAAATGCAAGCCTTCCACAAGCTACTCTGAAACCACTCAGTTCCAAACTGTGTACCTGCAAGCAGGCTCTCGAATGTCTCTCTTCAGAAGCTCCAAGTCTTCACCAGGGTACACTAGTCGGTCCATGGATGCTGCTTTTATCATGGAGGGAAGCACTTTCCTGTGTGTGAGTCCCAAGACTCGCTCTCGTAGACATGCTGTTGTCTCCCTTGGAAACATTTGCAGGAAAAGCTCTGCAAAGGCAAGCTCCAGCAGAAACTGCCCCAAGAAAGCAAGCCGTGAGTGGGCTTTTCTCGCATATGGAGATCTTTTGGCTCTTTGACTTTCTTGATGCTGGAAGGCAAGGAAGAGCAGAGTGTCCAGATGTGCTCCAGGAGTGCCTTCCTCTGCTTCCATGGATGCTAAGCCCAGTGCGTCTTTTGCCTCCAACAGATTGTCTTCTATCCATGCCTTGTCCTGCTTGCTGAGAGGAGCTGATGGCAAGCAGGAGCTCAAAAGCGGCAAGGATTTCAAAGACAATTGTGGACTGCTCAAGAGTTTCTCCGCAAACCGAGCGTCATCTAAAGGAGGTCTCTTAACCACTCTTGGTTTCCATGGTCTGGTTTTTGGAAGGGTTTTCGGTGTAGCAACCTTACTAGCAGCAGCCACCGCTTGCACACAAAGCAGCGGCTTCGTTGCAACTAGACGTAAAAACTTGTTGCTGGAAAGGAGATTCCCGAGAGAGGTAGTCGCTGAAATGGAGTTCGAGAAAGAGATTCGGGAGCAACGACATTTGAAGAGCGAGCAGAGGCTAGATGCGATGGAGTAGGAGGAAGCTGATAAACGCCATATCGTTGAAGAAAATGCCATCTCCTCCTTGCCCCGCCTCCGAAACTCCAAGACGACCTGCAACCGAGAAAGAATTCCCGTACATATGCACCATCTTCCTCTCACTACTATATAAAGTCTCTCCTTAGCGTTTACGAGAAACAAAACATCCATAGGATTAGGGTTTGGCGCTCTCTCCCTCCCCTCCCTCTCAATATCGCTAGGGTTAGGGTTTAGCGATCTTCTCCATCTCTCTATAGATCGCTGGGTTTAGGGTTAGGGTTTAGCGCTCTCGCCCCTCCTCTCTCTCTCTCTCTCTCAATATCGCTCGGGGCAGGGCTTGGCACTCTCCCTTCTCCCCTATCTTTCTTGCTCTTTTACACACACAAAGGTACTTCCTGCGCCATCCAGTGTGCCACCTCCCTTTCATTTCTTGGACCTCACATAATGTTGATCTGATTTTCATTTTGTAGATGTTTCAAAATTGGGATGATCTTGGCTCTCTTCAAAATCTTAGTTTGAAAGATTTTCCCTTGTGGATCAACATCAATGCGATTCCTTGACATTCATTTGAATGTAGTTGTTATTACATGAACATCATGTGGCATTCATGTGTTTTGCGTTCATGTAGGAGGTGATGTAAACACAAGAAACTTTTGTGAACTTGAAGGTTACATAATGAGTAAGATTTCAAGCTTTCACAAGAATCGTTTGTAAGCTTGAAGGCTACAAAAATGAGTAAGATTTCGAGCTTTTTAGGTCAAAAAGAAACATCAAATTTACAATTCCTTATGTACAACCTTGTGGCAAAATTATGACAAAGAAGTTGAATGAAAAACTTTTGATGAAATTGAAAATGTGAATGATTATCATGAAAATGATCCACACAAACTAAATAAAAACAACTTGCCTTCCAAGATCTCATTTCTAGATCCGTGTCAAACAATGTGTTGCAAAAACAAAAACCAAAAGTTCAAATGTGGGCTATGCACAATTGATTTCTCCATAGTTGTCAAAACTTTGATGATATCTTGTATGATGATGTAAGGTGAAATCTTGATGAAATTTAGCTTGTGAAGATTTTTGGCAATGAACACAAACTATTGTTATTTTGTGTACAATATATCTGGCAATGAACACAAAGTATTGTTATTTTGTGTACAATATATCATAGTGACTTGGGTAGTAGAATAAAATTACAAGTTCATTGATTGTTATCTAAAAATTATGACTTACAAGGATAAAATTATGATGATTACATATGCAAGTTTATTATTGGCATCATCATTCATGTCAAAGTATACCACTTAAACAAATACATCCATTGCATTTGACAATGATATTATGTGGATATGGATTCAAGGTGAAATCAATTTGTAAGAAACAAAAAAAAGATGATTAATTTAAATTGGAACCAAAATGGTGCATGAATGAACCACATGAAACAAACTTTCACAAGACTCACCACAACCTAAACTTGGGAGGAATCACCATTCTCCTCCTTATAACATATTTTATGATTAATGATAAAAATTCCATCAAAATGGCCAAAAACCTTGGAATTTCAAAATGGGAATCCCCAAAATTCCTAATTTTGCCAATTTATGAATCTTATAATTTCATGGGTTTATACATTTTTCGTAAAAATTACATTTGAGGAGATTTCAAGGGCAAAGTTATAGTCTATGAAAAAAACCTTCTAACTCCATAATACATGTTCTGATCATACATCATTTGTCACCTATTTCCTAGGTTTAAGTGGTCAGTTTAACTTTTTATCATTCTTTTGGCCATAACTTGAATTCAAATCTCCAAACAAAACCATTTTTTATATTTATTTTTCAATACCTTCCCAATGTTATAAAAAAACCTCATTTGGATGAGGTTTGTTGTCTACATTTTTGTTCCCAAATATTTGGAACACTCACCAAATTCCAACTTTTAAAATTGGGATTCCATTTAAACATATTGGGACATGCTTCTTTGTATTCTCTCACATTTGTGGGAATGTGTTTGAGTTTTGGGAAATTATGCCAACCCATTTTTTTTAATGACTTAGCCTTAGTCACAAACCCAAGGTTAGAATTACAACACAAAAAAATTGTAATGTCCAATATCAATTAATGGAAAATAAAATGATATACATTAAATTAAAGGCATAACAAGGGACATGCATACATAGGTTTCAAACATTCCTTTCAATGACTAGTTTTCAAATCATGTTACTTTATTAAACATTAAAACTATTGTAGAATGTAATAAAATGTAACATTAGTATTTTTTTCATTGAGAATTCAAAATTTCAAGAAATGTCCTTTCACAACGCATGAAAACTTTTGAAAACAATCCCTATAGCAATGCAATCATGATGATAACTAGGAGGAGAAATTAATAAATTTAAGCACAATGTCATCATATCTTATTATTTACAAACTCTAATGTTTTTACATTTATGACTTTAATAGGCACTTCGATCTCTTCATCACAAGGCTTTTATTATTTTGGCCTACATTCATATTCATTCCACTATAAGAAATTACGTCTATCAAAACCAGCTTGCTTTACAACTAGAGTTCAAAAAACAACTCGCATATAACTATTGTGCAACTATCCCTTGGGTATTACAACTATTACATAACCATCCCCCTGGAAATACAAGGAATTAATAAATAAATTGACACATTAGAAAATCAATTAGTTGTGTTATAGTTGTAAGTGAGTTGAAAATGGGTCTTTTATATGACAATTTATACACACCATACATACATCCATAGTTAACCATGTTTGATTCTTTGAAGAATTTCAATGTAATTGCATGTGATAACTATTTTAAAACTATTGTAAATGTGTCACTAATGCAACAACTATGTTGCAATTAATGTATGATGTACATACATGTGATCATGACACATGTCCACATTTTTACCACCCATTATGGGATACATTTGCAATTGATTTTCAACTATGATTCCCATTGATATGACTAGAAGGGCCACTAATGCATCACTATTGAACTACTAATGTTCAACTATGTTGTGATTATTATCTAACAACTTATAACTTAAAAAATATACAAATTTATATGTAATATTTTATAAATACTAATTGTTTCAATAATTTGACTAATAAATATTAATTACATTTAATACACTTAATTATACTAGATAATTGACTATTGATATGGATAAATAAGGGTAATTCATATAATTGGTTTCAAATTAACTAATTAATTAATTGTGTTAATTATACATAATAATATGGATGTATAAAAAATTAATTATCAAATAATATTAAGATGAATATTAATTTGAGTTGGGGATACTTAGAGTTCAATTTAATTAATTAATTAAAATATTTATTATTTCATTTAAAATTACTAGATCATTAATTATTTAAAATCATTGAAAAATTAATTATTTAAATACATAAAATTAATATAAATGTGATATTTAAAAAATTATGTATATTATGTTCAAAATTCAATTTGAATGTACATATGGATATGTCTATTTATATTTTGATGTATTATACCCAAATTCATATTGAAGTTTTAATTTTTACTAATGAATTATTAATTAATAAATTATTAATCATTACATAATTTATTTAATTATTATGAAATAATTGCTTAAATCAAATAATTAAATATTAATATGAACTGTAAATCAATTTGATTCAAATAATTAGTTTTTTAATTAATGCAAATAACTGGTAACCTTTTTTTAAATTTAGATAATTAATCATTTGATAGTTAATTATTTGAAATAAGTAATTAACAAAATAGATGAATTAGACTAATGACTTCAAATAATTATTTCACACATATAAATGTCAAATAATTATTTAATTATATGACTTACATTGTAAAAAAAGAACACAAAGCATGTGGGAAAATATTTTTGTAGTTGCAACTCAATTTGTAACTAAAAATAAATTAGAAAATTTAACCCATATGATTTGTCTTTGAATCCCATGTCATAAATTATATAAAGAATGTGTATTTTCTTATGTTTTCATTAAAATACACATGCCATTTTGAGACGAGTTCAAAAAAACTTAACCTTAAAGGCAAAACATAAAAAAAAATTAAAAATTTTACATGATTATTCCTTAATTCACCTAGTTTTTTATTTTGTTATTTATTTGCCTACCTACATAAATAAATAGGTTTTATTTTTTTACTAACCTATGTAGGTAGGTAGGTAAGTAGGTATGTAGGTCTTGAGATCTACTAGCCTACCTACCTATGGTTATGTACCAACCTACTCAACTATTAAAGTAGGGCATATTCACAATTAAGGTACTAATTTTTGACCACAAGACCCACTTACTTTGTTTTTGCTATCTTCCAAATGGATTATGTAACCTTCAAAATTCTTATATCATATATTATTTAATCAAACACATTATATGAACATTGCCAAACATAGATGTATGCATTACTTATCCATGAAAAAAATTTGAAATTAATTACATTATTTAATACATTCTTTTTTAGTCCTTTGAGATGAAAATTGCAATTCGGACAAGGACTCAAATTACTTAAAAGGATTTAAAAAGACATCTATAATATATCTAATTTATTTATATATTTTTAAATATATTAACATGACATCATTTTAGTTATAGTCACATACCAATCCCTTATATATAATCATGAAATATTAAATGTAATAAAAATTCAAAATAATCCTTTGTAATCATTTTTCTGTTAGACTGTCCTTTTGGGTACCTTGATTATGAATATGCCTAGTAGATATTTATTTATTTATTTTTCAAATTTCAATTAAAATGCCATGTGTTAATTTTTTTTATTATGCCACATGTTATAATCTGAAACCATCATTAACAATCATAATTGACAATGGAGACAAATACTTCAAAAAGAAAATAATTTTTGAATCCAAAAAAATTCATCTTGCCAGTTGTCAAATTTTAATGGATGGATGAAATTAATAATGTCAGCATGATGTTATGGCTATAGTTGTAATGGAGTTGCATAGTAGTTCAAAATGAATTGTTTCAACAAAGTTGTAATTGAATTGCATTGTATATATAGTGAGTTGCAATTCTAACAACTCATGCAACTTCTCCAATAGCACTCACAACATAGAAATACAATGAATTGCAAAGTGGTCATACAATTCAAAAACTGAGTTGCAAGGCTAGTTGCAAAATTCCCCCTTTTTTCATAATGTTTTTTCATTTCCTCCACCAATGTTAAATGCAAAACCATTAACCAAAACCACCTTATGTTTCTCAAAATGGTTCCAACAAACACTACAATTTTAAACTTCCAATTTGAATTCTTCAACATGGCCATTTAGATAAAGAGAAAGCTCGTACACATGAAATGATCACAAAATCACAATAACTATAACCTTGTAACAACAATGCATAAGAAAATAAAAATGGGCACAAATAAAGCTTTAATCGACATAGACAACAAAACTTAAAGGTAACAAACACTACACTAAAACATGTTTTTTATGATTACATAACTGACATTTGTAATCATTTATGCCATGTATGATTACATGATTACATGTAGTCAAGGCAAACACATTGTTTTCACCACTAATCTTTTCCATAGTCATAATTGCAAATGGCATTTGTGACTATGTCCATGATTCTATCATTTCAAATGGAATCATGGAGGGCATACCTAACCTAGCTACCTCTATCCACCTACTAGCCTATTTAATTACCTATTTACCTATTTTAACCTACCTAACCTTGCCCTTCTTAGGCTAGGTTTTCATGTTACTTTCATTTTTTTGTCTCCCATTGCCTTGATTTCATTCTTGTTGTCATTGGATGATTTAGGTTATGCAATAGGCACAAAATGTTTACCTTTGACTTGTTGGTTTTTAAAGTTCAAAGCTTGTCCTCCCAACACCTTTGTTTCTTTTTATACCACAACTTTGTTTAAGTGCAAACAAGAGGGAGGATTTTGAGGACAAAAGGAAAATGGATAAGCAAGTGTGCAATCAAGAGGGTTTGTGTGTTTTCATGAGATATGTCTTGTTTTGTTAAAACTTAGCAAAATTGGGAATGTGGAAACAAAAAAGAAATTGGAAATGGAAATAGAATGTGAAATTTTGGAGAATGGGAGGACATTAGCAAGAGCAATATTGCATGAAGGATGGTGCATAATTGTAGGATTGGCATGTCAATTAGATTTTTCTATTTCAATATTGAGATTATACTTATTTTAAAGGGCTTGAAAAGGTGTGCAAGTTGAAAAACAATTTTAGAATTTGGAGATTGTGTAAGAAGGTTTGTTTTTTCTTGATGGTTTTAGTGCTGATGTTCTAATAGGACACAATAGAAAAAAAGTGAGGGAATTAATAAATGATATAAAACATTTTGAAAGGGTTGAAAATTGAAATAAATGGTAAGGATTGCGAGAATTGGAAGAACATCATTAGTGGTAGTATTGAACAATGGAGGTGGGTTTTGCAAATCATGAATGGCAATGTGATTGGAACCTATAGTATTGGTGCCCAATTGCTTTGCATGTCCACAAAGCTTGAAGAAATAACTAGTTGGTGACCAATTTCACAAGTGTGATGAAACCCAAGAAATAATTTTACCATTCCAAACAAAACCCTTGACACGTGATTTTCAAAAATCATAAAAATAGTTTTGACATTTAGTTACAGTTCGAATTAGGTGAAAGAAGTTACCTTAAGTTGTTGGTTTTTGAAAATTTTCAAAAATTTAAAACTAAAGGTTATATAAATCTTAAAACATTCAAACATGTGGAATTGGAGGTTATTAACAAAATCAAATACATGCATACTATTATTTATATCAATGTTGGACAAATATTTTGTTTTAAAAAGACTAGCAAAATCCATACATTAAAAAAAATCAAAGATTTCTTACTAGTCAAACACTATTAGGTTGAAAAGTTCTAAATCAAATATTGGGTTGGTATTATATATATTATCCAATTTCAACGTTGAAGGTCATAAACACAAACAACAACCATCCTCCAATAGGTTGGAGAATTACAAATTAAATTTTTTTTGTTGAGGCTTCCCACTCCACTTGCTCATTGAATAGCCAAAAAGAATATTAAATAAATATTTTAATACCTTGGAAAATTCAAGCATTAATCATATCATTTGTAGAAATGTAAAAATTTTCAAAAAAATATTGTTTTCAAATAACACAAAATTTTGTGAAGGAAATTTAAAAATAAGTTTATTCAACAATATATATATTTTGACATGAAATCTTGAAATTGAATTAATTATTGGACAAACTTGTGTTGAAACTGCCTTTATATTATGGTATGAAACTGTAAATTTTCTATTGATATTAAGTAACATTTTTGTGAAAAGAATCATATTGGTATTATTTTATATATTCATAAATCATGTACAAATTATCAACAGGGTATCATTGGACAACCATATGGGGTAATAAAGGTATGATAAGGATATTACAACAAAGTCATACTGGTTATACCAATATGCTCGGTCTTTTGATATTAGGATTAATATTAATTTTCATTACATGATTCATAGTGCGCACCCAACATTAATTTAAACCACAACAACCCACACCAAAAGCTAGTGTCCACTTTGCTCATTAAAAATGCCACATCTACATTTTGTTTTGTGCATTATCATCAACTTTAAAGTTCAATGTTAAAACTTTAAAATGAAAAAAAATACTCACAAAATGGTGATGTTACTAATATTAGGCACCAAATGTTTGAGCACTTATCATTGATAGGCCAAACAAGGGTATAATATGTTAGGTATTGGTGTTAATTGATATCAAATTGGTATGGTATGTTCACACATACACACATGCATATAATTGCTAGCTATTCCTTATCATCATATGGATGGATATTACCTAGTGGTTGGGCATTTTTTTGGGGATAATTTTTCCCCCTAAAAAAATCTTTTTTTTGAAATATCTTGATCACCAAATTTCAAAATTGCCAAATTTTACACCAGGCTTTAAAAAGTTGCCAACAAAATAATTGGTTGTTTAAATGTGTTTTTTTTCATATTTTGTAGCCAAATTTGGGTAAATCACCTTATGGATTACATTGGGCTTACAATACAATTTGTTTTGGTAAATAAAATTGACCAATGCAATAAAAGTCAACTCTTCAAAGGTTAATAAGGTTTGATGAAGAATCCCATGTTATTATTTACAAATAATTACTGAAAAAATTCCATGCATGTACATTAATGTTCGTTGGGAGCCCATTGACCATAATAAATTAAAGTCATGTGTTGAGCATGGGATGTATCTATAGATACTTTATCCTAACATAAATAATCATCAACTCAATTTGCCACCAACAACCAAGAAGTCAACATAAGATTCAATCAATTAAACCTTAAGAACCTTTTCCTAACATAACCTTTGTTGGCTTGACATTTTCTGTTGTTGAGATTTGTTTTCAACTAATAACCAACTTTAAGGGCTAACTTGTTGATGTGTCTTTTCCTAGTTGACCATCCATGCCCAATTATATCACATATATAATGCCTGAATCTCATTCTACGTGTGAATGACAAGTGATTTCTATCCATTCCATGGATGAAAAATGATATACATCCATTTGCTCGACATGTGATAGAATAAAAAAACATTGGTCTTGTTCAATAATCAACTCAAGACCACTAGTTATCGAAAATAACTTTGGCATCTCACCTTTTGGTTATTTCACCTTTTGATTATTTTTAGTAACGATTCGTTATCAAAAGTAGCATTCCATAATCAACTTTCCCTCTTTAAGATACTGGCTAAAAACCCAACATGTAAGAACATCTCCATCGGTGTTCAGTATGTCACTCTGGATAATAAAATTAAATGTCTAAGTTTAGCTGTTTGGTTTTTGGCAACCCACCAATAAAACTGTAACTAGAACTGCATATACATGGGAACTTCTAATAGCAAACCACTTGGACCAATTATTATGATCGACCAATCAAAAATACTGAGCCGTAGTCAGGTCCAATTTACTACATTCTGTTTTGGAGGCGCACAACTGTGTTGCGCCTTTGACCAGCCACGGCAAGCTGCAAGAATTTGGTACAAAAAAACCAATTTTTTGAGCTAAACCACCACGTTTTGATTTTTTCATAATAAATTTTACTGTCTGGAGTCACATATTGAGCACTGGTGGCGATGCTCTAAGCACACCGATGGATTTTTTCCCCTAATGAAATTCCACAAAATTTTGAGCTCAAAAAATGAAAAAAAAAATCCTTGTTAAAAACACAACTTGCCAAATTTATGAGAGAAAAAAAAATTTGGGAAAAAAATGTCCACACTTTGGGCACAATATAATTTTGGGGGCAGTTTTTCATCAGCTTTCTATAGTTTTGACAATTTTCTAGAACCTTGTTACCAATTAATGTTAGATAAGTTTTTGGGGATGATGGACAATGATGATGCTAAATACTTTAACATTGAGGTTGGTGTTTCATGATAGATCATAACAAACTTGCTTGAAACCAAATTTCTTGTGCAGTTTGATTGATATTGTTAATAACCTCTGGTTTTGATTTTCCCTAAAAAACAAATTCAGATTCAAAGAACCTTCAGTTTTAGGTTTTTGAAATGTGATCAACCCTATGAGGGTTTCCAAGAGTTTTGGGCGGGTATATCCATTTTAATATATCAGCCAAATAAAGGTAATACAAAATTTCAGAATATATATCAGCAAGGTCTTTCCATATGCATGTTTTAAAAAAAAATTCCAAATTGGGTATGGGTATAAAGGCTTTACAAAATTATCAATCAAATAAGGGTAAAAGCAAATGATGAACATTTACCCTTCTTGTAGGCTAAGGGTAGATTTTCATATTTCATCATTTATTCTTACACATATCATTTGGGAATAACTGAGTATAAGATAGGATAAAAACATATTTACACAAATATGGCACATTTCAAAGTGAAGAAAGACAATTAGGCATTTGGCATTCCAAACATGAACACATGAAATTTCAAACATCATATCAAAAGAATTAAGAAAAATATAATCAAATTGATCAATAAAATATATATTCAAAATACTTTTTTATAATAGAAAATGGTAGTAAAATCTAAAGGGATTTGAAGAGCATATGGTAAGAGTTTTTTTTTTTCAGCATAGCTAATGTAATGAATAAAAATAAAACGCCAAAAAATAATACAAGAAAATCCATCATAACCACAAGCATTGCAAAATGTGATATAATATATAATGATTTTAGCATATACCTTCTTTTTATTCTATTCTAAAAAATTATCACCCAGGTAGAGGTAAATCTACACCATATATTAGCTGGGTAAAATAAATAAAAGTTAATTCTGAAATATTTACCAGCTAAGTATGATAATGAAAATAATAATCAAAAACATTTATAGGGCATATATTTACCTGTTTATATGCCAGTGGGTATGTCAAGGTAATAGATTTACCCACTCATATCTCATAAGCAATACAAACTCAAGTTAATAAAGACCATTCTGCCTCCTAGTGAATTATGCACTAGGAGGTAGAATGTGTGCCTTGGAGCAACTCCAATGGAGCCGAGTGTGCAACCCTACAAACTAAACTTGGATGAAGAAAAGTCAAAACATGCCAATTTAGCTAACAAAATGATTTTGGCCCAGCATTTTTTTTGCACAATTTTGCTGAGGCACAACAAAGCCTAACATCTGCCAGAGAAGAGTGTAATAAATATGATCTCACTGGTGCTCCCTGTTTGTGTTTGGTTGAGCACAATGATTGGTCCAGGTTGTTTGCTATTAGTAGTCTCTCACCTATTTTGCAGTCCTAGTTTTAATTTTATTATGGGTGAAGTTGGAAAAAAAGAATGATGTAAGAAAATATTTTTTGGGGGTCTCATACCGAGCACTGTTGGAGATGCTCTTAGGGATATAATTTAAGGACCATATAGGAGGTCACAAAATAGAATAGGTGGGTCACAAACTAGCATATATAGGTCATAAACTCCCATAGGTAGGCTGGAAATGACTGAACTGGCAGAACAGGCCCTTTACATTTATTTTCTCACATGTGAGCAACTTGGTGGGAGTTTATGCTCACTGAGCCTGTGAAAGGAAAGGCAAAAGATGATGTCCAAAATTGGAAAGGATGAATGCAAGGGGAAAAAAAAAATTTCATTCCCATTCATCCAAGGGGACAGAATGGATGCAAGGCAAAAAAAGATAATGCATTTTCCATTCATCCAAGGGGACAGAATGGATGCAAGGCAAAAAAAGATAATGCATTTTTCCATTCATCCTTTCCATTTGGAAATGTGTTTGTTGTTCCAAAAGAAAAAAAAAAACCTACCTCCATACACATAATAACATAACACCTACATGAGACATGTGGTAAGGAGGCACCAAATTAGTGACAAAAAGGACTACTGTCAGTGCATTTAGGGAGCTCCATTTTTTTTTACTATGAAACAATTATGGGAAAATCTGAGCATCTAGGTTATTAGAGACTTTCACATTAATGAATACTGTACCTTATATTATTGTTTTGCAAAGAATTGGGTTGTATAACTTGTCACTTGTGTGTAGCTAAAATGGCATTTGCTATGCAAGAAAAGAAATGAAATTGTTTTTTCTTCTTGCATGCACACTATTTGTAGCTTTGTGTGTGTGTTTGCTCATTTCACCTTTTTGTTTTTCTTCCATTTCTTGTGCACTGAAGTTGGCTTTTGGGTTGTTGTGCCATCACCATTTATCATGGGCTGTCTTTTTAGTAAAGTATCATTACACATTGCATCAAGAGAAAGCTGCCTTATGTACCAAAGAGTGGGTAGTAGGGTTTGGCCAATTCCGACTCCTAGTAAACCTCTGGTCAAGCTCAGGTGAGTGAAGCTCCGAGTGAGTGAGTAGTCGGGTTTTTAGTGAGCCTGTGGCCATGCTAAGCAGGGTGAAGCCATGGGTGGTCAGGGTATGACTGTTTCTAGCTTCTAGCGAGCCTGTGGTCGAGCAAAGCAAGGTGAAGGGTCTCACCCTGGCGAAAGTGGAATGGGTTTGGCCGATTCAGGCTTCTAGCAAGCATGTGGCTAAGCAAAGCAAGGTGAAGGGTCTCACCGTGGCGCAAGTCGAATGGGTTTGGCTGATTCAGGCTTCTAGCAAGCATTTGGCCAAGCAAAGCAAGGTGAAGTCATGAGTGAGTTTGCAAGGTTGATTGGGGTGATTCCACATCTAGGCTCAAGATTGTGGTTGAGCTGAGCAAAGCAAAATGAACCTACATGCATGCAAGCTAGGATGATTTTGGAACTAGTGAGGTTGTGGCCATGCTAAGAAAGATGAAGCTATCGGCAAAGGAGGACAAACAATGCTTGCTCATTTTGGATCCTGGATCTTGTGAGCTTGTGGCTGAGCTAAGCAAGGTGAAGCAATGAGTGAGCTTGGAAAAAGCTTTGTTCGCTCCTTGCTCCTTGATATTAACAACTAGCTGTTAACTCTCGTATGATATATTGGACACATGTTACAAGTTCAACAAGGCTTGTCGATTTAATAGATTGGCACCTTTGTTGAATGGCCAATTCAAGATGAGAATTAGTTGATAGAAAAAGGAGAATAAGACCTAATGGTTGCTACGGAATGCATTATACCATTCTCGTGGAATGCTTTGTGAAAACCATTTGAAACTCAGATAATGGAACAATTGAGCTCAGGCAAGAAACGAGGATTTGTGAGAACTAAACAAACAAGTAATGTGCCAAAATCTTGTCTATTAGTACAAGGAACACTTGAATATAATTGGAGAATGATGTGTCAAAACTCCAAATTCTTGTTAAAAGTTTTTTGGAGCTTGCATGCAACATGTAAAAATCTAGATCATTGAGGCAACTCTTGAAAATAATTCAAGGCACCTATTCAAACAGTCTCATTTTGACTAGTGTTTTACTTTGCACCTAGGGACAAGCCTAGATGTTGTTGTGGCAATTCAAGTGCCAATTTATTGAAATTAACCTGAAACAATTCAAAGCTCAAATTCTAAGAATCCAATTCTAACAATCAAATTGACATCCTTACACATAAGCCTATTCTTGAAGGTTCTTATTTCAAGATAAACAAATGTCAAAGTTGTCATGGTATCACAATATATTTCTTCTAAGGTAAAAACATTCATTACCACCAAACCTTCATGAATGATTGAACACCTAAATAATGTGCTAATGACTCGTTGTCAAACAATGTCCAATTGATAACCGTTCAATGATGTCTTAAAATTGAACAACTTGTTGGTAAAAACTTGCAATTGGGGTTTTCGAACTTTCTATTTAGAATGGCCATTTTTATATTTGATAATGACAAATTTCTCCTCACAATCAATAGCTTTTGACCACTTTCACCATTTATGACCATGTGATATGTCAAAACTTATTTTTTCAAAAAAATAAATTTAAAAATAATAATAATTGTTCAGTTCAAAGTTCACATCTTTTGATAATAAGAGGGATATTGTTTGTGTATGAAATTTGGTATGCCTAGTTATATTGTCTGAAAAATGTTATATGTTCAAAAGATATTGGGTTTTTTTTTTTTACTTTTGGAAATTTTATGTTGTTCAATTTGAACCAAAATGGAGCCTTTGGAATGGAGGTATGTAACCAAATATTAAAGGGCACTAGGTGAAGGGCTATGTAGACCTTTGAAGTTCTAGGGCTAAAAGTGCCAAGAAAGTGATTACATCCCTTCTAAGAGCTTATTTGTTCATTCACCAACCTATTTGCCTTAATCCTAAATCATTGTGTACACATATTGGCCTAAAAAGAGATCCACAATAGGGTAGGTAGGTTAATTATTGAACACTTCCAAAGTCAAAGGTGATTGAGTCCTCACACATTCCTATGCTTCTGAAGTTCAAAGAACATTTGTAACCTTTCACCTAGTGCTTTCAAGATTGCAAAAATTCAAATCCTCACACATTCCATAAGCACATTCCTATGCTTATGAAGCCCAAAGAACAGTTGTAGCCCTCCACTCAGTGCTATAAAAGTTGCAAAAATTGTTCAATTCGATAAAAGAATGAAACAAAAAAAAATGGGATGTTTGGTGCAAGGGGGTTCATTGTTCAATGGTGGGTGAATTATAACAGACTAAGATAAGATTTGTAACCTAAAATCACAATTCTTGCATCTTTGTCTCTCGAATATAAAGAAGTTTTATAAAGCTCTTTTACTTCTAAGGCTTCAAAGAACAGTTGTAACTCTCCAGTTTGCACATCGAAAGACACAAAAATCGCTCAATTTTGGTTAAAGAATGAGGAAAAGATTGGATTGTGTTCTTGTGTTCTCTGAGTTGCTCCTTTACTTCTAAGGCTCAAAGAACATTTGTAACCCTCCAGTTTGGAGGTCAAAAGACATAAAAATTGGCTCAACTTTGGTTAAGGAATGAAGAAAAGATTGGAAAGTGTTTGATTACAGGTGCATGTTTGGTGACGTGCGGTTCTACCCTTATAAAAAATGGTTAAGGAAAAAAGGTGAGTTGTTGAAGTTGTGTTCTGGCTTTTGTTTTTTGAGGAGGAGGGAGGTAGGATTTTTACACAAAGATGTCAAGTCTTGGTTTGAAATGGGAACAACAAACAAAATTGCAACAACATCTAGCTACTTGTCATGCTCAAATGATTCCCAAAACAAACAAAAAAAGGTAACAACTTCAAAACAAATTCCAACAATCACCCATAAAATTAATTCACAATTACAAGATTTGGCAAAATTTTACAAACCTAGAAACTCAAGAAACAAACCAGATCCACAAATGTACAAAGCAAAAAGAAAAAAAGCACCACATTGAACATTGCTGGATTGCAGCACCGCACAAAACTCAGCAACAAAAATAATAATTTACCATCAAGTTTTGTTCAGCCGGATAGCTCCCAGACTCTAGCATAACCAATTGTACACAGTGCCAAGAAGATTTTGCAACAATTTGCACAAGTTTTGGTTGAGATTTGTGTTTCCCAACAAGAAGAAGAAGAAGACGAAGAAGAAGAAGAGGAGAACTTGAAGCTTGGTAGTGATGTTTGTGCTTACGGATTTAGGCGAAGATGTCCAATCTTGATTCGAAAGCGCAATCGCAAATGGTGACGATGGAGGGTTCAGATGATGATGCTGTCCTCGTCGTCGGGATTGCAAACGTGGGAAGCTCATCCCATGTGTTTGTGGCGAGATCATATGTCACCATCTCGCGAGGATAAGAAGAAGAAGAATAAGAAGACGCCACCTCTAGGGCAGAGTGATCATCGTGCAAGTCTGCGATGAAGACAATGCTGCTGCTATGGCTGATGAACCTCATGCGAAATAAGTAATCCGGCGTGCTCTCCAGAAGCTTGTCCCAGAGGTACTGCGGCATTTCTGCAATCGGTTTCCAATTCACGCGTGCTTGCTGCTGCTGCTGCTGCTCCTGTTGTGGTTGCTGATCCGTTTCCAGTTGCCAAATGCGCGGCGGGATGTCTTCTTCTGCAAAATTGTTGGCTTCTGTGTTCACCATGAGACCTGCGCAGAAGATGTGGTTCTGGAACTCCGTCATGGTGAACCATCGCAACTGCATTGTGAATTCCTCGCATGAAGAGGACGCTGGACGCTTGAGACGATGCAAAATGGTAGAGGAGACGACTCGAGAAGACGAAGAATTTACGACGAAGACTTCTTCATGCTGCTCTTCATCAGGCTGCTGCTCTTGCTGCAAGTTGTATGCAAGAAGTCCACACCATTTGTTGCTGCCGAAGTAGAGGCTGTCTTTGTGCCATAGCCGCTCTTGTCTTGGCCGTAAGAGTACGGATTGCTCTGAATTGAGATACTGCTGCACGAGTCGCCATTGCTGCTGGTTCACTGACGGATTGTACACATACGTGTTGAGCAGACAACAAGTCGGCGGATTGTTTCCTCTGACGATCACCTCGTAGGTTTTGGCGTGCTTGTCCACGGCGATGGCGGCTGAAAACAGTCTGAGCGCAGGACATGTCGGAAGCTCCTTGTAGGATTTGTTGAGAGGATTGCACACGAACAATTTTCCGGCTACCAATGCTTCGTCGGCAACAGCAGCGGCAGCCGCCTCTACGAGAAGGAGACCAGCGCCGCCTGCTCTCACATGTTTCGGAGAAGAAGAATCGACGGGAAGGAAGTCGAGACAAAGCTTGATCCATGCCTTTGTGCTCGGATTGTATGCAACAAACCTGAATTCGCTCGTGTCGCCTGGAGCTTGGTACCGAAGAATCGGTAAGCAGGGATCGGTCTGATCCGGATCGCACGACGCCAGGAACTGAGGCGACGAGAGCTCCGCGTTCCATTGCTTGCACACTAGACGCATTCGCAATTGCTCTACCACTGGCAGTTTCGCTAGTATGGCGAACACCACGGCTTGCGGCAATTGTTTGCAGCGCGGCTTAGAACACATGACTGCAGCAATTCTGGTTTACCTTGAGCCGCGGCGGTCATCGACTACCTATGCCTCCCAGCCTAACACACCACAAGAACAACAAGCTCTTAAGGCAAACCAGAATCCTAGTAATACACACATGATCTGCAGCACTCGGCTTCATGCACAAGCCAATTTTCCTCACTGAATGAAACAAGGCAAAAACACATCAAATCCTTCAGGAGCAGATAGATGCATTTTCAAGCTCGCTCTAAAACATGATCCTAATTTCTCAAATAGGCACATACTTCTTCTTCTTCTTCTTGTCGTTCCAACCTCCAGTCACCAACCAGACAGGACACTTCAAAGCAAGCAAGTGAATTGTGCGAAAAAAAGAAACACTTGTGAGGAGAGAGGCAAGAGAAAAAAGGTTTTGTAGCAATAATTATTAGGCAGCAGTGAAGGAGGAGGAGGAGGAAGAGGAGGAGCTAGCCCCTGTTTAATTTGTGGCGTTCCCTGCTTGGCTAGCTACCTACTTCCGATGATGGCCCGACTGATGTGGTGGAGCTTTTCCCAGAATTGACACTTCAAGCCCTTGATTCTTTCAACAAACAACAGTACGACAAACCTTTTTACAATTCTGGTGGACAGAGACCAAATGGCTGCTGCTGTCAAGAGCGAGAGAGAGAGAGAGAGAGGGACCGACAAAGAGAGGAGAAAGAAGAGACACAGACAGAAGACGAGAGAGAGAGAGAGGCGGGGGGGGGGAGAGGAGGGAACGAAATACGTATTAAGTACGTATAAAGTACGTATAAGCGAGTGTGTATAAAAGTATCTACACGTGAATATGTAAAAAATACTAACTACCTGACAATACACGAACATGTACATACAAAAATACACATACATGTATACATATACTCTCTACAATAAGTAGGGCTTACACTGTATATGAGAATTTCACTACAGTAGAAATACCTACCTAATAGATAGTAGCCTACCTACAAAGGTACCTACTATGCACACCAAGGGTGATGTGAATTTCTTGTCCATTGGTCTTTTGTTAAAAAAAAATTGAAAATTGAAAATTGAAAATTCTTTTCATGAATTTTTTTGAAATTAAAATTAAAATTATTTTACATTAAGGCTGATGATGATGGGCATGGATGTGAATAATTTTAGAATATATATTATTGTTAATTGCAATTATGGAATGGGGTATATTCATATTTTTGGGAAAATGGTGGAATGAGATTGAGATTAACTTTGTTCCTTGTTCCCATGGATGGGCCTTCCGAATTTATTTTTTTTGGGTGAAAGAATTTTGCAAATACCTATTGTTGTTGGTAGTGTTGGCATATTTTACCCATTATTTCATGGGTCTCTCTCTCTCACCATGGCTAAAGAAATGCAACATATTTTATAACACATTATTTGTGATCAAGTTCAATCCCATGACCTCTTTGTTATGAACAAGTTTCTTATCTTGACCTACTACCCTCATACTCCTTGATTTTATTTTAACACAAAATTTAAAAACAACATATATTGTATGAATTGGAGTTTTTTTTAAAATTTTTTTTAAAAAAAATTATTTAAAAAATTATTTTAAAATATTTATTGGGGGTTTATTATGTTCCCAATGGTTGTTTCTTGGGTAAAATGACCATTGGGAACACAATGAACCAAAAAGGTTATTGGGGGACCTGATTGGATGAGAACCCTTTAGCCTAGTTAAGTTTAGCCACTTTTAAACAAAATAAAAATCGTATAGGTCTTTAGGCATGGTAAAGCTTACAGCCTTGGGCTTTAACTATCGCATATAAAGACTTTAAAATACAATTTCCTAGTGTATTTTGAGGTCATGTTTTAAATTGTAATTTCCCATTACCTAAGGGAGGCTCTTGAAGCATGTTTTTGGCTCTAGAAAGAACAAGATTTTTTTTGGCTTGACATGGGGGTAACATCCTTGAACAAAGGCATCATTGAAATTGGGCCAACACTCAACTATTGCATCGCTTGGGCTATGCTTCTCGTAATGCCCTCATCTTCAGGTGTTACCCTTACACACGAATAATATGTCCATCTTAACATCAATGTACATCACAAAAAAAAAAGCTAACCTCACTCTTTTTACATTCCATAAGAGCCCCCGGGGAGAACATTCCATTATAGAAACCATCCTCATTAAACATGAGCAAAATTTGACAAGTTTTTAAGAAAGGGAAAGAGGAACATGTTTACCTATCCATCAACCTTAAGATATTTGGACTTGAAATGAAGTAGATATTTTAAGAATAACATGGCATCAATGGGCATGCACCATGTTAGTATGATTTTATACCTTCATAAATATTGATAATTTCTCAATATTTACCTGAAATCAAATTGAGAGATGACTTTATAATGAGTTATGATTTTAGTCAACCTGAGAAGATAACCATGTAAGACCAATGTTGCAGAAAAATAACTTTTATTGCCTTTTTGAATGAAGGTTGCGCATCATTGTAAAAAAGGGTTTGGTTCCAACGATTTTTTTAGTGCGAATTTTTGTCAAAAAGCTTAGGGAAATTAGGGCATGTGAAAAGGAAAAAAAGTTTTAAAAAATGATGACATTGCCAAAAACAACTGAGGTGTCGATGGATGATCACAAGCGCCCCTCCATCATTAGCCAATAAAGAGGAGTTAGCTCCATCATACATGTGTGAAGACGGAGGAGCCAAAATTTTCCCTTTCATCTTTCATAATTGCCTTCGCTCTTACACTTTCTAAATCTTCTTTGTTCCTTGCATTTAAAGTTCTTAAACCCTTTTCTTCGCTTGCTTTTACAATTTTAAAATCCTCTTTGTCAGCTTTTTTTAATAGTTCGTTTTAAAATTCGCCACTAAAAAATCCTTTGCTTGATCTAAAGATTAGTAAGGAATTTTCATGAGCTTTTAAAACTTGAAGTTGTAGGGTTTTAAGTATATTATTGTTGGTGATTCACGAATGAAGGACTTCTTATAGGATTTGCAGTTGATTGTTGGCATTCCAAAGTACTTTTAGGCTTCAATTATAATGACTAGCCTCCAAGCCTCCATGGATTTGCAAAAGGAGTTGATTGTTCAAACTTGAAAACTTTTGAAGTTGCACGATTCTTTATGGTTGGTTTTTGTTCATTGTTGAGGTGTGATCGAAAACCTTAAGGTTTAAACCTTAGATTACAACCTACTTTTAGATGAAATAAACCTTCCTCATTTTTCCTATGTTCTTGTTTTTCACATTTTTTTGAATTTCTAAGTTCATTATTGAAGCTTTCTAAATTCTTGGGACTTGGCATCTATTGGTTTGTCTTCTAGGCATCATTGTGTGTTTTTTTTCTTTGTTTGGCCTAAGTGCATTGACATGTGTTTTTGTTCTTTGTTTGGCCTAAGTGCATTATCGTGTGTTTTTGTTCCTTGTTTGGCCTTCAATGCATCACCATGTGCTTTTGTTTATTATTTAACCCTTAGTGAATCATTGTGTGTTTCTAGTATTTGTTTGACTTTAGTGCATTAGCATGTGTTTCTGTTCCTTATTTAGTTTCAATGCATTACCATGTTTTTATGTTCCTTAGTTGACCCTCATCCTTCATGTTTAAGCTACCATTGCAATTATAGCCCCCTAAAAACTTCAAGTACAAGTACTTGTTTAATGATAAAATCCCAAAAGGGGATGGTGCTCTTAGTAGTCATTTTGCAAATCATGATGATGTTTCTTTCTATTCCTCTTGTTATGGAACCTCATAGTGAACTTGTGGACCAAGTACTAGCATATAAGAAAATATTGTATTGACCAAAAAGAATGTGTATAAGAGCAAAGTAATTTTTTGTCCATTGTTATTTGTTCATTGGATTTGAGATTGTAGAATTAAATCTTTGTTTTGTTTGGTTACATAGGTTGCAATTGAGGTGTTGGTTATTATTATTTTCTTTTGTCACAATGCCACCACTACCCCCACCTACTTACAAGTTCAAATATTTCTTTTCTTCAAAGAACCTTGCTGTGGGTGGACATCTTGCCATTCTTGGTTGTGATGTAGTTTTTTCATCTCATGGTCATATTCCATCTTCTCCTCCCTTGTTTTTTAAATTGTGTTTCTAATCTTTCAAATTTAAATGAGAGTGAATATGTTATGTCCTTGAGTGAATCTTCCCACACCTTTAAAGAAAATTTACCCATCCCATCAAGGTAGGAGTCAAAAAACAAAATTATGATGTCAATAGAAAATTCCAAGATAAATGGCCAACAAAACTCCCATGGGCTGAATTGTTTGTAAGGGAAGATAAAAGTTCGCACATCGTTAAAAATGTAAGATTTGTATCTAAAGTAAAAGGAAAGGATAAATTACTTACTCCTAAATGGGACTTTCTTTGTAAGCATGCATGTCATAAGAAAATTAGAATTCAAGGATATGGGGTTTGATGTAAAAAAAGGACTTGTATTACTCCAAAGTGTGTAAAAAACGACAAAAAACATTAGAGTGATAGTTTGGGTTGGATCATGGCAAAATTCATGCACCAAGTAATGATAAAGGTAATTAAAGTAGTAATTCAAACTATATGTTACATTGCTCTTAGTTACATGATGAAGTTTTTACAATTAACAACTAATTGTGGTTGTTTGTCCATTGTTATGTGGTGGAAAATTGGGTAAAGATTTCCATTTTCATCTCTTTGGACTGGGTGGTTGCTAATCGAGGAATGATAACTTAACTAAGGTGATTATGGAGGCATTACTAATAGGTGGTGGTTTGCCATGAAACCAAATTGCCTAGAAATTCATTTGTTTTGGGGTAGATGGTGTTAATGTTTTTCAAGGCATAAGGATTGGTTGTCACAGATGCTAATGCTATGGAGTTCATTCATTTGAATGTTCATCCATGACTTGTAATAAACTTGTTCTTAACTTTTAGTTTCTATTCAGTTCAATTTTAGTTATCTTCCAATTAAGTTTTAATTCACTTCCACTTGACTCATAATTCACTTCCAGTTGATTTTTAGTTCACTTGTAATTAATTCTTAATTCACTTCCAGTTAATTCGTACTTCACTTTTAATTCACTTTGAGTTAACCTTTTAGTTCAATTTCAATTCACTTCTAATTAACATTTAGTTGATTTGTAGTTAATTTTCAATTCACTTCTAATTAACATTTAGTTGATTCGTAGTTAATTTTCAATTCAATTTTAGTTAAGTTTAAATTCACTTTAAATTTAATTTTAGTTCACTCATAGTTTACACATGGGTGCACATTAACACACATGGGTGAACATGGGTCACATGTAAATTTAAAGCTTATTGAAAAACTTCCTTGAACTAGGTGCCCAAGAGGCATAAATAAAGATAAAATTCCCCATTAGTTTTAATTTGTTCAACACCAATTTTGAGTACATATTCTTATTATAGCCTTGTTTTATTTTCATTTCTTCCTTGTAATAAAATCTTATTTGATTCTTGTTTGCATTTATCATGTTTTTCTTTTTCTTGTTTCATGATTTGAATTTGGAACTAGGTATGCCCTTACTTTTGTTTTGGTTAGAAAATCATGTAGTTTTGGTTGTGTTTGTGACATTAGTGCTACAAAGCAAATCCATGACAATTATGCACTAAACTATTTAGGGATCCATTCTATGGCCTATTGTACCAATTTGGGAGTGCAAATTATATTAAATTTGTTTAAGTTGGTCTTCTATTTTAAAATTTGTTACAAACCTTACACAAGTACTTTGCATATTCGTCAGAAGGCATTTAGAATTTACAAAATTCAATAAGATCTTGGAAACAAAAAGTAACAATTTTTTTCCAAATGAAGTGGATCTTGATGTTGAACCCTATTGAAATACAAAAAATTATTCTTGAAGATGGTGTTGGACAACTCTACAAACCAACAAACAAAGATGAATTATGAACATCTATGTGGCATTCAACTTTTGTTAGGATTTATTTATATCTTACTTTGCTAAAAATCTATGCATGTTTTCATTAAATTTTCATAAATAAAATATTTGTTTGTGTGAACTCATGGCTATTATTAAAGTACATTTATACAACTTGTATTGTCATGGATAGTCTTCCAAATTTACTATAAACCTTTTTTGGGCCTTTAAGTCATTACTTGAATGCAAGCATGAAAACATTTAAATGAAATGGATACTTGATATTAATTATGGAATTTAACATTTGGTCTTTGAAGTACATGGCCAACATATATGGGTAGTGCATCAAGATTTGAAAATGTGATGCCTAAATTTATCATTGAAGGTGTATTTGTTGTTGTGGAATCATTATTGAAAAAACAATGCAAAGGCAAATTTTTAGAATTCTCCCTTCTGCATTATTTTATTTTTGTAATTTCATGTGTTTATAGGGCATGGGCTATAACAATTTTGATTCAAAAATTGTAATAAGGTTTCCACCATTTTAGCTTTTCAATTCATGTTTTTGTTTATAATTCATTCAATGGTTTTGTGGGTGATTTTGCAAGGTTTGCAAAAACTTATATTCAAAAATTGGAAACAAGGTTTTTAACCCATGGTGTCATGGATGCACTTGGGATACCCCAATATTGGCTACAACCAAATTGTGAAATGTTTTTCCAAAACATTTATAAGTGATTAAAATAACATAATTTTGTTTTGGCGAAACCTAGTTAGTGGATGAGGTGGAAACCTTTATATTTGAAGTCTTGAATGTTAATGACCTCGATAATCAACATGGCATACATGTTCAAGTTAACAATAAAATCAAATGAAGTAGCATGCATGGCACCACCTTTTAACATCAATCCTTTGACCAACATGTGGCATTTGATGACAACATTTCCAATACATGTTTGCAACTTCCCTAAGTATGTGAAATTAGTTGAATTGGCCATGGTTGTTGCAACCCTAGCTCTTGGCTTGCAACCAAAACAAGAGCTTGCAAAGGTGCGAGTCGAGAGTGAAGCCCAATAATCACATTTCATGTTCTCGGGAGTGTAGGAGAATGTGAGGGAATGAACATGCACATTCCCAAGCAAGCTCCCCCTTTGGGAGTTGGAGTCCTTATGGATTTTTGAATTTTTAGAGAACGATTTCAAGGGTCAAAATTCATTAGATTGAAAAGTTCATTATACCATTGGAAAGCTCTTAAGACATACATGTTTAAAATGATCTTGCACGACCTATTTGGATACTTAAAACACAAGTTATGGCCCAAAAAAAGGTTGGAAATCAAATTACCAATTTGAGTCCTGACCACTAAAAGTTGAGAATCGCTTTGATTTACTTACATGCAGGTGGCGTGGAAAGATTTCAATAAAGGCTACAACTTTTCTTTAAACCTCACTTTAATCGAAGGTTTGCACAAAAAATTATGAGCTTTCAAAGTCGTAGGAGACCTAATTTCGGGAATCTTATACTCCCAATTAAGGAGTCCTGAGACAAAATGACATTTGAATGCAAGCCCCCGTTGCTAAGCATAAAGAATACTACAAGGGGGAAGGTGGTGGCTTCCCCCAAGTTCGGGCCGTGATGAATTTTGTGAATTTGTGTATGCATATGGTTCATCTATGCACCAAAAATGTTTCAACTAAGCAATAACCAACTTGTTGTTTAATTTGTACAAGTTTATGTGAATAATTAACCTACTTGTCACTCATCCTAGTCCCCATTTTGGAGCTCCAACATGCCTTTCTACCCCCAGAGTGTTACGAACTAATGAGCATACCCCAACTCTTTCTCCTTCCATTGTTTTCACCTTTGGACTCATAGTTGAGTCTATCAAAGAATTTGACGGTGTGTTAATGGTGTAATTAACATGTAGTTTAGAAAACGAAAAGTTATTTTTTACATTGGTTTTTTTTAAATCAAAACTTTGTAACAAGCTCATTATCCATTTTGTCGCAACCCCACTTTGGGGCTAAGTGTGAGAATGCAACTCACACTCCCAAAAATGGGAAAATGGAGTCCTCCGGGACTCCCAAAAATTCAAAGCTCGATTTGAAGGGTAAAATCTCTTCGCATTGGAGTGTTCTTGGTCTCATTGGAAAGGTCTTGAAGTGTAGATGTTGAAAATGGCCTTGCATGAGCCATTTGGACATCTGCAGCTCAAGTTATGGGCAAAAGAAGGGTCGGGAGTCAAATTGCCAGTTTGACTCCTGACCACTAAAGGTTGGGAATCGACCTCTTCCCAATATTGCCTAAAGGAGTGCGACATGGCGTTGGAAAGCTCTCAAAGAGAGTTACAACTTTGGTTGAGACCTCGTCCCGATCCGAGTTTGGGGCGAAGAGTTATGAGCGTCCAAAGTCCCGGGACTCCAACCCGGGACAATTTCGGGACTCCAACTTGGGAGTCCCGGGAAAAAGAGTCATTTGGATGTAGCCTCGGCGAAAAGCTGCAGAGTATATTATATGGGAGAAGGTGGTGGCTTCCCCTGAGTCCGGGCCGTGGTGAGTCTTGTGTGTCAAAGTGCCCGTGGCTTGTCCCAACACCCAAGGGTGTTCCCGAATGCTAACGAACCCTTTGTGATTAGTTTTTGGATGTAGATTCAAGCTTGATAATCTAGTCCCTCTTCCTAGTCTAATCCTGGGACTTCTAGCACGCCCCTCTACCCCCTTTTAGTGCTGGAAGTCGGGAGTGGGCCCCAAGTCCCAACTTTCCGCAACTCTACATAGTTGGACCCTCAAGTGGATTCAACAAGGGACTTAGGAGCGCGTCACATTTGCATTTGTTATGCACATGTTTGCACAAAAATTCTACACTTTGTAAAATTCCCCATATGCAAAATGCATTGAGTAATGGAAAGAATCACAACACCAATATTGTTATGATGGTTGGGTAGTATGATTTGTGTAATTATTAGGCTAGTTTATGCAAGTGTGTTGGCTTTTGCATTTATTTTTATTAAATTCAATGATTGTTTTTATAAGCCAAACAACTTCTTTTCCACGATGTTGGCACATTTTTCCCAAAGTTCGTTTTGTTTTTGCATGTTTTTTGAAATTATAAATGTATGTTAATTGGGTTGATTTTGTCATTTAAATGTTAAAATGGCCAATTTTAGAGGTTCAATTCCCCCATATATACTTGTGCTTGTTAGTGCATGTTCATATGTTGTTTGTTCTTTTTGTTTAAGTTCATTTTCAAGTTGTATGCATTTGTATTTGAGGATAATATCATTAATTATTACATTCAAATTTAATTGAAATATTTAATTTTCTCATATTAATGAATGATATTGTAATACCTTTATCATTTCAACATAAATTAAATTATTTTTTATTTTGTCGAACTTTTGAAATTTTATTTATTATTTGTGTCAAAATTTTAATAAAATCAAAAGTTCAATTGTCAAGTTTTGAAACCTTTCATAATAGTGACTTAAGACTGAGGCAATTTAGACACACTAGACTTTTCCATAACATTGACAAAACCTTGTTTATTATTTTCTATAACCATTGCTTACCAAAAATCTCAAAGTTATAAAACCAAGTGTTGAAGTTAAGATTTCAAATTTAATTAATTATTCGACAATTTGTTGCCAAAATGGTCAAGGTACTACGATAATATGAAATAATATACATTGAGAGAGCATATAAATGTCACATGTGGGCTAATCACTACCAATGAATAATAAGTTGTGACAGATCAATCAAAAGCAATCATTTTTTTTATTTTTAAAAAAAAAATCACACATAATATTGTGCACAAATTCACAAGTAATGGAGTCTCTTTTCACACCCATGTGATGTTGACTTCATTTAAAAATTAGAGTACAATGACTTGTCCTGAAACCCCTGAAGTTATTCTTGTACCACTCCATTAAGATCTCAATTGAACTATTGAAAGATCTAGCATCATGTGATGAGTCTTGATAATGCAAAAGTGCGTACCTAATTGAACAAGAGGAACAAGGAGCTCATGGTATAATGGCTCTAGCCTTTATGCCAAGTTTAAATTTCAAACAAAAAAAAACTTCCATTACTAGATTTAGAACAACTCATGTCAAATGCATGCACTTTTATGGAGCAAGCCCATCCATCATACCCCAACCTTCTCGTCAAATTCAGCAAAAAATTAGTTAAAATTTTATGATGAAAAAAGTTCTCCAAATTTTCATGAAAATTTTGACAAATTATATAAAATTTTGTAATACATATCCATGACACTAGTACAAAAGAGGAGTGCAGTTCACTAAACATATATTGGTGTAACATGAATATTTAATAAGTTTCAAATTGGAGTAATGAAAATGTGAAAATTAGTTCAGAGAAGGAGGAAACCAACTTCGTAATTAAAAAGCAGTGAAAACAAAATCTAGTCCAAATTTAGGATTATAGCTTCACTCTTTAATAATAATCTCAAAATATATTTTATGAAATAGCCATAAGGATGAAAAAATAATGGGGAAAAGATATATATATATATATATATATATATACACACCATTCAAATCAAAATATTTTGAACAACCTATGTGTCAAAAAAAAACCCATGAAAAACATTGGAAACATTCTTTACCTCATTAATAATATTAGAAAATTCTGTGTTGTTGTTGTTGGCCTTGCCTACCAAGGCAAGGATATTGTGTTTAGATTCATTACAGAGTATAGTAGCTTAAGGGATTTTGGCCTCTAGGTAATAATAATAGGTCTAGTATTTTTATATGAGGATTTTTGAAAGATGATATTTTGGCTTGTGTTGAAACTTGAGATTAGTTATAGAGTTATAATAATATCTTGAAGGATTTTGGTTTCTTTATTTAGAGGATTGTTTTGAAGATTAATATATTTTTGCTATGGTGAAATATTTGAGTTTCCATAATTCTTCTTCTTTTGCCTTAAGATACTTTTTCATTTAAATGGCAAAGGCCATAGTGTGACAACACCCCTTGTTGGTGTGCAAAACTTATTATGCTCACCAAAGTGATGGAGATCAACTCTTCCTTGCATCACCCATTTGCAAGTTGTTCTTGACATTCCCAGGAAAGCTCAATGCAATGCAATGCAACCCATCATGCAATGCAGGGCTATGAAGAAAACAGAAAACCCAGTCCATGTTTTTGTTTCCTTGAGGAAGAAGAAGGATCCTGATCTGTGCTTTACATGCAGCAAGAAATCCAGACCAGGAAAGAGTGATCACAAAATGGGTTAGGAATTGGCACCTGTGTAGAGAGAGAGAGACAGGAGCTGGGGAAAATCCAGCAGCACCACCATGATCATCTGCCAGCAACTGCAGTGAAGAGCTTGAACAGGCACAGATTTCACTGCAGTTTTTGTTAGAGGCTCCCCTCCCATGACGCCTTCTATATTTGGTATTGGGTGCATGTCCTCTTCAGTCTCTGAGAGCAAGAGAGAGATTGAGAGAAATGGGTCATTGGGTAGTCGACAATTCGTTCATGTGATTAGCTTTTCAGTGGAGGAATTGGAGAAGAAGCTGCTGCTGCTGCTGCTACAACAAAACGATGGGCAAGTCTTATCAAGAAAGAGGAGTGTTCATCTGCGATGAAGAAGCCAAGAACATTTACACCAACAAAGCTTACCAAGAGATGACAGGATGCACCAGGGAAGAGCTTCTGGGACTTGGCTGGACCTCTTGCATTCACCCCGAGGATTTGCCAGTAAAAACACAAAGCACACCAAAAATCCTTTCTCCCCAAGTTGCATTTTTCCTTGAGCTCTCTAATAAGATTCTTTGTTGAAAGAAGATGCTGCTGCTGCTGTAGTTTTTGTTGCTTGTTGTTGATCTTCTTCCCTATCACTGCATCATGTTGGTAGTTGTTGTTGATCTTCTTCACCATCACTGCATGTTGTTGTTGATCTTCTTCCCCGTCACTCCATCTTGTTATTGATAATCTTCACCATCACTGGTTGTTGCTGATCTTCTTCACCGTCACTGCATGTTGTTGTTGATCTTCTTCACCGTCACTGCATGTTGTTGTTGATCTTCTTCCCCATCGCTGCAACTTATTGTTGATCTTCTTCATCATCATCACCAATTGTTGTTGGTTTTGGGAATTTGTTGGCAGAGTGTGTGGTCTCAAGCATTGAGGCTGTACTCAAGGAACAGTGAGATGGAGAATAGGCATGAGATCCAATGTGAGTTCAGACTGATGCACAGAGATGGGTCCTTCATTTGGGCCAACTGCCAGCCTGTTGACATGTCTGGCTTCTCTGGAGTTGGCACGTAAAACACACACTCATCCATGATCACACTTTCTCTCCAGCAACAACAATTTGCACAAACTTGTTATTTTCTTCTTGTTTGCACAATTGCACTTGTGGGCTGTTCATTGTTGCAATTTCTCCGGCAACAAGTGTTGATTGTCCAACAGGTTTTTAAAAAAAATTGGGGCAGTTTTGTAGGCATTCTAGAAGATATATCATGGCGGAAAGAAGCAGAGGAGTCATTGAGGCAAAGTGAGGAGCGGTTCCTGCTGGCAATGCAAGGCTCACATGATGGACTATGGGATTGGGATATGGTGACCGATAAGGTTTTCTACTCACGGCGCTACATGCAAATGCTGGGAATGGAAGCTGAGGAATCCAATGGGAGTTTTTCTGTTTTCGAATCACGCATCCATCCTGAGCATCATAGTTTGTTTTCATCACCTAGCCTAAACCCTAAACCCTTGAGATTCAGCATCCTGACTGCATTGTCCCCTCTCTGTCTTTTTGCATTGTATCAAATAAGAAGTCATTCACAATGAATCTATCTATGACCACAAAATTGCCAGTCCTCACTGACATTGAGTGAGGTTGCACTGCTTTTGTTCCTTTGTCTAGGTCAAAAAGAGGAGTTGGGTTTGGTGGCTGGGGGAGCCCTGCCTCTTGAGCTTTGCAACTTCTCAGAGAGAAATTGCGCATCTGTGATCTGATTTTGTAGATGCAGTAATAACATCCTTGGGAGAATATCTCTCAGCCCATGGACTTGATTCTCATCCTTTTGAGGTTGAAACACCTCTACAAATGAAAAATGGCACATACCTTTGGTTTCGCATGCGGGGTCAAGCACTCTGGGATAGGAATGGAACTGCAATTCGGATGGCTGGCTCCATCACCAACATCACTGAACGCAGGAATTGGGAAGAGGAACAAACTCGACTCATCGCTAACCTTGCAGATGCCCGCGACAAAGCTGAGACCGCAGCAAAAGCCAGATCTGAATTTCTTGCAGTGAGCATCATCTGATTGTGCACTCAACTTGTTGCTTTTCATCTAGAGAAGAGTGTTGTTTCAATCTTCAAGGATGTTGACAGTGTGTAAACCAAAACTGGGACTTTGGTGTATAAGAAGAAGAGATGGTGATCAGTACGCTGTAGTCTTCTTCAGCTTTTAGCTTGGTAATCACACATGAGGGCAGCAGACCTGGTGGTTTCATTCCTTCTTCTCCAATAAACCAATGTGTCATGACTTTGTGGGTTGCAAAATTTTCTGGCAGGTTATGAGCCATGAGATTCGAACTCCGCTGAATGGGGTGATTGGCATGGCATCCATTCTCCTTGACACAGCTTCCACACCTGAACAGCAAGAGTGTCTGGAAACAATCCGCATCTCTGGAGAATGCTTGCTGTCAATCATCAACGACATATTGGACTTGTCCAAAATAGATGCAGGAAAGCTCAACTTAACCCCAGTACCTTGCAACTTGCGGAATCTGGTTGAAGACGTGGGGAGCTTGCTGGCACTTCGTGGAGAGGCAGAAGGAGTTGAAATGGTGGTTCATTACCGGTCTGCTCTTTCTGCTGTCTTTGTGGATGCAGTCCGATTGAGACAGGTTTGGCTTCATTTTTCCATCATGTGAACATTCTGTGATATGATGAAAGCTTGTGGAGAATCAAGAAGTGAGTGCAAGTTTGTGTTGGCATAAGGTAAGCTTACTGGAAGTGGGTTGCTTGGTGCTTGTGCAATATTGCAGGTCCTCATAAACTTGGTAGGAAACGCATGCAAATTCACTCACAAAGGGTACATTGCAGTAGATGTCTCCATTGTTTGCAGTACATGTCACCAGGAGTTCTTCCTTGGACAAAAACAGTGTGCTCAATGCATATCAAAGCCCACTGCAGCAGCAACTGCCATGACTGCTGGGACCATTCCTGTCATGGCTGAAGAGAAGCACCCACAAAACGCAGAAAAGAGAATGTTAGAAAATGGACTGAACAGGTCCACAGCTATCACTGCACCAGACACTATGTGTGTTCATACTTTAGGCAATGGAGGACAGGAAAGATATGACTTCTCCGTGGAAAATATCAGGACTCAAATGTCTCTCTCTGAAAACATAGAATGTACAACTGGAAACAAGGTTGGTGGTGACACAGGTGATGTTACTGAGGGGACTCAAGATGGCACAATAATGCAACAGATTTGCCATGATTTTGCATCAAGTGAAATGCCACTTAAACTGCCATATGCAAGTCATAAGAAGAGGAAAAAAGATGTCCTCAGCAAAAAGTCAGAACAAATTTCTGGTGTTTGTGAAACCCAGGCCAATAATCATAGTAGAATTGATCATGGGTGTAATAATGCTAGACTACCCGTTGACATGCCAGACCAGAAAGCAATATCTGATAGATTCTTCTTTCCCGAGGAATTCAACAAGAGCAGCAGCCATTGTGGTGAAGAAGAGCAACTTAGTCCTATCCAAGTGCCTAATCAAATGTTGCAGTGGTTTCGCTTCTCTGTGATTGACACAGGCATTGGGTACAATCTTCCTGCTCTTTCCTCAGAAGGGTTTATGGTTTACATGCTTTTTATGTCTTGGGTTTGCTTGAAATGGACACCTGCGATAGATACAGGTGTTATGGCAGTTACATCTCTTGTTGCTAAAATGCCTTTGAGGGTGTCTACCTATAGATGAGCATATGCATAACTTGTCCTTGAGCAAATCTGAGCATTTCATGAGGTGAGGTGCATGTACCAATTTGGCAGCATTCCAGCAGATACATTGGGTTTGCTCTTTGAGAAATTCACACAGTGCAGTACAACTGGAACATATGGAGGCACGGGCCTTGGCTTAGCAGTCTCAAAGAAACTGGTATGTCCCAAGAACATTCTGAATCACGAATCTGTCACCATCAGTTCAGCTACACCCCACTTCTTTTCAGACACTCTGCATTAAGGACATCAATTTTTTGCTGCTATAAGCGCATGTCTATGCTGGATTGCAGGTGGAGCTCATGGGAGGATCAATTGGAGTAGAAAGCACAGAAGGTATAGGCTCAAAGTTCACTTTCACCATACCACTGGAGCTGGATCCATCAGCTGAGCAAGGTCATAGGGCTCCTACTAATGACCTGTGCAATGAAGAAGCCCATGAGGAGGAGCCTCACAGTGTTGCAAAAGCTGACAGACTTCCTAAGTTTGCTGAGCAAAGACGGGTCTTGGTGGTTGACCACCATGAAATGACCAAAGAAGTGGTGTGTGAACAGATACGTGCATGGGGGATGGAGTCTCAAGCTTGCAACAATGTTAGTGAGGCGGTTACCATTCTCAAGCAGTCAACCCATGTGAATCAACCTATCCACAGTAAGAGAGATGCTCCCAGAAGACCAACCTTTCTCCTGACATGAACAGCAGATCTACATGATATGAATTGGGACAATCTGATCAACAAGATGAGATTGACAACAAAACATCTTTCAGTTTCTGCTGCTGGTGCTGGTGTTTTTGTTTCCTTTCATAAAGAATGGTGTTCTGACTTGTTTAGGAGGAGAAAGAAAGGAGGATGGGGGGCTAAAGAATTGTTTTTGTGGATTTGACTTGCAGTTGCAATTGTGGACAGCACAATAGTTGAGAACTTTGGCCAAGAGATGGAGCAGGCAAGAGCAGAGTTACCAGCATTGAAAGGGCCACAACTCATCATGTTGGGTCATGTGGGACAAAGCCTTCCCTCACAACCAGTGCTGGCTGAGCTTGGATGTTGTGCATGCTTCAACCGTCCTCCTCGCCAGGCTTATTTGAGGAATGCCTTGGCTGTTGCTTTAGCAGGCATTCCTACTACATTGGCCTTGCCACATTGCACCTTGAATACAGGTAACTCCAAAACCTGCACTTTGGTCCATTTTCTAATCCTTGTTTGCTTTTCTGTAAATCCCACAAAAGAGATTATCCCCTCAAACTTTGTTGATTGCCGATTTGCTCATCAGGTCAGCCAGAACAAAACAGAGTTCTTTCGCTTTTGCAAGCAGATACTCTAAAGTTGTTAACATACAGTGCAATGTGTGGTCTAGCAAATGGGAAGGAAGCAGTGAAGGGAGAAGATAGTCCAAGGTCTCTGACATCAGCATCTCAGTCGACAGTTCACAAGTCAAGGGTGCTTCTTGTGGTAAGGTTTTTGTGCTTTAGTGATGGGACTGTGTCATAGTGCCTGATAAATCGCTTACATCCAGATCCATAACCATCAAGCCCATGAGTGAAGATTTTGATGGTACAGCCACTTAGATGGGTCAAGCTGTCTTCAAGGCAGTGATTTCAATCAAGTTCAAAGACAGCAGTTCATCTTTGTTCCACTCCAAATCACTGTACCTTAAGATATTGGAAGAATGCATTAAACAAGTCTTTAAACAATGCTTTGGTGTTTCAGTTAAAGCTCAGTTTTTGGAGCTCTGTTTTTTGGCACCCAACTGTGATGTGGATCCATCTGCAGGAGGACAACAAAGTGAATCAGATGGTTGCTGTCAGGTTGCTCAACACTCTCGGGTGCACTGTCACTGTTGCCTGCAATGGTATTGAGGCCCTTAATATCCTGGAGTGTCCAAGTACTTATGACATCATATTCATGGACTGTCATATGCCGGTAATACTTACAGAAAATGCTCTCATGTCACTCCTCTTTCTGCCCAAAACCCCATATCCCATATTTTACCCATTCAACTCTCTGCAGAATGCACAAGTTTGAAACTGATGGTTTTTGAAAATGTCCAGAGTTCCTCAAAAATTTCTACTTTCAAGACACTGTAAACATTGTGGAATTTTCTGGATATGTACAAGTCCAATATAGTAGCATGGAAGTACTGTGACCCAAAGCATAGTTTGAAATTTGCAGGGTATGGATGGCTTTCAGACAGCCCGTTTGTTGCGGCAGGAAAATCATGCTTCACATACAGTGCCAATTGTCGCGCTGACTGCAGCTACATCAGAAGGGGAGGTTGATAAGTGCATTGCTTCAGGCATGGATGATTACATTAGCAAACCCGTCACAAAAGCAATTTTACAAAGAGCATTGGACAGATGGGTTGGACAAGAAACTTGTTGCATGACAGCAGGTACAGATTTATTGCTATGATCAAGGAGATAAAAAAAGGATTCCATCCTCTTTAAGAGAGCTCTTGTTCTGCTAGAACCCATCCACAAGAATTGCTAACTGTAACTTTTGCAAAGCTTTGAAACCTTTCTGAAATCTTTCAGATTGAAGGTTTTTGTTCTGTGATTTTCTGTAGGTTTGAAAGTGTGATCCACATTTTCCATTTGTGTCTTTGTGCTGTTTGGAAGTTCCATAAAAACCTGATTATACTGGAGACTTATTTGTGCCACCAGTTCTACTTCTCTCACAGGCGTTTCTGTGTGGTTGAATTCTTTCTACAAAGCCATACTACCAATGTGGTCAATGATCTTTGGGTGTCAAAGCTCAGACTGTTTTCCATTGTAATTCGCCTTTGATTGTCATTACAAACCCACAACTTTGATTGTGTAGGTCAATAAGGATCTATTGATTAACCAACAATATCAACTTTCCACTTTAACAAGTTGCACACTTTCCTCTTGGAATAGTTGAATCTAAAATTGGGTCCTATGAAGTTGGTGAAATTTTTTTTGTTTAGTTTTCACTAACACATATAAACCTTTGTCATTGTAGCTGTTTTGCATTGAATGATTTTAAACTCAACATTGATGATAAGGGGTTGGATGTAAATTCTACTTTTTTTTCTGCAAAGTATGAGCAAGTTTCATTAGTGATAAGTTTCAACATTTAGTGAACAAGTTTAAACCTTATAATAGGTTGGTTTAACTAAAACTTTAATATCCATGCTTCTTGTTTTATTGATCAAACTTAAACCTACTACATTTGACATTCATAATCTTTCTTAATTATGTTATTATTGTTGCTAGAGTTAGATCAAATGAGAAGAATAATACACCAAATGGCCCATCTAAGCCACCAAAGCAAGGTTTTTAAAAATGAATTTTAAAATGTGCGTGTGTGTCATTATTCCTGTCCTTTTGTTTGCCAAAGTGGCTTCCCTAACAATTTTGGCATTAGGAATAGGTGACCCCTTGATGATTTGCTAACTTTGGTTTTGGCATACATTTTTTTTCAAAAGAATGGCAAATCCAATTTTTGTAAACTAAGTCCAACTCGCACTTATAAAAATTTAATGCATGTATGTGGCTACTTTGTTCATCATAAAGGACTAATTTGGCTACATAAATGACATAAAAGTAACATCCTTTTTAATTTGCACATAATACATCAAAACTTTGAAGGGGAGTTGAACCTCAGTTTGATAACAAACTTTGCCCAATGCAATTCATAATCCCACCCACCACACCCAAATGTTAATAAATCTAATGATGAAAATTGAATGTTTGAACACAACATCACCATGCTTGTCCAAATCGTGAAAACAAAAGCATTAAAACATAAAAGACTAATAAAAGCCCAACACCCATTTTTAAATGGTAGTGCACTAATTTGCACTTTTTGTTATTTCCAACTAGTAATGGCTTCATCATAAGGGAAGTTCTCTTGAGTAAGAAAATCTTATGCAAACATGTGAACAACATATCCAAATGCTACCCCAACTGATTACACAACTTGTCCTTCATAAATGCAAAAATGAAGAAAGTATGTTCATCTCTCACCGAACTAAACACAAAAACAATTGTTACTTTTGTTAACTTCATATATTCACTTAGATGTTGACACAACAATGAATTATTAGTAATTGTTACCCACAACTTCGTAACTAGATTCATATCAAATTGTTTAACCATAACCTTGGTCGCTTGTGCCTTCATAATAAACTTAAACGTGGATTATTGCATGTCTGGGAGATTAACATTCAAAGGTTCAAAAACCTAATCTAGTGAAGGTTCCTCCCTTTTCAATCCACGATAATGTCTTTTGATGACACTATGATTAGCAAATTATAAAAATAAAACTCTTTGTTTTGTTGAATCCAAAATTGAAAATACACAATGCCAAGGGCATTTATCAAGTTTATATCCAAAAAATGCTTCTTTAATTTTGTCATGAACATTTCAATTACAACAACACATTAACATTTTGCTTGAACAAATGGATGTTCAAAAACTATCCCTACACACAAGTTGATAGGAGTATCAACCATATGAAAATATAAAGTTTCCATATCGTTATAAAGGTCAGAACCCAATCTTGGGTGATGGTGGCAAAATTATTGTCCACAACGTGACAAAAAACTTGGAAATGTTCACATTGGTAACTTGTCACTGGATTAGAATACATCATGTGAAAAGGTCAATTTGACAAATTTTGATCCTTGCTACATAAATTGCAAATGAAAACATCCTTTCCTTGAACAAACTTGATCAAAACATTCATTGCCTCCAGCAATGGCAACATACATGATAAGGCTAACAATGTGTGAAAATCACAAAGGAGGTTGAAATTCAACCTTGCTTGAGCAACACTATTGTTGTTTTGTGACATCTTCATAATCAGTTCATCTTGTATTATGGTAGGACACACTCCAAAGGTTCCAACATTGAAATCCATTGAATCTTAACACTTAAAAAAATCTTAAATCCTTTTATTTCCATGATCTTGGCAAGATTAATGAATTCCAAATGGTGATTAAAGAAATTCAAAAAATAAGCATATAAGGACCAAAGCAAATCCTCCAACTTGGACACCATTAGCAAGTTTGACAAAGCTTGCACCATAAGATTTTTTCAATGGGCCATACAATGTGCCCCATCATGTAAGGAGAATGTTTCTCGTTCAAATGAAATATCACTCTAATGTGGCACCATTAGAAAAAACAAGGGTCATTAACACCAAAGCAAATGACCCTTGCACCCACCTCCTTTCTAGTTAACCCCCCTTACTACATAATGGATTATGTAATGACAAAGGTTAGATTGTATGCATTACCCTTTTCAACAATGTGTTGAAATATAAGGACATGCACCTTTTTCCATGTTTGCATCACATACACATGGATTGAGATCTAGTATCAATTATCAATAACAGTAACTTCATCTATATTATATATTAAAGCAACAGTGGTGCATGTCTGTCTGCCTGGGCAGTGCTCGAAAAATTCTTCCAGTCATAACTTCCCCAAATGTAATTGACTCCAGAGAAAAAAGAAATCAGGGGTAGTCTGATTTTTTGAGGAGCTTCCCCAGATGTAACTAATTACAGATAAAAAAGAAATTAGGGGCAGTCTGATTTTTTGAGGCAAAAGATTTGGTAGACCAGAAAAAAAATATTTAAGCCTTGGACAGCCCATAACTTTATTTTTTTTGTTTTTTTGTATTGACCAAGACTACCTTTTTTTCTTTTAGCTACTATCCATCCCGATTAAGGGGACGAATGAAATGTCCATCTGGCTTGATGACGAGACGGATTTAGGGGAAGACCAGAAAAAAAATATTTAGGCCTTAGACAGCCCATAATTAATTTTTTTTTTTGTATTGACCAAGACTACCTTTTTTTTCTTTTAACTACTGTCCGTCCCAATTAAGGGGATGGATGAAATGTTCGTCTGGCTTGATGACGGGATGGATTTTGGGGAAGCTTTTTTTCTTTTAGTTATTGTCCGTCCGGCTGGATGATCACAAAATAATAATAAAAATAGAAAACACATAAAAATATAAAAATAAAAAAGTTTAAAGTTTAAAAAAAAACTAAAACGCGAAACAAGTTTAAAGAAACCGGGGGACTTCACAGTGGCCGAAGGTCATGGGCACCCACTAGTATGTAAAGAAAGAAACCTCCCAATAACCACAAAATATTGAGTTTATTTGAAAATGTGTTCACACATATAGTTTGGCATCTCTTAACCTCATTGGATTGTTAATAACATTCAAAGTAACAAACAATTTTTGCATTGTTGTGTAATTTGTCATGAATAAAAAAATCAAAAATCAAAAAAATTGCACAATGTTTTTCTTCTTATCAACATGAATTGCACCATGAGTTATTTGTTGCAACATTATGTCAAAAACCTTTTTAAAAATACAACTTTTCATTGGCCACATGAAAATTTGTTTTTAAAATATAATCATCCCCAATTTTTACCCTTGGCATGGTTAGCAAAGCCTTATGATGACTAACATGTTTCCATAAATAATCCAACTTTGGAACCAAGGTGTTATTGATCTCTGCGATCAACTCATGTGCAAATCTTGCAATTCATTTGAATAATTCTCCCATCAAAACCTAACACAAATTCTACCCAAAAAAATTCATTGTTTAATTATTTTAAAAGTGCATATTCAACTAACAGGACTTCTTTTTTTTTTCACAATTTCAATGTTCTTAATTGCCATCACTAGATCCACAATTCTACATTCAAAGTTTTCAATATGATGCATAGGAATATCATTAAATGGATAATTACTAAAAGAAACAACATTAGTGGCACGAATTTTGTCATCGAAAAAATATTTATATTTGAATTTTTTAAGGTGCTATAGTTTCGACATGTCAATGAATAGAAAAATGACCAAGAACATGATCACAAAAAAACAATGGTGATGAATTTTTTGTTACCTATAGTACTTCACAAGGACCAAAACCAATGAAAGACTTAAACCAACAAAACAATCATGAAATGGCCATGGTTCCAATAACATGACAATGATTTTCAAATGGATCAAAAAAATTAAATTAAATCACAAATGGCAACTGCAATGGTTTACAATGTGCACAACACCACCACAATGGGGTTTAGTCTTCAAAAATCAAAACAAAAAACAACAAGGTGGAGTTGTGATGTTGATTTGTGATAACGGCATGAGTTGTTAGGATGGTGATAAATGCATTGTACAATGCACTCAACATAATGATGAACTTATAAGGATTAGTCCAAAACCTCAAAATTCAAAGATGACCATGATGATTGGGTTGTTACTTGGGCAATGACGATGGATTATCCTTTTGGCACCTCTACACCACAATGATGATGAATCATGAAATCTACACAAAATGAAACCATGAACATAATAAAAAAAAGCATGGCACTAGATTGTTACTTGTAAGATTAAAAATAAAAAAACCATTATGAAATAAAAATGCATTACAACAACATGATAACAATCTTCAAATGCACCAAAATAAAAAAAAAATCACAAAAGGCAACAATGATAGATTATAATATCATAATGAATTTTGAATGCACCAAATTTAAACAAAAAATCACAAATGGCAATTGTGATGGCATATTATTTGTAATGTGTAGCAACACCACCATTGAAATCGTTGATGGTGATGATGATTTGTAACGATGGCAATGGATTCGTCACTGCACATAACACAAGTTACAACATTGAGTTTGTAAATTCAAATGGACCAAAACAAATGTTATGGGTCCAATGTGCACAATAAGCTTTAATGAATTACAAGTATCATGATTATGCCAAGATGGCAATGACGATCATTGCACAAAACACCATAGTTCACAACTTCAAATGGAACAAAACAAACTAAAATAAAATTCAATGGGTTGCTACAGTTACAATGTGAACAACACCACCACAACAAGTTTCGACGAGCTATAAACATCAAGATCATGTTGGGATGGCAACATAAGTTATTGCCCAAAAACGTCTTTTCTTTCTTCCTTTTCTTTTAATTTAACGTCAATACTCGGACCAGAGAGATCCATTTGCCGACAATTACCTAGTTGGTTTGAGCAAAACACTCCTATTGTCTAGGCAAGAAACAAAGTACCAAGCTACCACTTTCTGATTAGGTGAATGCATCAATTCAGATAGTAAGCTGCACGGAGTCAACTGTTTCCTTAGCTCTTGATCAAACTTGCGTCAAATGTCATGGTGAGCTGGGCAGACTAACAGCAGGTGGTCTTCATCTTCAACAGCTCCAAGGGGACATAGGCGACAAACCCTATCTCTCCTCGGTACCCTCTTAGGCTTTCCATGCCTGCCACACTCTACCTCCAAATGATGGTTGGAGCATCTGAACCTTGACAAAGATTGTCTGAGCTAAACATTTGTGATCACTTGCAAACAACTCTGGTGTGCATATGAGTACTCAAATTCTGTTGTACAACTCACGTTCATCAACTGGCATGCACATAATCTGCTACTTCTGGCTCTGGCCTATTCACCATAAGTGAATTCTAGATAGGAAGCATGTGCACTTGCTACAACACACTTGACATTAGCATAGAGAACCCCAATCCCTTGGTCCTCAAACCACAACTGCACGTTCTGAAGCCAACACTATTGCTTATCATTGGGCACACTAAGAGCTGGAACTAGGTCTGGTAGGCATAGTACAAAAGACAAAATATCACAACTATTACATGATCAAGAAAAAAACATTGCAATTGACAATGAAAAATTCAACAAGGACGAATATTTTCATAATATATCATTGAAATAACATTTCATGAATGATGACTCATGGGTGATGATGAGTAATAGCTTAACAAATGATGGTCGACAATGTTTGACGACTTCTAGGGCTTTAAATTCTAAAATGCATGTGCAAATTGCACAACTTCATAGATTTAACAACCAACCTCTAAAGGGACCTTCATTATTGTGCAACTTCAATAGTTATCGAAAAAATCTTGCAAAATCCCAATGTGTTATGGCGAGTGGTGAAAAAGAAAACGGAACTTCTAGGGCTTTAAACTCTAAAGTGCATGTGCAAATTGCACAACTTAATAGCTCTAACAACCAACCTCTAAAGGGGCCTTCATTATTGTGCAACTTCAATAGTTATCGGAAGAATCTTGCAAAATCCCAATGTGTTATGGCGAGTGGTGAAAAAGAAAAGAACGGAGGACTACATGTTAAGTGGTGAACTCAACACAGAGAAAAGTAGTTTTAAGCAATGAATGCAAAAAGAAGGGAGGTTGTGTGATCACAAGGCTAGGATCTGAACCTTCCATCACAAACCATCTATGAAGGAAGTAACATCTGGGTGGTAGAGGCGGGAACACTAAATAAACAAACGTGAATTTTTTGGATTTGCAGTATGCTCGATCTCTAAAATTGTACAACAGTGCATCAGATTTAAAAAGCTCTTTTGTAAAGTCCTCAATGTGATTAGGAGTTGGATCACGGTGTTTGCATCATTTGCACTGTCGTAGATGTCAGTATGGGAATCAAACACGGCAGGAAACGAGTCACATGGAGAGCATATATGTTCATAATCAATTTGAAAATCATATGTAAATTTCTTATGCCTATTACAAAGCTCTGGATTAGTACTGAGACAAACAAAAGATATATCTTTTGTGGAACAAATTTCCCATGGCTTTCCCGGAATCATTGAGACCAAGAGAACTTGCCCAGTGATCCAGTATTACCATGGCTTATGCTCTCGCGCCAACGCCATTAAACCAAAGAATATAGTTTGAACTCCCGGTATTGGTAAGTGGCGCTTGTTTGAGTTAAACAAGCGTTCGAGTGGATGATATGCTCAGACAGCCAAGAGTGATTTCTTCAACCTGGCTTTCAAAACCAGATCAGAAACTCTAGTCCGAAACCCTTATGTATCATCATTGCATGGTAAAGAAGAGAGAAAATGAAGACAAAGCCCTGCATTAACAAAAACACCCAAAAAGCCATATAAAACAGGGGGAAACAAAAAAACGAAAAGCAGCACAAGCTCTGGAAAATGAAAGCACAAAAGTCCCAAAACACAAGACCTATAAAAGCCAATGTAACCATTGAAAAAAACTGTGACAAACTGGCATCCTTTAAGTCTCTTCCAAGAAACCCTCTGAAACCCGTGACAAATCATTCACCGATTCCCTTTTGTACAGAGACCTTTAACCTACAATGCCTTCTGCAACTCCTCATAAAAGAGGAGCTTCAGATCCCATTGTAGACAAGACAATGTGCAAATGAGAAGCGATTTTAAACGTCATACGGCACTTCCTATCTTGGGATTTTATCATCCTCGGGCTTCACAACAGCAACAACACAGCTGTCAGCAAAACAGAAATATATGCAAACAACTGGGGAAAATGGATCTAAAAAATATTATCACCCTAAATGGCACCATCAGCAATCCAGCCTGCAGATGGCTTCCTATCGAGAAGTGAAAATCAATCTGTGCCTAACACTGGACGAATTGGAGATAAAGGCATTGGCTATCCCCTTCGTGGCATGTCGGCAGGGCTAATGAATAAAGAACCTCCAAAGAAGCTGTGAAATCATACCTTGAACATCCAGATAGCGGTTACATAAAAAGGCATCAGTTCTCCAAGGTGTATGCATCACAGAAATCAGGCGCAAATTACCCATTCGAAAGCTTTTTCATCATTTGCCTTACATGAAAAAAAAAGACGCACTCAGAATGAGTAGGAGGGTTTTGGCTACTTCAGCGAGAAAGCTCTCTTCCAAAATGGAACTGCATCCTCATCGTGCCAATAGTAGCACAACGTAAGACATCAAACGAAAAGAACTGGAAAACTCTACTTGCAACGCTAAAAAAACGGAAAGGAAACGGGGCGGCTATGCGTCAGTCAATGGGGTGTCGAATCCCAGCGCCTCGCATCTAATCCACTACGAAGTGGATCTGGAGAACAGACGCATCATAAATATCGGCAACAGGGAAGGAGAGAACACCATATCCACAGTTACAGGTGTATACCACGGTGCGGTGAACTCAGCAATGTTGCCCTCAACAAAAAAACATAAGAGTTGAGAAACGCAACAGCTCGTATCCAACAAAGTTCCGAAAGGCAGACAGTTCCAGTAAAAGGATAACTCGCACGAACACTGAAAACAAAATCCCAAAATGTGCAGACTCTTTCATTCAGGCACAACAACCTCGTAGCGAAGATTCACATGTACTGCAACTGCCAGCAACAACCACTCCTTCGGCAAGCTTCTTCCATTGTCTAATCACCAACCACGAAACCACATTCACCGCTCAAGAATCAGCAACACTAGCAGCTACAGGCAAGCAAAAGAAATTGCCTCCCAAGATTAGGCTCTAAGGGCAAGTCAAGCAGAAACAGGGCACGAAAACGATTGAAATTTAGAGACTCTTCAATGCGATAGTTGGGGTTTTAAAGCACGCAAGGAAGGCGCCGCCGAAACCATTGGCGTGCGAGGTGTCTCGAATTAGGGTTTCATTGATGAGGAAGATGACCGTTACAGCCCGGAATGCTGTCGTTCCGTGAACGGCTCAGATCCTGGCGGGGCATCTGACGGTAGAAGGATTAGGTTAAGGACTCATGACAAGAGTGAACTAGTACTAAAAATAAACAAAATCAACAAAAATTTTAAAAATTAAATTAAATGTTTGTAAATCCTTTGAAAGGACATTGTTAAATGGGTGCAAACCTGTTAAGGAGTTTTTTAAAAATGTCACGTTAACTATCCTTAGGTTTAGGGTTTAGTAAGGTAAATGAAATCTATTACAATTTGCTTCGAATAATGGGCTCAATGCTCGCACTTGGTGAAATTGCAACATTGTCCTCTAAGATCAAATGACACATTAAGGCATGGGCTTGGTTTTGGTGAGCATTCATATTTTTTCTCGATTTAGGGTTTTGCAAAGGTGTTAAGTGCTTAGAGTACGATTGCAACCCAATGCTTTCATCAATGTGTGCAATTCAAACTTGCACAATAGGGCAATTTTTGTTTTTGGCTTGAGTCCAATGTGATGATACTATGATTGAACATCTAAACTAAAGTTGTTAAAAATTGTCATAAAACATCATTGTATTTCTCTATTCACCGAAACCAACAAGTTCTTAATTTCTTATTCTATGGATTTTGGTTATGTGCCTCTAGTTCTTGAAGTTTTAATCTGTGGTTCTTCGTGAGTTAGCAAGGTTGTTCAAAGTCATTTGGCATTGTTTCTTTTGATCAATTCATCATAGGTCAAGTTGAAAAGTCTTTTGGGTTTAAGGTTCTTTGTTTGTTTAAAGAATTGTGTGCGTTATGACAATTTTTACTTTTGTTTTGAAGAATGTGAAGACGTTCTAATTAAAGACAATTTGAAGTTGTAAAAAATCAACATATCATAAAATATATTTGCTCACCATAATCAGCTTTTGCAACTAATAAGTTTATGATTCTTTGTTTTATGGATTTTTATTATGTGTCTCGAATTCTTGAAGCTTTGATTTGCAGTTCATTGTAAGTTAGGAAGGTTGCTTAGGATCAATTGGCAATGTCTCTTTTGGATACCTCATAGCTCAAATTCAAGAGTTTTTTGGGTTAAAGTTTTTTGTTCATTAAAAGTAAAGGAAGCTTTCAAAATTTGTGTATGTGTGGTGTTGCATTTGCAAATGTCCACAACACAAAGATGCACCATTACAAGGACACATGTGTTCAAGGGTTAAGGAAATGTTTATGATGTAGTTCCACAACTAAGTACAAATAGATGTATTTCTCATGTGCATCAAACCAATCAAGACAAAGTATTTCCAAAGGACACAAACCAACCAAAACAAAAGAAAGTTTTGTTTTAAGCCGAAATTATGAAACATGAAAACCAAAGACAAGAATATGAAATGTGCAAAATGTAAGTTCAAATGGAACTTTATTAAAAAAAGAAAAAAAACGTCACCCCAATATGGTGCAAGATCATACCCAAAATTGATGTTGAATAAATTAAAGATAACATGAGAGAAATTATTTCTATTTATATATTATTGGGGACCTATTTCAAAAAAAAAATTCAAGCTAACTCAAGATGTCTTAAATTGTCTCAAATCAACTCAAGATATTTTTTAAAACTTTTTTAGGAGATTTCTTAATTGCATTATAAATGATAAATGGATGAGTTTAATCCATGTGGATGAAAAATGAACATTCATGGATGAATTTCATCCATGAATATGTGAGCAATGATACTAGTATTGATGTTAGTGATGATGGTAACAATGATGATAAACATGATGTTAAAGATGTCATTTATGATAATCACATAATTTCATATTTGTAATTTTATGAACAGTAATGAAATATAACCTTGCATTATAGTTTTGTTAACCTTGTTTCATGTTTTTAAAAATTTCCTTATTATGAATTAAATTTATTTTGGTGCATTTTTGTAACATGTTTTGTGTCCTTGTTCATCTTCATATTCTTATGTATGGTTGGGATTATATTTAGATGTATTTTGTTACAATTTGTTAGAGTCATTATATTTATTAATACTTTTTTTTCTTTAAGTAGTTTTTATTGTTTGTGACTAGGCTTTTCATGTAAGCTTTTGAAGAAGTGATTGAAAATAAATAAAAATTATGAAACCTTTGCATTCATTTTTTTTTTGGGTGCATTATAGGTTCCTCTTTATCATTACACACTTTCCTTTTTGTAAACTTCACCTCTTGAGTGTATTGAGTGCATAATTTCAATGCTTTTTCAAAATAATACCTAGTTGCCATGTGCATTTTAGTCATGCCATGTTTTTTAGTACCCCTTTAAGGCTCACTATGAGAAATCTAGGGGTTTTACAACTAGGGTTACTATTGAATTTTTGAATTGTAATGACAATTTGCACCTTTCAATATTTTTATAGCATGAGTGTTATCAAAAAAGTTGCATTATTTGTAACAGACACACCTTGTGATATACAAAAAATGTAGAGGATGAAAAATACGTGCAACTTTTTGCAACTTCTTGTTATATATGTTCCCCATGCAAAATGCTTGTGGATGAATTTAATACTTGTGTTGTTTTTCATTCATCCGTCAGTGAATGACATTTGTTGATGTTGGTCGCAACTATTTGGAACTATAATAAAAATGAATGCATTAAAACAATTAACTAACAACTATTTGGCAACTCACATCTCTATGTTGTGTTATTATTGCATAATTACTCTTCTAGAACTAAATAACACCTTGCAACTATATTCATGAACAAATAATGAATAACTAAAATGATTCACAATAGTCCTATCCAATAACTACATGCCCATGGATCAACATCATTTTAGAAATACTTGTTTAGTTATTAGATCCATATGAGTTGTATTATAAATGACATGCATAATGCAATTCAATGAGATGACAATGTAAATGTAACTAATGAAAAGTATCATACCCATTAACAAACAACTAATGGGCAACTCAGTTGTTCTTTTTTTATAACTATGTTTAAACTAACCAAGGGTCCAATAAAGTTGTAATGTTATTGAATTCAATTGTGCCTTGCCATATAAAGGTTTTTTCAAATGGTTCATAAAACACATTAAATGATGATCATGTACACACAATTCAATTTTGTAACTACATAGTCAACTAAAATAAAACTACTATTGAAATACCTTAAATTACACATTGCAATAGTACATGATGATATTTTTTAATATCGATGTTGTTTGTGTGTGTGTGTGTGTGTGTGTGTGTGTGTGTGTGTTTTGATACAACTACACAACATATATTTGAGCAAATGTGACAATTACATGTACAAGAATCTATAGGTTACAATGTATGCAAAATAAACTACTCAAACATATAAATAAAATACACACACTACATGCCACGTCCACAAATTATTCACCATATACATTAACAAACACAAAATATATTATGGGCAATTTGTTGTAATGCAAATATTACAACAATGTACACATATTGAATTGCATGAATAGATTATTTAATATACTTGAAATACTCAATATACTACATGTAATTTTTTGGAATGCATATATTACAACAAAATACAAGTAATGGAAAACAAGAATACATTAGAATGTGCCTATTGTCATGATTATATTAAATAATATGTGATTAACATTCATGGTACCCATTTAGTACATACACAAGTATGTATAACGAGAACTAACCAGAATAAAATATAATTGAACAAATTTTTAATTCTAACACTATAATAGACTAGTACATTAAATGACCTTTACTATACATGTGTTTAATTACAATTAGAATAAATAATTAACTAATAATTAACTTATTGTTGATAAATTATTGTATGAAATTTGATGTTGTTAGTTTGATGAATTATTATGAGCTTATTACATTGGTTCCATGGTTTCCATTAGGGTCAATGGATGTCTTTGTAACACAATTTTTACAAACCCAGTTTCAATTGTAGAAAATAAAATTGATTATTTTTGGTACAAGTCAACATTTTAACATGATTTGTGATAAGTGGTAGTTACTAATGTTGGTTTGGTATCACCATTTTGGTCTTCAATGTAAGAAGCCAATGCATGTATTAGGATGTATTATATTCATATATAAGATATTCCATGAAGTTTTTAGACTTGCTTTGGATGCAAATATCATGTTAGTTTCAATAGCAACACAAATGTTTGTTGAAATCATTAGTGTGAATTCAAAATTAGAAAAACTACACACCTATTGGTCCAATATATGGAGAAGTTGGTTACAAATTTATTTTAAAACATGCATATATATATGAAAGATTTGGTAATAAAATACACAACAACATCACATATGTTTAAAATGTGAGCCAACACCATTGAAGAATACAAGGTAGATTTCATAATAATTTCATTCTTATGGAGGTTCTTTTCCACCTTTAATTATTTATGTAGTTAAACCAATAATCATTCACAATAAGAATTAGACAAATTTGGTCATAAATCAAATGTGAAATTTCACAATTCAAGGCCATTTTTTCACAAAAATCCTTTGAACATATCAAAATCACATTTTTCAAGTTGTTAAAATGTAAAAATTTGCCCCAAATGAAAATATTGTTCCCATGGCACTTGTGTTATGATACATCACACCAATTGAAATGGGTGCAAATTTTTTTAAGTGTACCAAAATCTTGTCACAACATCAATTTGTTTTGTGGTTTTTACCTAGTCCTTTTTTACCATGTAAAGACACATTTATGGATGATTATGACAGAATCTAAAATTGTAATAATTTAAAATATAGTCATTTTGAAATTTTTGACAACTTTTGATTCATTATTTTTTATGGGGATCAAGATATAGGGTAAAAAAAGATTGTAGTAAGGATAGGCCCTTTTCGTCCTATGTGGTACACATTAAAAGATTTTCACCCAAATCTCTAATCCATTTTGTTTCATTTTTATGCACACCTTTCCTAAATTTATATATATATATTTTATAGAATGATTTTTTTTTGTATAAAACATATAATAAATAAATAACATACGTATAATTTTCTTATCAATTTGGTTTTAAATATATTGGTAATAGAAATTTAGCCCCATTGATGATTCGTTTAGTTCATGTTGGTCGTTTTGGTGCTTGGGTTTAAATTCAATATATAAATATAGATAAACATTACATAGGTAAATTTCAAAATATCAATATGCCCATTCATAAGGCAAACATTAAATATTAATAATGAATTTAATACAACACCAAGTTCGATGCATTTGTAGTATAATGCCAAACATTAAAAAAATTCAAACTTTTTTTATATTATACTTGCACAATAATTAATGTTGTATTTATTTTTCTTATACAATAGTTATAAAGAAAAAAATGTGATGTCGTGGTTAAAATCCTCCCTTCAACCCAAAGGTCCAAAATTCAATTATTTGCCCAATTGTTTTTGTGAATAAACAAAATGGATGAAATTTTTTATAGAACATTAAATAGTTTTTAAAAGTTAGTTATTTTTAAGAAGTAACTTACTTGGTAAAAAAAGACTAAATGTTAATTCCAACCAAGTTCCCCATTGAATGAAAAAATTTCCTTAGGAAATAATGAATTTTTCTTGGGGAAGGGCCAAAGGTCCTTAAGGAAAAAGACACCTTCCTTAAAAAACAATGTATTTTCTTCAAAAAAAATATGTTTTGAATCTTTCTGCAATCACAACCATTTCATGTTTGTTTTTATATAGGCTTGCGGACTATCATTGGAAAGGTCTCAAGGAGGGCTACAACTTTGTAATTGGAAATATTTCAATAAAAATTCACATGTAAAAATTATAATCCAACAAAACTTCATACACATTTGTTCTTCAGGAACATGGTTGTTCTTCGGGCACATGGTTGTTCCTTGAAACAATTTGAATTCTTTTGTCTTGGGGACATGATTGTTCCATGGGGAAAAAAAGGTTTAAGTTGCTTTTCAAAAAATAAATGTGACCCAAATTTTGTGTGATCATAACTTTTGCATATGAATTCTACTAATTGAAATGCTTCCAATTACAAAATTATATTTCTTTTCGAAACCTTTCCAATTATAGGTCACAAACTTATATAAAGTGAACATGAGATGATTATGATTGCAAAAAAATTCAAAACATATGTTTCCTAAAAAACTTGTACCTTTCCTTAAGGAAAATTCATTGTTCCTTAAGGAAGTTGTTTTTTCCCCCAAGGAACAATCATGTCCTTAAGGAGAAGAAGCTTAAACCTTTTTTTTTCTTAGGAATAACTATGTCTTAGGGAGAAGGAATTGATGTTGTCCCAAGGAGCTAGTTAAGCCTTTTTTTCCCCTAGGGAACAATCATGTCCTTTGGGAAAAGGAACTCTTCCTCCCTTGGGAACATGGTTGTTCCATGAGGAGCAACTTAAACCTTGCTCCTTCGAGAACCTAGTGGTTGTTCTTTAAAAAACAACTTAAACCCATTTTCCCTTCGAGAACATGAGTGTTTTTTAGGCCAACATAAGTCATTGCTCCTTTGGAAGCATTGTTTTTTTCACAAAATTTATTCTTGGACAATTAATTTTATATAACTGTTGAAAGACAATTTTTTTTCATCCATTTCACGCATGGATGAAAAAGAGAATTCATAAAAAGGTTCGAATTTAGGACCTTTGGGTTATAAGGGGGATTTTAACTATTGCATTAATTTTTTTCCTTTGAAAATAATGTAAGAAAAAATATTTAAAACATTAATCATTGTGTGAATATATTAAAAAAGTCTAATTTTTTTTTCTTGCTGGCACTGTACTATATTGTATTATAATTGTTTCGATCCTAGTGCCCATTTAACTTGTTACTATTATTTAATGATGGTCCCATTAATAAGGCCTTATTTTCCTTATTTTTCGTAGTGATTTTTGTGACATAAAATTTTGATAACATCATTTGTTCCCATTTCCAAAAATAAAATCATCAAAACAAATTCATATATGTAATATGGAATTGAAGTTGGTGTAAATACAATGTAGGGCCTTGCGAGGTGGAGCTAAATGCGGGTCCAAATCTTATAAAGCCCAACCATGAAGGTTTAACATTGTGTAAAAACCACTTTTTTTTAAAAAAAAAGAATTTTTAAAATTTTTTTTTTTAATTAAACAAATTCATGATATTCAATGGATACTTGTTGGATACCCATTGGGTGTTATGGGCAAAAAAAAAATGTTGGCCTCATAAAGCCTATTGTCTTTTTAACACCAAATAAGGCACTCTCTTGGTAACCATAAAAGAACTAGGGTTTTACATAAAAATCACCCACTTTTATATAAATGAAAAAGAGAAAAAAAGAAGTTATATGGAATTAAAAAGAAGTCCTATTTTAAAAATATGATATAGTATTTGTGTTTGATAATGAAAACTACACAATTGGTGAAAGAATCCATCTTAAAAAATATCCCATGGTCAAGGGTTATTTATTTATTTATTTATATTTTTAATTTTTCAATTTTATGATATTGAAAATTTGGGTGAGTTTTTCCCAAAAAAATAGCAAAATTGGTAAAATTTACACTAACCTCAACTCGCCATATTTCTCTCAAATGTTTGCAAATATTTTGAGTTGAAAAAAAAGTGGAAATTTGGAGAAATAAGAAAAATGAAAACAAAATAGAAATCTTGCCCAACGTGATGAGGAAAGAAACAGCCGATTCCAGTAGCTATAATGTGTGTGCTGATTCCAGATCTCACTGGCAACAACCCAAAAAAGAGTCTAGTTCCATACTGGAATCATCAGTCAAAGGAGCTGTTCGGTCATTCTCCAAGCGACTCCTCGGGTCGGCCGAGGCGATCCGACCCGACCCGACCCGACCCGACCCGTCCCGTCCCGTATCGTCTTGCCCGCAAAGCCACCTTGTATCTCCGTAGAAGAAGCTGTGTGTGCAAAGATTAGCGTGTGCTCTCGTCGAAGCTTTCGCAGATTCATTCAATTCGCTCGCCCTTTTTTATATACATCACATCATACCTGAATCGCTCACGGGATTTTCAAGATTTTTTTTTCATCTCCCCACCCCGCCCTTCCTCCCGCACTGAAGTGTTTATGTTGCATCTTTTTGCATGTGTCCCTTCCTTGCTATCATTGCGCATGCTCTTCTGTCTTGTGGTGTTTCAGCAGACTCGTGGTTGCCAAGGAACCTTCAGCAACAGCCCTGTGTATCACGTCATTTTCCCGTGATTTTCATTTTTCGCACGTAAAAGTATCTTGCAATTCTATTGTCCTCAACAGGGTTTTGGCTTGCTGTTCGGGGAAGGAAGGAAGAGTCAGTTGGAGCTCATGGATTCGTCGTGAATCTGGCAGTTCAAAAATCTCGCCGTCTGCACATTAGTCTTAGTTTTGTGAAGAAGGGGATTCTGACGAGGGAGTAGCCATGTTTTCTAGCAGCAAGCTTAAGTCTATCGACTTTTATAGGTGCGCTATTCCACTGACCTTTTTGCTGTTTCCTTATATACTCTCTCTCCCTCTTAGGATTTTGGGCTCGACCCTTCCGCTCTCGCATTCTTTGGTTTGGAGGGTTTTGCAGCCAAAACCTTACTCGAAAGTGGAAACCCTAAGTGGCAAGACTCAGATCCCGTGCTCGGTTTTTACGCTCTGCCATCACAACAGCTTTGAACATCCTGAGAAAAATTCGACGCTACATTGACATTAGAGAGAAGCATTGCAGCCGATGTAGAGTGAAGAAAGGAGAAGAAATAGAGTGAAGCCACGGCAAAAGACATAGTGTGCTTGATGAAGAAGGACAACTTCCCCACCTTGTTGGACATGGACATTGCCCGACAACTGTTTTACTGTTGGATCTCCATTTTCCAGATGGGCAAGGATGCTGAAGGTTCACCTAAGGGTGTTGAAGGCCATAAAAATAGGGTTCCACACTTTGGAGGTCTGGTTTAGCCAATGACCCTGTGTTTGTTGGGGTGCTATCTGTCTGTGCTCATACTGTGAGATATGAACCTTCAAGCACTTGAAAGCTAAGCCACACATCCTAACCACTAGGCTTTCTACAGGCAGGGACAGTTTCACATATCAGGGACACATGGGAACATCTTGACTCATCAGGGTTTTGCAAGGGTTTCTTGCATCTGGACAAGGAGTGATCTGTTTTAGGCAAGAAGTATTGGAGCTTTATAGTTGATGTTTGTTGCTTCATGAGGAATCCTTTCATGAAGACAAGAAAGCTTGAATAATTTTTTTCAAAGAGTGAAGACACTAGATGTATGGTCTTGTTTGTGGAGGAGTAGAGATGTTAAAGAGACATACTGGAAACATATGTATGCTATAAGGATCTGCTCTTCTACACACCCCATTGATCTTGCATTTTTTGCTTCATGAGGAACCTTGCATGCAGGAAAACTTAAGTATTTGTTGGGAAGAATGACGAGAGGAGATAAAATGGTTTTGGATTGTTGAGAAGTAGAGGGTACAAAGAGATACTATGGGAACATATTCTATAAGGATCTGCTCCTCTGGATCATATGGATCTTAGCAAGGAGAATGGGTGCCAATGTGTGTGTGAGTTGGTGGAGAATCAGGAGTAGGATGCTCAAATTGTGGGGTTTGCTTGCAATGCAGGAAAATACCCAGGGATTTGACAGAGGCATCTCTATCTGGGGCAGGCATATCCATCATTGCAGCTCTATGGATGGTGTTTCTTTTTGGAATGGTAACCCCCCTCCATCTTGCCATTTCTTTCTTAATGCACATTCTTCAGTTGAGTTGTTTCAGAAATGAGCTGCATTGAGTTTGCTCAAATTAGAGTTATGGGTGTGTGTGCCTCTGCTGGAATTTTGCAGGAGCTGAACAATTATTTGAGTGTCTCTACGATGACAAGTGTGGTTGTGGACAGGAGTCGAGATGGAGAGTATCTGCGCATTGACTTCAACTTAAGGTATGTATATCTGAGATTTCTACATCAGTGTGTTGTTTTCTGTACTTCAGCAAGCTTGGCTTTTCAGCTGTGAGTCATCATTGGTAAAAAGAATAAATGTTCTTGCAAACTACAAGGGACTAATGCCCAATAGACAATGTGCCTTGTGGCTGACTGCAGCTTTCCAGCGTTGTCATGTGAATTTGCTTCAGTGGATGTCAGTGATGTTTTAGGAACAGTAAGTTCACTTCACCAAACTTGGAACGTTCTTCCCCTCTCCTCAATCTTAGTGGCTGTGAAATAGGAGCTTTGAGGCTGTCTTAGGGCAGGCTGACCCTGATTGTCATTTTTATGATCTCAGATAAATGAATTAGGCTAGGGTTTGGCAGCTTTTGAGGAGTTCATTTCTAGTTGATGCTAACTGTGACAACTCTATGTGATCTCTGCATGGAAGTTTTTGAGATGTCAGCGACCACTCATCATTTATTTCTTTTTAAGTTTGCAGTGCCCAGTCTTTAGCTTTTTCTGTTTCTTGTGGTACTTTGTGCAGCATAGATTTAATTTGACAAAGACGGTGAGGAAGTTTCCAATCAACTCTCATCTACAACGTATAGGGCAGGAAGTCCATCCTGGGCCTGTGCCAAATATTAACAGCCATGGAGATGCACAAGTTGAGGAGGATATTCCTTATGAACAGCTTGGGGAGGGTGCAGTTGACCTCAATCAGAATACTTTTGATTTATATGCTCTTCGGTATGATCTTCTACTGTGCCAATTCTTTGATGTGGTCCATTTCTTTCATTTCCTTGTGGACCCTGTTGGCTGCAGCAGCTCTTGACTGCCTCATGGTTCAATCTCTTGTTCAATTTTTGCATATCAAATTTAAATTTCCAGCCTGCTTGATATTGACTGTCACTAGTATGTAGGTTTCCTGTTCTGGTGGTCAACTTTCATGCTCCATGGTGTGCTTGGAGTAACCGCCTGGTGAGTACTGTAACACCTCTTATGCCCTTCTCCTTCTTTTCTTGATGGGTGTAATGATTGCATAATCATCGGTAACAAGGGACCAAGATGCGCTCTGTATGCTCTACCAAGTGGATGTTGACAATGGTCCTGTAGGAGAGCCAGATTTCAACCTATAGCAGAAAGCCATGTAACCACTGAGGCCAAAAGTAACTAGAGTCTAATTCAGGGGGCTTCTTGTTTGATTACAGAAACCTTCTTGGGAGAGATCAGCACAAATTATGGCTGAGAGGTAGGCACTATATCCTGAATTGGACCTGACTGTAAGATTCTAAGTTGGGTCTGAATTGGTTTGCCAAGCATGAGAGTACCTTTCTTCACCCATTTCCTTGTGATGCTATGCAAGCAGGTCATCAGATGTCTCTATTGTCAGGGCCTGGTTGAAGCTGGTCCCTTCAGAGCCCAGAGGATGTTTTGCAGTGACTTAGTTAAATTTTTCTTGAAGCACAGGTATAATCCAGAGAGTGATGGAAGGATACTACTTGCCAAGGTTGATTGCACGCAAAATCAAGCACTCTGCCGAAAGTAAGCTGTACTCCATACCTTGGCTTGTTCATCTATCTGTCAAGTCTTCAAGAAACGTACAGATTATCTAGCTGTTCCATATTATCTATCTTGTCACTTGGATTCAAGCATGAAACATCTGTCTTGAAAATAATTGAAGTTTTGTTGCAGGCACCACATTCAAGGCTATCCATCCATTCGAATATTTCGCAGGGGTCATGATCTCAGGTCTGGTCTTATAACTGAGTGTTCCATTGGAGGAAGGATGGTCTGGAAGGGAGATGTGGTCTTTGAAAATTGTTTAGTAAAACAAGGACTAAATCGGGATACTGTGACTCCACCTCAGTTAATCCTTATGTCATTGACTTGGACCTCATATCTTTGTTGGCCTTTGAGTACAACCTAATGAAAGCTTTTTGTGGTGGTGTTTATCTGATGTTTGTTCATGTCTGCACAATTGACTAATTTCTGCATCACAATATTACAAACTAGAAGGTGAGATATTTCCACCTGCCTCTTTTTTTGCCCTAGTGTTATACTCCTCTTCTCAACGCATTTGTTTTCCTGATTCATATTGTTGGAAGTTGTTTGCTAGAGAAGCTCTGTATTGTTTTTTATGGTCTTACTGTTGAAGTGTGGTGGCTCTATTCCTTTTGGTTTTGTTGTCTGTACAGGGAAGAGCATGGGCATCATGATCATGAGTCCTACTACGGCGAGCGTGATACAGACTCATTGGTTGCGGTATGTCTTATAATTTTCTTCTCATAGAGTAAGTGCTCTGTATCCACTGAAGTTCTATGATAACAACACTCTCTTAAGACTTCTTCTCAAAACATGTCTGTTTGATTTCACAGTTCATGACAGGGCTAGTTCCTCCACCAGTTGTGGATGGGAGATATGCAATAGAAGACAAGTCTGGCGGCACAGATCCTACCAATTCAACTATCAAAAGACCTGCTCCTCGCTCTGGAGGTTGCAGGATTGAGGGCTTTGTGAAAGTGAAGAAGGTACAAAACAACTACCCAACAAAAGGAAAGCTGTAGCTGTTTGCAGACAATGGGTTCTATAGTACTTGATTACGGTGGAAGAGAACAGCTATCTGTTCCATATCCTTGTGTGAGTTGCATAGTTTCGCCACCTGTAGTACAAGAGGAATTGGAATACTACTCCAGACACTAAGCACTTATCTTATTTGTTACAAACTCTTAAGTTGCTGATTATATTTCAGCAGCAGTTTGCCAATGGCACTTTTTACTTTAAAAGTAAAGTTCTGTCAAGTATGGAGCTGTGAAGTGGCACAACTGATTGGTGAAAGGGGCAGACAGATCTTTTAGACCATCATCAGTATCCTGAATTGTATCTGAATATGTCCCCTTGTATGAAAATCCAGAGGCTGAGTTTTCTGCTGGCAATTTGGGTTGCAGGTCCCAGGAGAGCTGATGATATCAGCTCATTCGGGTTCACACTCATTTGATGCTGCAAAGATGAACATGACTCACCGTGTTGGCCTGTTTAGTTTTGGTAACAAACATTCATGGCGATCCATGAAGGGTGTGAATCACCTCTTCCCTGAGCTGGACTCAGATGTTGACCGTCTCACTGGAGAGTTTTTTGTTTCTGAGCATGAGAACATTACGGTCAGTGTTTAGTCTTGCCTTGCCCATTCCAAGGATGCCTTCTTACTTTCCATTGTTGCATCAAGCAGAAACCTGTGGTTGCCATGATTCTGAATAGTACAACAATAGTCAGATGGTTTTTTTGTCTCTAACAATCTGTATGTGGATGGGTTGTCTTGAATTGGGATTGGGCTTTAGCATGACCACTATTTGCAAGTGGTAAAGACAGAGGTTATTTCTCTAAGGAGACGCAAGGATTCTGAGGCGTTGGATCGGTATGACTACACAGCACACAGCAACCAACTTCAATCAACCAGTGTCCCTGTGGTCAAATTCCACTATGAGCTCTCTCCAATGCAGGTTCATACTTTGGCCTTGTAGCTTCCAGCACCTGGTCTTCCCGTTGCACAAATTGGTCAGAAATAGACAATTTTCCTTCCACTTTTTGAGAATTTCAGTATGTAAATGATTGGGATATAATATGAAGGTCAAATTCTGAGACTTGTCCTTGTACACAGGTGTTGGTGAGAGAGACTAGGCGATCATTCTCTCACTTCATCACAAATTTGTGTGCTATCATTGGTGGTGTATTCACAGTATGTACCCTCCCCTTCACCAGCTCTGGCAAGTAGATACTAGATTTGTGCTCATCTGGTATGGTCAGCAGGTTGCACAAACACAAATTCTAGTATTAGATGCCTTCTCTTTAAATATAAATGGATATTGGTCTGCTGACCGTATTTCCTCCACTCAAGTGCAACTAAGCTCTGAAAAACTGTCTTTGCAGGTTGCTGGAATTGTGGATGCTATGTTTCACAATGCAATTCGCATGGTTAAGAAGATGGAGCTTGGCAAACAGTTTTGATACATCAGAAGGAGGCATCTCACTATCCACATTGATCTCTTTGCTACAAGTAGGTTTCAGAAAGAGTATAGTGTTCTGCTTTTATGATTCACTTATACCTCAGTTTGCCAGAAAATTCAGTGACAGTAATGTGCTGATGCAATTCACAATGCCCCATTGTTTGGTGCCTGATATTGATTATTTCCAATGCTTGAGGTGTGTTTATTGAGGAGAGACCATCACAGTTCACCATACAATTGAATCAACTGCAGGAGGAGTAAACAATGCCACAAGATGATATGCAATGACTCCCCATCACTCTCCCACTTCTTATGCATACCTTGCTCATGCAACAGTCTTTCAAAACTAACCTTCTTTTGGACAAGCCCCTTTCTTCTTAGTCCTATATAGTTTGTACATAAATGTGGTTACTTGGAGAAGCACCTGAGTGAATATAGTTTGGCTTTGTTTAATGCAAGCATTTGTTGCAGAAAGGAATTGCATGAAGGGTAAGTTGTTTTGGGTGGGAATTCAACATATCTCACAGACCATAACGGTGTTGCAGATCCTTTGTAACAGGAAACATCAAGTAACAGGATAACGCGTCGAGAAGGTATGAGTTTTGCCAATTGTTGTTGAACATACCATAAGGGAAGGATTTTACCTTTATGACTTGACCCTGTGGATTAGTCAGGGTGTGATTTGAAGAGGTAAGTAAATTATGACATGACAGAATCAAGTCAAAGCAAAAACAAACATTGACAAGATTATGACCCCTGTATAAGCCTTTGCTATGATATATGTTTAGGACTCAATTTAACAAACTTGAGAATGAAGTTGTATAGTCATCAAAATCGAAACCATCCAGTAACTGGCCATGTGGTTGAGTCCTTGTATAAAAGTAAAAGCAATTGAAGACATAGATTGTCTGTCAATTTCTTTCCTTTATGTGTCTTTAGCTGAAGACTATGTGTAATGCATTATGAAAGCACATTTTTATCAAAATTTGCAGTGATATGCTATGTACATGGTGCAGGGAAAGGAAGGCCTAATGCCTAAGGTATGGTTTCACCTGTCTGTCTCCCTGTTTGTTATTCTATGGTTTTTCCTTATTTTTGTGTGCTTCTTTTGTTTTTCCCCTCTTCTTTTCTCTATGTTTGTTTCCCTTTATTTTGTCATGGCTAAGTCTTCCTGTTGCTTCCTTACAGAAACTCAGCAGTACTGTTTCTGTTCTTCTTATTTTCTCTATGTTTGTTTCCCTCGTATGTTGATGTTGTCATGGCAGAGTCTTCCTGTTGCTTCCTTACTTGTGACAGAAGCTCAATACGCAGGTTAGTGTTTACACTGGCCTACATCCACTGTAGAGAGCTGATGAAATCAGTAGGAAATTGTGATAGATAAGTAGCTATGAGACATGTTACTGTTGATGGGTCCGTGAAGAGTCAGGTGAGAGACTCTCACTTTTGTTCACACTGCTTGTTTTCATTGGCCTTGCTTTACCAAGGCAAGGATATTGTGTTTCCATTCATTGCAGAGTATACTAGCTTAAGGGATTTTGGCCCCTAGGTAATAGGTCTATTTTTATATGAGGATTTTTGAAAGATGATATTTTGGGCTTGTGTTGAAACTTGAGATCTTGAAGGATTTTGGTTTCTTTTAGAGGATTTTTGGAAGATTATACTTTTGCATGGTGAAATATTTGAGTTTCCATAATTCTTCTTTTGCATTTAAGATAACTTAATGTAAATGGCAAAGCCCAGAGTGTGACACATTCCCTTGTTTGTTTGGTCTAGTTTCTTCCCTTCTGTGTTTTCCTGCTTTGGGATTCTGAAAGTCTTTTTTTATATGTAGGTTTTTTCTTTTGATTGATAATTGAAATACTTTGAGCCCATCCTTATCTTGTATGAACAAATGGTACAAAATTTGACTCAAATCTTTTTATTCAGTGATGGGACCTTCATACCCACATCCTCTCTCTCATATAACTTGATTTGAACCTTATCTGCAAGGAGATGCACAATTGGGTTGTGGGTCCAATTCATGACAATCCCAGCTTCTTCAAATAAAGGTAAAGGAATTTCTTGTTTTTGGCCTGATCTTTGTGGATGTGTTACCTTGGTGGTTCCGTGTTGTAATAATAGTCTCTGAAGTGGTAGTGGCTTAGTTTCCTCACAAAACCATGCGAAACCCAAAACCAAACATAAATTGCTCAAACCATTTCCAAATTTTCACACAAAATCAACCGAATCCAAAACATGGCAAAAACTCAAAGCCAAACCAAGATTGAGGAGAAAAACCCATGTCATTGAATGCCCCACACAAGAATCAACACAATCCAACATTATTATTATTATTATTGTGCAAACCCATTGCAACAACACCAAAGCCAAAAAATGATGATAGGACAACAACCCACCAAATTCATTTCCCATTTGATTAAGACAATTAACCAAATTCAACATGGCAAAAAAGCCTCTTTCTTACTTGTTTTGTTTCTCTTGTGAGCATTCTCCACTTCTAGTATTTGCTCCTTTGTTTTATGTGCCCCCTTTTCTAGGTCTCTCTAGTTGTGAGAGAGAGGGAGAGAGAAAAGAAGAAGAAGAAGAAGAAGTAGAAGAAATTCATGTTGGAGAAGTTGCATAACTCACACCTTCATCATAGTTTCCTTGTCTCTCTCTCTTTCTCTTGTGAGCATTCTCCACCACTAGTATTGCACCTTTGTTTTCTTAACCCCCTTCTTTAGGTACCTTGTTGTGTGTGTGTGTGTGTGAGAGAGAGAGAGAGAGAGAGAGAGAGAGAGAAGAAGAAGAAGAAGAATCTTTTTTAGGGTTTTGTAAGAGAAAGAGATTTTGGTTTGTGTTTTGTAGGGATTGTGTGGAGTTCTTGGCAGCAATCCTTTTGTTGTTGTGGTTGCAAGGAATATGTTCCATGAGTAGTTCAAGTAGAATGTTGATAGATCCGATGATGGCAGCAGCAGCAGCTTCTTCAGGTTGTCCCAGCACAGTAAGGATTGCTGCATCTGTCTTCTACAAAGCTTGGCAGCAACAACAACAACCAGCAGCAGGAGCAGCAGGATTGATTCGGCATTGCAAATCCAGTTGCAGTTGTGGTGACTCCCTGCACAGTTTCCTTTTCCCCAAACCTCCAAGAATCACTGCTCTTGTTGTTGTCTCCGAGAATTGTCTTCCGAGGTCCTCGTCGTCGCGCTTCTCTTGTTCCTCGTCAAATTCCAGCGGCAATAGATCTCTTCATGTCAACAGCAGCCGCGGCGGCGGCAGGAGCTCCTCCAGTCACTTGCAGCAATTCAACTTCAAGGATGATGTGAGGAAGCGCAACAGCCGTCGTCTCAAGCGTTGTTCTTCTTCCCCTAGTGCCATCAGGTGTGAGCGGAGCTTGTCAGATCAAGCAACTAGCTTCGACAGTGAAGGAGTCAACCCTAGAGAGATTTTCCACGACAAAAACAGCATCGCTGCCGCTACTGCTCGTGCTACGACTGTTGTTTCCGTGGCCGAAACAGTGGCAACAACAACAAGTGAGCAGCCAATCTTCTTTGTCCCTTCTCCGCATTTAGGTCCTTCAGTAGATGATCTTCCTCCTCATCAACTTCCCTCCGAAGAAGAAGCAGAAGAAGAAGAACCACAAGCAGCACCAGCAGCAAAGGAAGTTGCTGCAAACTCTGAGAGCAGCAAGCCTACTGCTAAACCCTTCTTGCAGAGGAATTCTGAGCGGTATGTGGAGAGTCCCAGTGAGAAAGAGGCTTGGGCACTCTTGAAAGATGCGGTGGTGACCTATTGTGGTGATCCTGTGGGAACAATTGCTGCCCGGGATCCGTCAGATCCTTACCCTCAGAACTATGATCAGGTGTTTCTTCGAGATTTCATTCCATCTGCCATCGCCTTCCTGATCAAAGGTGAACATGAGATTGTGAGGAACTTCCTCATTCATACACTACAACTGCAGGTATGTCTTTTGTGATTCCCATTTCATTGGATTAGGTTAAAGAAGGATTTTTCTCTTTTTTGAGATGTGTTGAAGGAAAATGTCATGGTGTGGGAAGAAGAAGAAAGTATCATCAATGCTATGGTTCCAAGAGTAAGTATCAATCTCATGGTTCCCAAGAGGAAGAAGTATGAGCAACATGCTCCTCATGATCCTTGCAACCAGATTTTTGAGCTGCACAGATTTGGTGTCTAGAATCCTTGAAAAGCCTGCTGCACGTGTAGAAGTTGAGAGGTGGATTAAAATTGTATTGTTGAGTTGCCAATCTTATGGGCGGATTATTCACAGGTTTCCTGTTTCTGATGCAGAGCTGGGAGAAGACTGTGGACTGCTACAGCCCTGGGCAGGGCTTGATGCCTGCAAGTTTTAAGGTTCTAACTGTCTTTCGGGACGGGAATGAGGCAAATGGGACAGAGGAGATTCTGGATCCAGATTTTGGGGAGGCTGCAATTGGCCGAGTTGCTCCAGTGGATTCAGGTAATTGTTTTTCTTGGTTGCCTTCCAGGTCTTCAGGCAATAATCTAGAGCTAGCAGCAGCTGCTGGAACACACCTTTGTGAAACTCAAAGATTCTTGTTAAGCAGGAGGTTGCTACTTCCACAAGGCCTATGTTATCTGAAGCTTTTCTCCTTGGTTGATGTTGCTTGTATTTGCCAAGTGTTTTCAATATGTCCAGTGTTCAGGACAAGTAGAGCAGCATTGAAGCGGGTATTGGCTTCAATTGTGGCTGCTGTCGGCATCAGCAAGATTGCTGCCCTAGTGAATGCAACTAATGCTGATCAGTTGTTTTGTGTGTACTTGGAGCAGGTTTGTGGTGGATAATTCTTTTAAGGGCATATGCCAAGTGCACAGGAGACACATCTCTGCAAGAAAGAGTGGATTTCCAGACAGGCATCAAGATGATCTTGAAGGTCTGTCTGGCTGATGGCTTTGACATGTTCCCTACTTTGCTTGTTACGGATGGTTCATGCATGATTGATCGACGCATGGGCATCCATGGCCACCCTCTTGAGATTCAGGTATGTTAATTTGCTTCACATTGCTTGCTTCTGCCCTCTCACTTGCACTTCCTGTTCAATCTGAGGCGCTGACTCTTGTAGAACACACCATGTTTTTCTTTCAAGAGATTGTTGTTACTGTCTGTTTGAATGTCATGGGTCCTAACCTAACCCTCTGAAAATGTTTATGGTAATGGACCTTGCAAATCCAAGAGGCAATCTATCTGCCCCCTGAGAACCTCATCACCCTATTAATGGACATCTTGTGTTGCCATAAGTATGCACAGATACTGCACTGCTGTGTGGCACAATTCTGATTGTGATCAGGTTTGCATTAGGCAACCTAATGGAAAGTAAATCTACAGTATATCAGGAGGCACACTAGTAAATGAAGAAGCTGCATATGTTAGAGTCTGTACAACCCTGCCATGTTTTTTTGACAAGTCTGCAATCCAGATCAGGGAATTTGACCCTAGCATTTGGTCTATTGCAGGCATTGTTCTACCAAGCTCTGCGATTTGCTCGTGACATGCTTGTACAAGAAGATGGAGTAGCACAGGATTTGAAAAAGTTGATAAATTCAAGGCTGAGTGCTTTGTTGTTCCATATTCAAGAATATTACTGGTTAGATCTCCGTAAGCTAAATGAAATCTACCGCTACAAGACTGAGGAGTACTCCTATGATGCTGTGAACAAATTCAACATCTACCCTGACCAGGTCTCTCCTTGGTTGTTTGAGTGGATTCCCAATAAAGGTGGTTACTTCATAGGCAACTTACAACCTGCACACATGGACTTCCGTTTTTTTTCTCTTGGAAATCTGTGGTCCATTTGTGGCTCTTTGGCTACCAAAACACAGGCTGAAGATATCTTGGAACTGATGGAAGCAAAGTGGGATGATCTCATTGGCACCATGCCTTTAAAAATCTGTTTCCCAGCTCTGGCAGAGGATGAGTGGCGCATCATCACTGGCAGTGATCCAAAGAACACGTACTATTTCTGGCCTTGATTGTTTCTGTTCTTTTTCCCTTTCAGAAGTTTGAAAGTGCTGTATTGCTGCTGTCTTTCCCAGAAAGATATGTGAAGCAACCCATTGCCTTGAGAGATGGAAACACTTATGCTGTCACTTGTTGCATTTGGTGCAGAGCTTGGTCATACCACAATGGAGGATCATGGCCTACTCTTATGTGGCAGTTCTCAGTGGCGTGTATAAAAATGGGACGTCTAGACCTGGCACAAAGAGCTGTTGAGGTTGCTGAGAAGAGACTCTCAAGAGATAGGTGGCCTGAATACTATGACACACGATCAGGACGGTTTGTGGGCAAACAAGCACGCCTCTTCCAAACCTGGTCCATAGCAGGGTTCCTGGTGGCCAAGCTGCTGCTACGACATCCAGAGGCTGCAAGTTGGCTAACATGTGATGAGGAAAGTAATCCTGTGATCTCATGTGGTCTGGACATGAATCCCCGTCGACGGAGAAAATTCAATCCTTTAAGTAACTCAAATCTTGTGTAAACTCTCTGCCTTGTTGACTTCGAATTTGAAGCAGGTTGGGATAGTCACAGGCACTGTGATTTGCCGGTGTCAAGAGTGCTAAAATCTGTGATGTTAGATATGTTCTGCATGTGTTATCCATGAGTGTACAACAGGACCCATCAACATCAAATCTTTTTGTGCAACAGGTCAGATTCCAATCAAAAGTCTGACCTCCTGGACACGTTCTTATTGATACTGTGTTATTTATCTCTTTTCAGGTTTCTTCTAGTGTAGGTCTCTGGGCTGGTCATTAGCTGATGTGTGAGGGTGAACAGCCCATACACATGATGAAATGTCAAAAGAGTCTTAAGTTATTTTATGAGCTCAGATAGATGGGCTCTGAAGTTGAAAACTTTCAGTAACATATTAGCTCAGGTTAGATGGCCTGTGAAGTTGAGCGCTTTTGATATCATAGAAGCTCAAATCTATATGCCCCTTCTAGTTCTAAGGCTTGAACCATGTGTACAACTAGTAACCATTTCTAGTCTGCTTGAACTTTAGCAAGTCCTGCTGAGCACTGCTCTGAACAATAATGATTTGTTTCCACACTCTGGATTTTGAGATGATAGGAAGTCTCCCTATCTTTTGTGGGACTTCATGACAACAGGACATGTGAGCTGCATCAGCATGAAGACGGAACAATAATGTATATGGAACTTATGTCTACTCTTTACTAGATATGTAATACTGCCATGATTTCAGGTTGAAAGGGAACTTCTTTGTTCTTTTTTGCTTTTACCATTAGGTTTTGAATTTTTCTTGAGGTGCCATAAGTTTAGAAAATTCACAATTGCATCAGATTGGCATTTGTTTCCCTCCTCTTTTGTAACCATTAGATCTTCGTATCATTTGGTCTCTTTGTACATTCTTTTTCTTACAATGCCTGTTAACAATGAAAATTAATCACTGGTTTTCATAAGTTTCATTGGCATTGCAACACAAAGTCATAACACAAAATGTTTGTGCATATTTGAACAATGGTTTGATGTAAAGGGTCATGAAGGACGGTATGAATTTCTAGGAGGGAGGCTTAAAAGTCTATTTGATTGAGAATTCCAAGACCCTGGAACAACAATCCACATGAAGAAGAATTCAGACTTGAAGTTGAGGATGAATACAATAAGAAATGGAGGAATTTTGACTTGCGAATTTCAAAATACCGAGACCCTAAATTTTTTTATGAATTAGTCTATTGATGGTGATGTTGTTGACCGTGATGATGTTGATTAGGTTTTGGGAATTTGTCTCTTTCATAGTTTTTCATTGTTGAAGAAGTTGAAATTGTAACAAAAATGGAAGAGATTTCGTGGATTGTGGACGTTGTTGTGGAGTGCACACCCACCACTCCATTTTTTTAACACATGTAGTGTTGAGATGGCTGCATATTGTAGATTCACACAAGGTTGTTCGCACCTTTTCCCATTGAAAGTCATCACTTTGATCACGATGAAGTTTGATCTTCTTGGTCTTGAAGCAAAGGAGTTAAATACAAAGCCTACTTTATTTTAAATGTTTAAAATGTGAATAATATTTTTTTTATTAATGTGGTCAATTCTATTTTTCTTTGTTTCAAAGGTTTTTTTTAAGCTTATAAACCATGGTTTTTTATTTTAATTTTTTAAAAAAAGCTAAATATATGGCTTAAATTGCACATTCAAATATTGATTTTTCAAAGACTCCAATTGCTTGCAAGCAAAAGTTCAACACAATTTACATGCAATACAAAGATGATAAGATTATAAATGAGATTTCAAGTAGTGATCGTTATAAATGTCTTCTTTGAATAGTTGATGGCATCAAAATGAAAATGTGAATTTTTTTATGAAAAAAATTGATGAAATTATGGGTAGTTCAAATTTTCAACAAAAATAAATAATGCGTTTAAAGATGATAATAGTTAGGAGCCCTTGGACAAACCTCTCACTTCATATGAAGTTTTTTTTTTAAAAATAGAAGATAAAAAATAAATGTCTATCAACATTTTTCAACCATGTTTCAAAATAATACAACAATGTTACAACAATTTGCAAAACCAATATTTTATTCAAAAATATGAATGTTTAAATTAAACTTCTTATAAATAAACTATAGGTTACATCACATTTGAGCTTTGAGTCATTTATCACAATTTGACTTGGAATTAAATGTATATGCAAAAAAAATAAATAAATAAATAAATAAAAATCTTTTTCTCCAAATTAACTTCAAAGAAGTGTTTTGCTAAAAACTCATGAATTGTCATAGCACTTATCAATATTTTTAAAGCACAAAATATGTCATAACCTTACACATTATTTAAAAAAAAAATTAAAATAAATAAATAAATAAATAAATAAAATTGATTCTTTATTTATTTGATCATCTTTTCATACCTCCAAAATGCTTAAAAATAATCACTTGTTGCAATGAGACCACTTGTGTAATGACTGGATGATGGATGATAATAATGGATGAGAATAGTAACCATGTCAAGTCATCCCATCAAGCTCCGGGGAAATGCAAGAGCTGCTGACTTGAGTCATCACTGACTGTATCGGCATCGCTGCATTTCTGGTTTTGAGGAGCTCTTTGCAGCAGAATTGGTGATTTTGCATTCTTCTCTCCTGTGTCAGCAGATTCCAGTTGATGCAGCAGCAAGCAAATGGGTGGGTGGATGGTGGTAGCGGTTTTCCCGAAAGTATCCATTTCAGCTGCTGCCGCTGCCGCGGCGTCGTCCTCTAGCTTAAGAAGCTTCTTCATTCATATGCAGTAAGTAAGTTGAGGTTTTAGTAATGCTAGTTTGCAGGAGAGGATGGAGGACGAGGAGGAAGTGATGTTTGTGACGCTGCAGGATGGGAGGCGACTGGCTTACAGAGAGCAGGGAGTGACGGCTAATGATATGGTCTTCCAGAAGAGCTTGTTGGTGCTGCATGGCACACCTTCGTCTCGTCTTGCTGGCATGCCTGGTAACCAAACAAACGAAACTCTCTTGCAAACTCTCATTTTGTGCAACTACTACTACTACTACTACTTCTTCTTCTTCTTCTTCTTCTTCTTCTACGTCCATGGTTTTTGTCTTTCCAAGCAATTTTGCTCTTGGATCTACAAAACCCAGCTTCCTTGAAATTCCAATCTATTGAAAATCTATGCAAACTCCTTAGATTCATAGCATATGTTTCACAAATGGGTAGAAGAAATTTCCTCACATGCATCTCTCTCTCCCTCTCTCTCTCCCTCATGGCCAAGTTGACTTTAAGGTACTACTCATTTCTTATGAAGTTTTCTTTCTCTTTTGAGAAGAATTGCAACAGAAGAATTACAATGGACCACTTTGAGAAGAATTGCAACTAGATCACTTGAGATAAGAATTTGCAACAGATTCATTAGTTGGAGTTTGATAAAAGTGGGTTTAGGATTTGTCTGCAGGGGTGTCAGAAGACTTGCTGAAGGAGATGGGGGTGAGGCTGGTGTCAATAGACCGACCTGGCTATGGCAGAAGTGACAAGAACCAAAGCCAAACATTTGAGTCCTTTGCCACCGAAATTGCTGAAATCGCAGACTTGTTAGCGCTTGGAGAAAAATTCTGGCTGTTAGCTTACTCAGGTGGAGGCTCTTATTGCTGGGCAGCCATTCGATATATCCCTCATCGCATTGCAGGTGTTGCAATGTGGGCACCTTATGGCAATTACTGGTGGAAGGTTTTTTTTATTGCTGTTATCGCAACTCCCTCCCATATGCTCATATTATTGTCACTGCAGAAGCCAAGTGTCATGAATATCAATAGTAGTTTTGATTCCAGATTTGTTTTGTTCTTTTGGTTCTGAAATCAATCTGAAATGCAACATTTTGTTTGGTTCTGAAGTTCCTGCAAATTGCAAGCCCTGGCATGTAAAGAAAAAGAAATAATTTAGGTCTTCCTGCACTTTTCATGGCAAACCTTTTACAATTTGATGAATTCTCGACTTTTGGGTGAAATTGTGTTTTGGCCGGCAGGATATACCTCGACCTGAGAGAAAGATTTGCTTGAAAGCACTTAACAGAAACTCAGCACGACTATTTCCAATTGCCAGATACATGCCACGTTCAGTTGTGTACTTTTTTACACAACATTTTTTTCCAAAATCACCTGGAGTTAACAAGTTTGTTGAAACTCTTTCAAGCTTCCTCTCACCCCCCGATGTCCGCTGTCTTACCCCCACATTTTCATCGGGGCTGATCAGGTTCTCTTCTTTGGTCCCCCTTTTTTTGGCCATGAATCCTCCTCTTTGATGTCTTCCTCACCCATGATCTGCAAGCTTCAGAATATGTACATCCACCTTTGGAAAGACTGAGAGAAACCTTATTTACAGTGCTTTGCTTAATAGTGTGTGGCAACTGAATGAGTGTGTCTAGGGATGTGATAGAATCAGCCAAGCAGGGGAACCATGGTGTGGCTCAGGATGCAGTGCTTGACACTGCTGCTGACTGGGGATTTGAGCTCCCTGACATACAAAAAGCATACAAGGGCCCATTGCATATTTGGAATGGGGATGAGGATCGGCTTGTACCACTTCATCTACAGGAGTGCATCCAGAAACAGGTCAAAAATACTGAGTTTCAAGTACACAGGATATTCTAGTCTCAAGTATGGGCTTAACATTTTGGGTAAAGATTAAGTAAATCACCTGTTTCTTACTGCTTTGCATGTGCGGGATTTGTCCAATTTGGAACAGCTTCCAGATTTAGTCCATCTACATCCAGTTGCTGGAGAGGGCCATTTCTCAGCCTTTTGTTACAATGACAAGATCCAGCGTGAAACTTTGACAACCCTTTTTGAGGTTTCTGGAGTGGCACCTGCAGAGGAGGTGAGCTTGGATGATGAACAGAAGAATTCAGAGACATAAGATATTCAAAGGTGCAATACACAAACCCCAAGATGAAAGCCATGGCTTGTGCAATATGAGTATTACCTTTCGATGTGGACATTAGATACCAAGGTTTTGCTGCAATTGAAAGGAGTTGAAAAGATGGTGCACAAGGAGAACCCCCAAATTCATTTTGGTGGGGTGGTAGATTAAGAGACCACAGATGGAACAAGAGGTTGACTAAAATGATTACCTGTTGTTGACGTCTGCAGAGAGCACCTTAAAGTGACAAACAGATTGATCAGCAAGAGCAACACAGCAAGGCTCAACAATCTTAAGAGCACCTATGCATCAGAAGAAGGAATCTTCATATTGTGAGACCCCTGGTTTTCTGGATGTCAATCACTTCTTCCTTTTGGTGAGAAATAGAATCAGGAATGCCATTCCTTATTACTTTGCAAATTGTAAAGTTATAGGTGGTTATAGAAGCGTCTTATATTTTTGCAGATTGAAAACACCATGTGTGTCATTCTCTGTACATCAAAACCTTATTTGTGTTCCAGGACAGATTTTATACATAGAAGATTGAAGCTGCCTGATGTAGTTCTAATTACGCTGGAAGAGTCTTTGAACATTTGTACCTCATGTATCAAAGTCAAATATAAAGCAAACCTGTTTGACACATCCTCCTTTTTTGACTCTTTGGATATTGTCTGTCTGATGTAGTTGCTGTTTGGAGTTTATATATGAAATCACAATGTTGGCTCAGTTTTGGATATGTTGTTTCAGCGAAAGTTTCAGCATTTTCTCAAGTTTGATCATCTTCTCAAACATCTTTTCTATTCTAGATCAATGTTTTGTGTGCACAAAGAAATGCTACTTTTGTTCAGTTTTGGTGGATTCAGTGAAACGTGCGAGTCATTGAAAAAATGTTCACTGAATCCAACTACAGGTTGATTGATGATTCCCTCTTGTTGACGACTTCAGTTGAGTATGCAGGTCTCTGTTGGCTTCACATTCATCATTTTTCTGATGGGGACATTCCTTTGCATTCTGTTACAACAATAAAGATCCAGAGAAGACAGGATCAGCAGATCCTGCTAATGTGTCAAAAGGTGCTGAATTGCCAGCTTTGTAACAGGAAGATACAAGAGCTCCACTGGTCCCTTATGTCCAATTAAGTCCAAGCTATCACACATTTTGGTCTAGTTGATTCTTACAGAAAAACAGAGTCACTATGTTTGTGGTACATTGGGATGGTCATGGTGCATCTGTACCAAAAATCTGCAAAAATGGAAAAGACAATAATGTGCACTTACCATTCCTTCAGCAAAATAGGGGGTTCCCATAAACCAATCTCCTGATGAGAACCCTGTTTGTTCATCGTGGGTGCAATCCAATCCATTGACTGCACAAGCCTCTTCTTGCACATTCCATGTTGGTAGCCCAAGTCTTGCTTCCTATGCCAGACTTTGCCACCTTGTTGTGGAATTGTAATCCTGGCACTGCTGCAACTCATTCACTTGCAATAGACTGTAGGATTCATATACATCTTAGATTGCAAGATACAAGGGTATGAAATCAGTATTGGGTGGCTACAAAGCAAGTAGGACAACACACTTTTGGAGAGCTGCAAACTTATGAATAGGAGAATCAGCTCACCCCAAATGAAATAAATTCCTTCAAACAGCAGAAAAAGATTCAACAAACAATTCTTTGTCTGCCTGAGAAACTGCTCCTGAAAAGTGCAGCCTGAAGAGCTACATTGAAATGCAGAATGCCAGGAATTTTTCACAGGGTTTGATCCTCTGAGCCCAGGTTTAGGGTTTAAGGTTTATGGATGATTGATGTGGGGGAGAAAGCTTTGTCCTGGCAGCTTTGTTCATGATGAAATTGCCATCCTCAACAGAAATCCACTTAGAGATCATGATGTGCAAAGAAACAAAATTTCTGCCAGAGCTCACATGTTATAAACAGCATGACAATCATCCTCCTGGAAAGTCAAAACAAAGAGATGGTCTGCTGCCAGCAAGAAAATAGAGAGAGTGTTCTCCCGAGTCTAGAGTCTCTGCTGTGACTGTAAGGAATCTCAAACTTTTTCTGGAAGAATACTTTGTCCAGGGAAGAATCGGTGATATTCTGGCGTTGATGGGTACTTGGAAGATGGGTTGATGGGTATTTGGGAAGATGGGTCCTGCGTAGACAGACTTAGGACCCATGCAGAAAAGCGCGTGCAGAAGCTCTAGAAATATGGCGGCATATGCGGCATGTACAAGAGAGGATTTGCGGAGATGAAAAGAATGGAGTTCAACAGGCCGGACGGGAAAAAAGAATCGGAGAATGCTCGCTTAGACTCCAGAGGACGCGACCCGGATGTCGTCGTGCGGTGCAATTTCTTCCTCTTGGTACCCAGCTTGGAATCACATCCGCCGGGCTGTGGAATTGGGGGAAGAGTTCGGACGCACCCACATGGATTGGGAGACCGTGCGACATGGATACGCTTCCGCATTGTGAAGAGAAAGTGGTGGATTCTGTCTTTCATTTGAGGCTGCTTGGAGAATTTGAAGCTGCGGAGATACTCCTCGCGACTGCTTCTTCCAACGATGTTGGTTGAGCTGAGCTTCTTCTTCTTCTTCACCTCTGAAGCAGGCACAAGTCGCGTCTCAGAAATCCTGAAACTGGTGAAGCTCTCATCATGCTGAGAATCTGCTGTACCATGGTGGTGATGACGACGAAGAGTCCGATACGGTTCTTTGATATTGCTGCGCACTCTAACCAGCTTTTCCTCCTCCTCCTCTTCCTCATACTGCTCGCACATGAAAAGCGGCGACACTGGCACATCTACGCTATTGAAGAAGCTGGCATCCGCTGAGGAGACTTGCTGTCCTCGCTGAACCTTGATGCTGTTGAGAAGCTCCGATTCCTTACAGTCACAGACATAGGTTCCGATCAGTCTAGCCTGCATATTCTTCATTCCTCCCAGCCTCACATTGATCTTCCTGCTTGTGGACTTCACAACAACAGTGGTAGTAGTAGTACTTCTTCTTCTTCTTCTCTTCTTCTCCCAGCGCATCACACCACACCCATCTGGATTCTGTAGCTATGGATCACAACAGATGATTGTCCAGAACTTTGAAATTCTCGCGATGCCCACCAATCCTCAAAGTCTTGCTATGACGATCATCAAATCCTTCATATCACACAAGAAACAAACAATCTACGACTGTACACAACATGCCTGCAAAACATCCAAGTTCCAACAACGAGAATTGTGTATAGAAAGAAAGAAAGAAAGAAAGAAAGAAAAAAAGAAGGAAAGGTGGTGGAGCGAGAGCGAGAGAGAGACAAAAAGTTTGAACGAAGTGAATGGGTGCTGAACAAGCTCGGACAACAAGAGTATCAGTTACAACACCTTCAACAACAACAACAACAACAACAACAAACATGTCTAAGATCAAGGTAGTAGTACAAGGTGAATTCGATCAATGGAGGATCGTGGGTGGCGTTCCAAAGGAGTAGTATAGCAAGCTTTGGGTACGAGAAAGGCCCTCCCAAGTATTTGGGTGTGCAGCAACGACGTAGAATTGTTGATAATTCCATGAAACCTACACACCGAAGAAGAAGAAGAAGAAGAAGAAGAAGCAGCAGCAGCAGCAGCAGCAGAAGAAGAAGAAGAAGACAATGACGAAGAAGCCGAAGAAGAAGATGACGACGAGGAGCGCGATCCTCGCTCACATCGAAGTGTGCAGCCAGAATTGGGTTGCAGGGATTTTGAATTTGGCGTGGAGAACTCCGTCGTGGGCGCGACAACGGCCGAATTCACGCCATTGTTAACGATTTTGAATGTTGTAGGAGGCGTCGCAGACCTTACCTTGTTCACTTCGAAAAAACAACAAAACAAAAACACACATATATAATAGAATGCTCGCTGCTGCTTGCTGTGGTCATGGACAACAATCTTGAGACAGTGGCTTGTTGAGGAAGTGTTCTGGAAGAAAGTGTGGGGTTGTGTTGCTGTCGTTGTTGTTGTTGTTGTTGTTGTTGTTGGTAGCTTGAGATATCTTTCTTTTTCTTCTTGTATGATGAACTGCAAAGAAAGACTGTTTTCAAACTCGGGAATTGGTTGCAGCACCATTGTGGTGATTGTTGTCGTCCGGTTGGGTCCTTGAGAAATTTGGTTGTGATGAACACCAACTACTGTTGCTGCTGCTGGTGGAGAGAGAGAGAGAGCACATTGAAATCTAGCAGGCTTGGACCTTGTGAACTTGGATCTTGAGAAATGCTAGTAATCTTTCCTTTTGTGCACTTTGGTTGGTTCTCTTGAGAGTCTGCAATGTGGTAGTCAAGGTTTGCTTGCAGTAAATATTGTAGAGCTTGCAAGAGGGAAGTAGAAAGACTAGGTGACAGTTGAAAGATCTGTTGAAACAGTCCATCTGTTGTACAGATCTGGCTTGAAGAATTTTTGTGCAAGGAAGTGAGTTTGTAGTACCAGAGTCTATTGTTACCACAGCAGGATTTTCACACCCAAGAAGAGAATGATGGGATGTTGGGGTAGGAACACCATGATGATGAGGATCATCACAGAACAGCGAGCTTCTCATGCCACAAGAGGAGGAGGAGGAGCAGGAGGAGCTACAATGACCATCACAGTGCCGATCATGTTCAACATGACCATGCTGACAATGATCATGATGAGCATGTTCAGCATCCGAGGTGCAAGTGCAACAGGAGCAAATGGCACAAACTATAAAGTGGGAGCATTGTTTATCTTTGGTGACTCCACAGTCGATTGTGGCAACAACAACTACCTTCTCACCATTGCCAGAGCCAATTTCCCTCCATTTGGCATGGACTTTGATACCCACCTTCCAACAGGCCGCTTCTGCAATGGCAGGCTGACGGAAGACTTCATTTGTGTGTTTCATTACAAAACCTTCATATCTTCTCCACCCAACTACTAGATTTCCTTACTACTGTCAAAAACATACTTGGCAGATTCAGCATGCCAAATTAGTAGCTTTTTTCCAATTTTTTTCACACATAAGCTTCTTGTGCACATTTTGTTGCTTCTGCTTCTTCTGCGATACCATGCAATGGTAATCAGATTTGATGATTCTTTTTTGCGGTGGATTTGTTATACAGGTGAGAAGTTGGGACTACCACTGATACCAGCATACTTGTCTCCCGAGTCTGCCAATTATCTAACAGGTGCCAATTTTGCATCTGCTGGTGCTGGAGTTCTCAATGATACTGGCAACGACCTTGTAAGATTCATGAGACAATTTAGTGCCAGAAACTACTTGCCTTGTATTCTGCTGTTGTTTTCATTGTTGTTAAGACATCAGCTTCCACTGGTAAGGAATGCTGACATCTCCATCATACAGCAATGCTGTTGCTGGCATGTTGTTGCCAGTGCTTTCGTTTTTGAAGGTTTAGTGTTGTGGGTTTGCCTTTGGGCCTTCAAAATGAGCACTTGAGAAGATTGACCATCTTGATCATTGGGGGTTAAAATGGAACAGGGTGAGCACATTGCACTCCAACAGCAGATCCAGATGTTCATGGAGCGGCGTGCTGTGTTGGAGCAAACGATGGGTGTTGAAGCTGCACATGACTTAATAGCAAACTCTGTTATGTACATCTCCATTGGTGGCAATGAGTATATCCACAACTACATCACCAATGGCTCAGAGTCTTCACTCTCTCCTGAAGCTTTCACAGACTTGGTCCTTGCAAGTCTTTCTGATCGTATCACGGTAACAGAATCTGTCAGCAACTGATGATTGATAGATAGATAGATAGATAGATAGATAGATAGACATGCAAAACTTTGTGTTTCGAACCATTCATATAAATACATATACACACCAAAAACTGGGACAAATATTGCAGAAGCTGACTCTGAATTTGGGATGCAGGAATTGTACAATGGAGGTGCAAGGAAGATGACAATTGCCAGTCTAGGACCAATGGGATGTGCCCCATTTGCATTGCATCGCTACAACAGCACAGACTCTCAATGCATTGAGTTTTTGAATGATCTAGTCAAGGACTTCAACACTGCCTTACACATAAATATTGTGCGTCTGAATGAAATCTTCCCTGATGCCACCATCCTGTACATGAATATCTACGACATCGTCTACAACCTTACACAGAATCCACAAGCTTATGGTACAACATAACAGACAGGGAGATATGACTTCCTTCATTTGAATTTGCAGATGACCTTCAAGACCTTCAAGCTTCAATTTTTTGCCATTGCAGAAGATTTCAATTCTCAAGTCAAGATACCACTCAGATCCTAGGTTTTGACCACTGATGTTTTTTTGGTCTATGGTATGTTACACAGGATTTCAGGTGGCAGACACAGCTTGTTGTGGTGTCGGTACATACAGAGGTGCATTCCCCTGCATGAACACAACTATGATGTGCGACACTCCTGAGACTTATGTCTGGTGGGATCTATACCATCCTTCACACTTAGCAAACCGTGTGATAGCAGACAGTGTATGGAATACTCCTGATGACTCCCCAGATTTTTCCCTGAAGAGCTTCCACACACTAGCTAACCTGTGACCGACTAACACTCAGAAGGACTACTCTGGAGATGATTCCGTTTCTGGTTCTTCTTCCAGAGCTAGCTCTAGTGTCTGCTATGGCTCAGGATTAAACTGTCCATACAATTGTGTGTTTTCCATATGGCAATTAGCTTCACCAGCATGTCCTCAGATCCTTTTCTTTTTGCACAGTTTAGTATCTTTGCAAAGACAGATATCTCTCTAGCCCAGTCTTCTTTCATACAATAGGAGATCTATGCCTGAGCTTTCAGGTCTGTTGAAGCAAAGTTGGTCAATAAATTCCACATACAAAGAGAGGGTAATATGCAGTTAACTGCAACCTCCTCAACCCATTGCAAGTGCCCAGGCCCAGAGACGTGTGTATGTTTGAGGCAATCATTGCATCAAGGAAATACTATTTGATTGTGGACAAGCAAGGATGCCCCAGACAGCCATATACAATAAGCTCACTTCATGGTCAGTGCCTAGCACTTTATTCTCTAGTGTACAAACCCTGACTGTAAACTCTACACCATACCGCCAGACACATTAGGCTATGGTGTGTTTCTTTGTGTTTTGCATTGATTTGTTGCTGATGCTATTGTAAAGAGGGTGCTCTACTGGTAGGATATGAGGATCACCCAAGTATTGTTTGTTCATGACTACAAAAACCTCATGTGCCAGAGCGCAATGCTGACCCTGGTGTGCCCTGAAGGAAATCAGGACCTTGAGCTTCAACTCTCTTGCAGAGAGCTTCATAACTTTCGAGCACGTTATTCAATCCTGCCTTCATCTCACGTACCTCCACCTTGAGACCTTGCACTGCAGCACAGTGCTAGGGTTTCAAAGTTCCAACAGAAGACTAGAAAAACATGTTTATGAGATCACTGTTGCAGGAGAAAACAGGGTGTGCATGTAAGGCAACACTACTTGCAGTCAGCAATCACCAAGTGAAGAATAGGAATCTAACCATCCTGAAGGTATGCAGCACTGGTCTTGATGACGGATGCAGAGTAGTTAAGACGCTGCAGCAACTTCATTGCAACAGCTTCTACTCCCTCAATCTGGAAACCTAATTCAGCCTGAGCAACAAAAAGAAACCAAGGTGTGTCAACAACAGCAAAATATATTCAGCAACATAAGAGATGGACATTCAAGGTAGGCACTTTAACTGCAACTTTCAGTTTGCAAAATGCAAAGCCAAGCGAGTGCACCTGTTTCTTACTAACTTGTGCAGCAGTCACACGTTGCCACTCCTGGTACATTTCCAACAGCTCTGCAGTTGTACTTGCATTTGATGAGCCTACAGCCAACCTGATGAAGCATTGTTGAATCTGTACAATAAGGGGATCTAAACCCTGAATCCTAAACCCTAAACTTCTGTACACTTCTTTGGTGCAGGATTAATGTGTCCACTGATTGACTCTGAGACAGCAGCTGTATAAAATTCAGCAATAGATGAGCAGCAGTGTAAAATTTCAGGGCTAATATTGCAAGCTCAACCAGACCATATTCAAAAGATCGAGATTGTGATGTGTTGCGTTGGAGTAGTATGTCAGTCAAACTGTTCTCCACTGATGGTGGTTTCAGTAAAGGTTCTGCCTGACAAACCCCACAAAGAAAGCAGAAAGCAGAAAGATTTCCATCAAAAATCCTTTTTCATGTGCAATTTCATCAGGCAGGCACCAAAACAATTGCAGATCCATAATAAATATTTTTCTTGCACTTCTTTCTTCCACCAAGAACGAATTGCACAACCTTTGCTGCTGCAGGCAGAAGCATCATCTTTGGCAGCAGAGTTGTTTCTCTAGGTCAAAACAAAATTCTATCATAGAGAAGCAACAAACCCTAATGCACCACAAAACAGAGAAACCACAAAGGGCAATGGCAAAAAACAAAATCTGTCAAGAGTTTCCTAATTGTCGTCAGTCACCACAAAGGAAGCAGCAGGAAAGAAGCATGCTCTAGAATACAAGCTCTTCAAATGATTGGAGGCAAATGCAGAGGAGATGCATTGGGGGGAAAACAAAGGGGGGGAAAAAAAACACTTACGACTCGAAGTTGTTGCAATCTCTCCAAGCAAGGATCAAGTTGCGGAACAGCACTCCTTCTTTGAATTGTAGTGATCACATCAGGAGCAGGAGCTCCTGATGATATACGTTTTGAGTCATTGGCCCCCATTCTTCTTCTTCTTCTTCTTCAAGCTCCTTTTTTTTTTTTTTTTTCGCCTTCCGATTGCTATGAAAAACTTGGAAACCTTACAAAATCATTCAACTAAACACACAACTGAAATACTATTTTCAAGCATTCAGGATATCCTTCGTCGACAGACAAATTCTTCGCCGTTTTCTTCAGAGGATTGAATGAAGAGCGTGGAAATCTGTCTTCTTCAGGACACAAGCCAAGATTCAAGAACAAACAAACAAACACAAAACCCTAGTTCCAGGCTATCGGCTATAGCCCTCAAAAAAACCAAAAACAAAAAAAAATAATTTTGGCGATTCTTTTTTGGTGTAACATTTTCTTTTTCACCTTTGGTCATGTTGTTATTGTTGGTGTTGCTTTTTTCTTTTTCTTTTTTAAGCAAATGTATGAATACATATGATTGTGGGCAACATTGCTTTTTCTTTTGGTGCGAAATTTCGCCAAAATGCCAAAAATAATAAGAATAAGGGAAATTATTTTTCATATATATATATTCTGTTCAATATTCACTTTTTTTCTCAAAAAAAAACTCGCCAAAAATCGAAAAAAAATTCTAAAAAATCACCATGTTTCTATACATTGTTCACACAAGTAGTCAAGATATAAAAGGATTTTAATATTTTTTTTTAACTTTCATAGCTGATCTATAGCCAAACATGGCTAAATCTTCTTGTGGATGATTGCCAATGTAGCAACATAACAAAATTGAAAAAAAATAAAAAATAGTGCTTAGGATGCTATCCAATAACACAACATCAAAAAAAAATTGAAAAAAATGTTAATTCACTGATAAAAGGTCAGTTGTGACAATGTTAACTAGAGTGCGAATTCCATCTTTGGTGAGCACAATGTTAATTCACTGACAAAAGGCCAATTGTGACGATGTTAACTAAATGCGAATTCCATTTTTGGTGAGCACAATGTTAATTCATTGACAAAAGGAGTTGAATGTGGTTGAAAGAAATGCATGTAATTGTTTCTGTGAAATCAGCATCTCACACAATGGTAACAAAAATATTGCAAATTGCATCGTGAGTCTTCATGAGTCTTCATGTGCTCATGAAGTGTAAGAAATGGATACCCATATGGTTGACGGGATGTGTGCAGACACATCAAGGGAGGCTTCCAATTGAAGAGTGTGCTAACCTTCTGACTGAGTGAGAGGGAGATGACCTAAACCCTAAACCTAAACCACTGAATGTCCAGTGACTGACAACAACACTACCCTACCAATTCACACTTGGCCCAGCAGCACAGGCTACACTAGTATGCTCTAAAATCAAAAATTCTTGCGCGCCAAATCCTTCCTGAAGGAAAGTCGGGTTTCCTTTCTCAAGAGCTTGCGTGATTATGGTTAGAGTGAGAGAGAGAGAGAGAGAGATACCCACAGACATAGAAAGAGATGGAATGTGTGTTGAGCGGGAACCAGATCAAGCTCTTGAGTAGAGCTGTGAATTGCTTGGCTCGAGTTGGCAACGAGCTCCTCATCGAAGCTCTTCCTGACAAAGTAAGTAACCACCTGGCAATTGAAGAAACTACCCACTCGTTTGCCGCTGCATTCTTCTTTGCAAGCATGCATGATCCGTCTTATCATTACTCTTCGCAAGCATGATGATGATCTGTCTGAGCATTTTTAAAATGCATGCACGAGGACCCATCTCTGTATCCTTTGCAACAATCATCATCAACATCATCATCATCATCATCTGTCTGCGCATTCTTTGCGAGCAATGATCCGTCTGTGTGATTACTCCAGCCATGTGCTTGGCTCAAATGGGTCATGGTAGGCGGATTATGATCGTTCATGATGACCAGAGAGGAAGTTTTCTGATATGCCGCTTTCTTGATTGATTGTATGATTGCATGTAGCTCTCTCTACGGACACTGAATTCATCATGGTCAGCATTCTTGGGAGTTACTTTCAAGCGTTTCTTGTTTGACACATTTCAAGTCACTCCTCCAACTGCACGATGCATTGTTCTGCTCAAGGTAAATTAATTTCATGCCTCTCTCTACTTTCTTCCAAGAATTTGAAACAGCAGACACATTCCTTCCATGCATGATTGTTAAAGAAAACACCACCTTGTTTCACCCCAGTGCATAAACCAACCTTGCTATTATGGCTTCAAATCCTTTCTCATTTCTTTGTTAAATTATGCAACCACACAATTCCATTATTGTTTCTGCAAATAGTAATTCTATAAATTTTTGTGTATCATAAGTGTGATATTCATAATTTTGTTTTCTGGAATACATCTCTCTTTTCTTCACCCTTGCAAGGAACTTTGCAATGAGAAAACCCCAAATTCCAAACTCTTGTAAATGAGTTTTTCCATGAGAAAACCCTAAACCCTTACAATTAATGAGCTTTGCCATGAGAAAACCCTAAACCCTAAACCCTTACAATTGATGAGCTTTGACATGAGATAACCCTCAACCCTAAACCCTTGCAATTGATGAACTTTGCCACGAGAAAACTCGAAGCCCTTTCAAGTGATGAGCTTTGCCATGAGAAAACCCTAAGCCCTTTCAAGTGATAATGCCATGAGAAAACCCTAGTAGTAGCAGAGATGATCTTAATAGGTGGGGCAGCAGAAGTCTGAATTTGATTTTGAAAACTTTCATAGACAGGAGCACAGATTTCTAGTAATGTGATTTGTGGGTGTGTGTGTTTGAAGGCTGTTTGTACGGTTTTCCAAACAGCACCTGGTAATATGGAGCGCTTGACAATCAGCTTGGCTGACAATGATGCAACCAAGCTTCAATGGACTGTTGACTGCATGAGTGGTGTTTTACTTTACCTCCCCACTTTTTGTGCTTGATTGTTGCTTCAATGAGATGTTGTCACTTGCCATTCCTTGCAGCACTCAACAATTACTCTGGAGGTTGATTAGATCTCTGGTGGGGAAGATGGTATGCCTGTATGCACACACACTATCAAGAAATTTTGTAGAACTGATTGTGGATTCTTCAAAAAGAATTGGTAGTGAAGAATGGTGGCTTTGAATCCTTGACTGCAGGAATGAAGAAAAGCTACTGGATTACATGTAACAATGACATGGAAATGCAGAATGTTTTGGTGGATCGAAGGACTTTACCAAGCCATCTGGTAGTGAAGCCCAAGGATCTCAGTAGACTACTGACGCATTTTCAGTCGTCTCTTCATGAGATTACATTGATTGCAACAGAGCCTGTCACCACACCCATTGATGATGAAACAGAAGCAAAAGCTATTGAGCTGAAAAGCTACATTGATCCTGCAAGAGGTGTGACAAAAGCTGTACATAATCAATTCTTGCAGATCCTACCATAATAACATGTCCAGGTTTCTCTACTTACTGTGACTGACAACTTTTGGAATGTTACAGTTTGAAGCTTCATGAACAATCTGCTGCTGCTGCTGGAGTTTTTTCTTCCTCAGTTTTGACAATCTTGATGGTTGGGTCTTTTGTAGACACATCTGATGGAGCATTGCATACAAAACTATGGATTGATCCTGCTGAAGAGTTAGTTGAGTACTCTCATACTGGAGCTGCCGTTGACGTAACATTTAGTGTCAAAGAGCTGAAGGTATCCCAGCAGCAAAGCTTGGTTCCCTCTTGCTGTGCAGTCTCTATTAGAACTTTCTTTTCTTTTGCCTGAATTCAGCAAAACTGCTAGGGATCACGAATTCTATATGTTTGGTGTTCTCCTTTGTCATTAGAACACACACTCTGTTTCATCTGTGGCATGGTCTGTCTTTCTACTAACAACAAATTCCTCGAGAGGATCAGTGCTGAAGTGGAAGATGAAAGGTGATTATCAACATCTACACTATCTGAACTGTCTGAAACTTGTGCATCTCCAGGCTTTTATAGCATTTTGTGAAGGTGCTGAGGCAGATATGCACATGTATTTCGACAAAGCTGGCGTGTAGGTGCACTGACCCAACCTCCAGTTTCATCCTAGGAATTTCGGTTCTTCTAAGAAGTTTAGGGAGGAGTTGAAAGTTGACACACCTTGATAAAGTTTGTGCTTCACAAGGATCTTTCAATCTGCAACTACATCCCATTGGTGGTCTTCTTGTCATGTGAAGCTGGGGCCTCAAATTGCCCAGGTCTCTGTTTTGGCATTTGTTAAATATATGTTGGCTGAACTTCAACTTCTGAAATGTGATTTTTACCTGTGCAGCCCTTTGCTAGTTGCACCAAGATTTGGACTGGATGATGCAGCACATTCAGACTTTGATGCTACTCTCATTTTGGCAACCTTGATGGACTCCCAGCTGCACAGCGATGAGAGTGCAGGAGCAACTCACCATGCAGCAATTAGTGCAGGAGAACCAGCCATCAGCAATCAGTCAGGCTCTCGAGGACATGCACACACAAATGCCTCTACTCGTAGAGTCAATGGAAGTAGTGCTTCCACACCCAGATCTGACCAGACAGCAATCTGGTCTGAGCTTTCTGGTTTGTAGCAGCAAACTTTGCCTTCTCCTATGGTGGCATTAACCCTAAATCCTAAACCCTAATCAAACTTCCAGAAGCAAAACTTACCACTTCACTCACCTCTTCACCTGATATTTGAGACTTGTGCATACAACTAATTTGCAGACAGTTGGTGAACCTGTGTTTGCAGCTTGGGAGCCAAAATCAATACTCCTCATGATACTGACAACAGGCATGCTCATTGATTGCATTGTGGTCTAAATTGCAGGAAGTGCAGGTAGAGATGCTTCGATAGCAGCACATCAAATGCAGGAGAGTGGTGATGCCAGTGAAGAAATCCCTTTGCAGAGACATCAGCCAAGCAGGGAGCGAGGAGAATCGCAGCATAGATCATCATCTCATGGGTCCCCCTCAGGTCACCAGGAGGGGTTGGTTGCCGCACAGCATCACTGTCACAGTACAGATTTACGGCACCTGCAGGGGCAAACCTTTCTGCAACCATTGCCAGGTACATCACGCTCAGTACATACTATATAGAAGGTACCGGCTGTGTGCAAGCAAAGACATAGTAGACCCAAGGGCACAGTTTCTAAGTTGGAGAATCCAAGTCTCTTGGAGACTCATATCCTTCAAGAAAATCTAGACTCTGGATCAAGCCTTCAAACTCAGACACACTGCATTTTATCGTGGAGTTTTGTATAAAATAAGACACAATGAGGTAATAATTTTCTGACATTCTTCTCTTTGAATCTGTGTTCATTTATCAGGGGAATCACCACCAGTGAAGCAAAACAATGGGGACATGCAACCGACCCACCATCGAAGTATGCAGTATTCAGGGTTTTCAGATGATGATGATGATGACACTGAAGCTGATGAGGTCTATGTGCCAACAACCCCACCAGAAAGGAGTGATGCATATTGAACGAACTATACTGGCAACCTGCAACTGCACAAAGCAAAATTTCTGCACAAGTTGCATCTCCTGCAGCTCTCAAAAACACAACACATCCTGAAAATGCAACCTGTTGCAGGACTGTGAGAGCTTCAGGATGTGTTCCACAAATCTGCTAAGGATTGAAGAAGGTCTCGCTATAAGGACATAATCTCTTAAAGTGAAAATGCTCTTTTCACATGGCAAGGACTTATTCTGACCCTTTTGCAACCAGAAAATTGAAATCATGAAGGGATTGAGCATTTGTTTTGTGAACAAATTCACCTGTGCTTGTCGGTGGTAGCCACAAGCTGCTTCTCTGCACAAGAGACGCCTCGTAGCCCAGATACGCATCCTTCATGAAGTTTTCCTTCCTTCAAACATGTAAGTTAGATTGTTCTGATTCTTTCTCATCTGTAATCCAACTATTCTTGCAACTATCATGTGTGATTGATTGATTGATTGACTGATTGATTACAATCTGCTTGCCTGAAATTGTTGGGTTTGCACACTTTACCTTAAGGGATGTGTGTATTACAAGTGTGATGCATATTAATGAGTTCCTGGGTATGCTCAGAACTGCTTTTTTTTGGGTTTGTTTTTGAAGGAGCCATATTGACTAGCCCATCATCAATATTTTTTGGAACATTGAGGGCTCCCCAATAAGAAACACCTCTTTGGACCTGATAGTTGCAAAATAAGAACAAATGTGCTCCTCTATAGTCCACCTTTTCAATTCATATACATTAGTGTCGCCTGTGTTGTTGGCCCAAGTGTGAACACATTCTTTATTGACACATTTTCAGAATTGAAAATTTCTAAATTTGACAATGTGAAAGGATATTGTGGGCGCTCAACTGATTTTCCTTCCAAACTTAGTTTTTGCAATTTGTTTGAACTTCCAACCAAAAAAATCCACTCCAAAATAACATGTTCCACACCTTAGCTCTGAAAATTGTGAAATAAACTCTATTAAATCCTGACTCGTTGAGTTGAGGGCTTTCTTCAAACAACACCAAGAACACTCTCAAGTTCCAATTTAGTTTTCAGTTTCGACTTGATTTAATTTTTATTGAAAAAATGGTTCAATAATCAACAGATTTCACACCATAGCTCCAAACAGTCTCAAACCAAGTCAGTGCATCTTTTCTCATTCGTTCATTGAGAGCTTTCCAAACAATATAAAGAGCCTAACCAAGTTAGTGCACCCTTACTCATTCGTTCATTGAGAGCTTTCCAACAATATAAAGAGCCTAATCAAATCAATGCACCTCTACCCATTTGATCATTGAGAGCTTGCCAACAATATAAAGAGCCTAACCAAGTTAGTGCACCCTTACTGATTTGTTCATTGAGAGCTTTCCAACGATATAAAGAGCCTGATATGAAGTATCACAGTTTGAGAAATCAGAGCATGACAAACAAAATAAACTACCTCGCTTCATAGATAGATAGATAGATAGATAGATGAGAGTTGAACTTTGGGCAAACCATATGGCATAAACCTGAGGTTGCTATTGGGAACATCTTGAGAACTTGATGAACCCTTTGAGAACAAGAAAAATACAAAAATCCCCCCTTTCCCCCCCCCCACCCCCAAAAGGGAAAAAATGGACCCCTCATGACTACATGTTTAGCCCTTTCATTGACGACATGAAACTTTTGTTTCCAAAACTATTTGTCACTATTTTTTGGCAAGGGCACAAACTATGGGACCCATATGGGATATGGGATAAAAATATATATATTGATGAAACAATTTTTTTTCAAAATTGTTAGGAACAACATGTTGGGCATATGAATGTGAACATTGGGAACATATGGGAACATCATAGAAAACACACACTTGGGAGATGATAAAAGGAACATTTGTAGGGTTCTTCATCACATTTGTAAGGGGGGAGAGAATAAGGGTGATTTGTGATACCCGGTGAGTATCCGGAGGGTATCATTGAAAAATAAATAAATAAATAATAATAATAATAACAATAATTCTAGGCATTTTCATAAAGGAGTGCAAACTTTAGTGTTCTTTTACGAGGTTTGTCAAAGTCAAAGTGGTGTGCGGAAAAATGTATGATCTCGTTCTTCCACTCATGATGAGGCCATCAATCAAAGTCTCTTTATGATCTACATATGATGATTATTTTCACACATGTTTTGTGTGTGTGTGTGTGTTTTTTTGGGGTGAAATTTTGCCATTTTTTTTAAATAAAAAAATTGAGAAAATTTTGGAAAATTTTGTTTCACTAGTGGAAATTCAACTAGTTTTGCTTTTTCTTTTTCTTTTTATAAAAAAAAATTCTCCAAAATTTCAACATCCAAAAAAGACAAAAAAAAACAAACACCGCATACATGTAAGAAGAACTCATTCATGAATCATTTTTATATAAAGGAACCAAACCCGTGCAATCTTTGATCATATGGGCAACAAAACAAAACACATGAAACAAACAAACAAACAAACAAAAATCAATCAAGTTAAAGAAGGTTTTCATCAATCAATCAAGCAAAGTAGTAAAATTCATCCAACCAAATGAATAAATTCATCCAACCCAAAAGGTGTAAATGCATCCAACCAAGGGTATTGTAAAAGTGCAAATCCAAACCCAAAAAGTTGTAAACTCATCTAACCAAAGTTACAAACTCATCCAACCCAAAAGTTTTTAATTCATCCAACCAAAAGTTATAAAATTGCTTTCCAACCCCAAAGTTCTAATCATATTCATCCAACCAAATTGGCAAGTCTCATCCGACCGAGTTGTAAATCCATGGAGCCGAGGGGTTATAAACTTCATCCAACCAAAGTTATAAAAAGCAAATCCATCCAACCCAATGTTGTGAAATTCATCCAACCAAGTTGTAGATCCATCCAACCAAGGTTATATAAACTTCATCCAACACCCAAAATCACACAAAAAAACCCATCCAAACCAAAGTTGCAGATAAATCAAACCAAGGTTACAAAATTCATCCAAAGTTGTTAACTTTCATCCAACCAAGTTGAAAATTCATCCATCATGGGTGGTGCAAAATCCCCTTTCTTCTTTCCCTTTCTTCTTCTTCTTCTTCTTCTCTTCTTCTTCTTCTCTTTGGTGCTGTTGTTGTTGTTTTTGTGAGTGAGGAGTTGTTCTGAATTGTCTCCTTTGATTTTGATTTTGTTAGTTTCCTTTTTCTGGTTTTCTGTTTTGTTGCAGTTAAGAATCCCTTCTTCTTCTTCTTCTTCTTCTTCTTCTCTCTTTAAAAATTTTTTTTAAAAAAAAAAACCCCTTTTGTATCAGGATTTGTTGTGAACAAAGAGAGGAGGAAGAAGAAGAGGAGGGAGTAGGACGAAGAGGAGGAGGAGGAGGAGGAGGAGGAGATCATCATGTCCTTCTTTGATTCTGAGGTTTTCTGAGTAAATTTTTAATGTATTCTCCTCTTCTGCTACATCTGTGTGTCTTGAGGAGGTTTCATTGACTCTGGTTTGTTGTTTTTTGTTTTTTGTTTTCTTGTTGAGATCGGAATCAGAGTTTTCTTCTGTTTTGGATCTATCTATCTGTGCATACTTCTTTCTTTTTCTTCTTTCTTCCTCATCACTGTTTCTCGTAAAATCCGAAAGTCGTTTGGATTTCTTTCTTTTTTGGCTCTGGAAAAACTAAAATGGGAGCAGCAGAGGAGGAAGCTTGATCCATCCATCTATTTGGTGGTATATGCGAATACAATTTGAAGACAAAGCAGCAGCAGCTCCTCCAAAAAGGTAAAATTTCCAACAGAGAGATGCATGGTTTTTCTCCTCCTTCAGCTTCTTCTTCTTCTTCTTCTTCTTCTTTACTGCTGCCGTTCCATTTTTGAAAACCTTCGCAAAATTTGCCGACATCGATCTGATTAGGGTATCTTACTTTGAGAGAGTTCTTCACAGGAAGGAACTTGTCTCTGGACTTAGGGTTTCCTGACTACAATTCCTTGTGTTGCACAAATCAGAGGGCAATTCAGCTGATTATTTTTTCAGTCTCTTCCCCCTCTCCAAGCATGATTGTCTCTACACCTTTAGATCTCCCTCTGGAATGTTTCAGGCAGGTTTAGTCAAGCATTACATGATCTTGCATACATCCTTTGCTTTCTTCCCAAATTCTGCAATATTTTGACCTCCAGACAACATAATAACAACATCCTGGTGATTTCCACCATTAGCTTTCATGAGTGCTCACATCATCAGTGTTGTCAACAAACATAGTTCCTTTCATGTCTGGCTTGACCGTTGATGGTTTATGATGATATTATCTCCATGCTCTTTGTCTTTGCTCTGATGAAAAGAAGTGACTCTCTTACTTGTTGGTTTTTGGATTTCAGAAAAAGGCAAAACAATTACCTTTTTTTTGTGGAGGCAATATAATAATTGTGATCAGCTCATGTGGGTGGCGCTTAATCATCTCTCTCAATCATGGTGGCACTTACGTCTCTCATTTCATTAGGTCACCAACTCGTTCAGCGGGGATATGAGACAACTCCTTCTCCAGCTTCTGTAAAGGGAAACTTAGGAAAGACTGATGGTGTGGAGTGTGTGCAAGCAAGGGCAAAGCTCCAATGCCTGTGTACAGATGATACAGTAAGGAGAACCAGATGTGTAAATGCCAAACCAAGGTTCACGTCGCTGAGATTATTACCATGTAGGCAGCACCAATCAAATGGTTTGACAGGCTGCTCTGTACATAGATTTGTTACTGGAGCTTTGAGAGATGATCGCCGAAATGGTGATACAGCAGGGCAAAGAGCTGAAGAGCCATTCAAGGAAGCCATTTTTGAGCTGGAGTATATGGTCAGGGAACCAGCAGAGGTACTTGGAGGCATGCAGGAAAGACTTTCAGCTCGGGATTTGGAATTAGTAATTGCATACTTTGCCCAGGAGGGTCGTGACTCCTGGTGTGCACTTGAAATCTATGATTGGATGCAAAAAGAGAATCTTGTGGGAGGTGACACCCACAAGCTGATGATGTCAATAATGTTCGACTGGGTCATGAAATTGGTAGAGGATGAACAGCCTGTTGAAGATGTTAAGAGCTTGCTGCAGGTAAGTGGTCTATTCATTGCCCTACTACAAGGAGACCAGTAAGTTTGTTCTATGAAAGCATCAACTGAATGACTAAAGGTCGTAAGGGAAATTGATGTGAAAGAGGGGTGCATGGTTGAATTACAGGACATGAATTGTGTGGGGTTGAAGCCAGAGTTTCACATCATTCAGTCTATCATAGCTGCATATTGGGACAAGGGGCGGAAGGCGGAGGCTTTGTGCTTTGTGAAAGAAATGCTGGATGCAGGGGCAGACAGTGATGGTGAGGATTTGGTCACATTTCTTCTACTGAAGATGGTGAGGGGTGGTGAGCAAAAGGAGGCTCTTGAGTTGGTGCACACTCTGCGTGGCTGTGGCTTCAAGCTGCGCATTTCAGCTTACAGTGCTGCACTTCTTGCCACAATCAAGGAACAAGAGCAGGTGTGATTCTTTTGCTGAGAGTTACCTGAGGTTAAGCAAGTGTTTCATCCTTTCCATAACTTTTTCTGTATGAGATTTCTTAGCTTGAATTGCACATTTGCTAGTCTGGCACAGTGTTCACAGACTTGGAACTTGAGAGTGGTAAGTGAAAGTATAATAATATCCAAGAAAGAACTGGTTGCAGTTCACAAGAGTACAACGCGACCTCAGAAGCTATGTGCGTAGTGGGACAATACAAGAGCTGGGGACAGATGACATTCAGGCTTTTAACAAGTATGAAGAGGACCTTCATCATGGGGCTGAGGAATTTGCACGCTGGGCATTGGAGGAGGATGTCCCAGAGGCAATGCCAGCCATATACGAGCGCTTGGTGGCCATGTACTGTATAGCAGGAAAGGGATTGGAGGCAGAACGTGCACTATGGCAGCTTAAGCTTACTGGGATACAACCACCTATTGAAATGTACAACACAATTGTTGGCATTTGTGGATTTGGAAAGCACCAGGAAGCTGCTTTTCGAATCCTTCGCAGAATGGAAGACTTTGGGCCAATGCCTGTGAAGAAAACATATGCAGTCCTGATTGGGGGATTTCTGAAGGGGGGTAATTACCAGGAGGCATCAGCTGCAGTGCATCAGATGCTGGACCGAGGACTACGTCCAGATCCTCATGTCATGCTGGCTGTGTTGCGCTCCTTGCAAAAAGCAGATTTAGTGACTCACTATCTGCATCTCTGCAACACACTGGCTCAAGTTGGAATGATTGAACCCTGCCTCTTGTACTTCTACATTGATGAACTGAATCTCTGCATCATACGGCTATTGTAACATTGCCAACTGTAAATGTGACGAGAGAACTGCCAGTGGCCAGCCTACGCAAAGCTTGAGCTGTGCCCAGCTTTCCTGAAATAAACTGTAGATAGAAAGGATTCTCCACTATTGGGGCTCGTATGTACCACATGTAGATGAGGTTTGTAAAACAGTTGGTCTTGTGTGTTTTCAGGGCTCCACAGGGCTATGAGACTGCACACAGCTCTCTCATGAAAGGAAGGAGCTTTTGTTCTTTCTGTGTTTCATCTGTTTGTGATATTGGTCATTGACTGCAGGACCAGCCAAGATGGGGTAAGGGATTTACATCTCTATCCTTTTTGTGTATATATATAATGGGTTTATGGTGGGTGATTCTGATGATGCTACATATGAGGCATTCAAATTGGAGAAGAGGATCGTGGGTTGATAAGGAGATGAGATGATCAGGCCCAGAAGAATTGCTTGCACAATTCTTATTGAACTGAGCATGGCAAAGCAGAAACTGGTGATTGAACATGCACATGGTGAACTTGCTGCCGGTGTTCTGATCTTTAGCAAATTTGTGTTGCTTATTGGTTTACAGATGCTTGTAATTGTTGTATATTGTAAAGATGTGTAAACCTCTTTCTGGGAGCACAGATATTGGTTCAGCTAGTTTTACACAATGGGAAAGATAAGTGATTTATATCTATGGCATTGCAAAGAAATCTACACAACAACGCTTATAAGCAATATGCTCATAACACAATAATGAGTGGGATCATAACCTTAGCTCATGTCTAGCAACAATCCTACGTATATAAATATGAGCTAACTGGACTCTTGTTTTTACTCCTCCATCCCATGTGTTAAATTAATTTAAGATTGTTCTTCCTGACTATAGTTCATGATTGCCAAAGTTCAAGCTTTTTGTGAATCGTTTTTCACAAGGGAAGTTCATAATTAGTGTTTTTCTTGGAAATTTTTATTTTTTGATTGAATGGCTATTGCAATTGCCAAGTGGAAGTTTTCCTAGGTCAAATACACATGTCAAGGCAATTCAAGTTTATCACCCGTGTTCAAACATCATTAATGAAGTGGCCACATGGTCCTTGAATTGTTTTAAAGTAAAATTGGTTATACAACTTGCACTGTAATAACTTTAGCTTAGTGGTAATATCTCAAAGGTTCATCACAAAATTGGTTATGAAACAAATATTCAAATAGCTCCAACATAATACAACATCAAAACAATAGAAAAAATGTTATAGCTCACACATATGTTTTATCACTTCTAATGTCGCAACCCTACTTTGGAGAGTGTGAGGATGAAACTCACACTCCCGAAATGGGGACTTGAGAGTCCTTCGAGACTCACAAAACTTTAAAGTTCAATTGCAAGGGTCAAAACACCTTGCATTGGGGTGTTTTTTATATCATTGGAAAACTATTGAAATGTAAATGTTGAATATGGTTTCGCATAGGCCATTTGGACATTTGCAACACAAGTTATGGCAAAAAGAAGGGTTAGGAGTCAAATTGGAAGTTTGACTCCCGACCGCTAAAAGTTGAGAATTGGCCCAACCCCGGTGCGTGCAAGTGGAGTGCAACACACCTTTGAAAAGATCTCGAGGAGAGCTACAACTTTGCTTCAGACCTCATCCCAATCGTAGGTCTAAGCAAAAAGTTATGATCGTGCAAAGTCCCAGGAATCCAAACCGGGACAGTTTCAGGACTCCTCCTTGGGAGTCCCAAGACAAAAAGTCATTTGGATGTGGGTGCCGCGGAGAGGCACATAGTATACTATATGGGGGAAGGTGGTGGCTTCCTTCGAGTCCAGGCCGTGGTGAGTCAAATGAGTCTAGAATTGCCCGTGGCTTGTCCTAACATTAAGGGTGCTCCAGAAGGTGAACTAACCAACCTATTGGTTGGTTTGTTACAAGTTCAAGTAAGTGAATAGCTTGTCACTTTCTTAGTCCCATCCCGGAGCTTCAGCACACCCCTCTACCCCTTTTAGTGCTGAGAGCTAGGAACGTGCCTTGAGTCCTTCACAATTCCGCAACTTGAATAACTTAGGCCCAACTTGGGGCTAACTAAGGACTTGGGAGCGCATCACATCAAAACAATAGAAAAAATGTTATAGCTCACACATATATGTTTTATCACTCCTAACCTCATTAAATGTTCTTTCATTAAACATTTTTCCCCCAAGTTCATGTGAAAAACCCCAATGGCCGAAACATATGACTTGCAAAAATGAAAACATGTCACTCTAAACAAAAACATTGTATATGTAACTCAAAACAATATGACTCAATCTCCATTATCTAACTTCAACAAAAATAAAATAATGAACATAGATTGAAAGTTGAAACACTACTAACTAAACCTCAAGCCCATTAGCAAATAAAAACTTTTCAAACTAAGAATGATCAAAGAAAATGTTACACATATTTGAGCTGAAGTTTAAAACAAAGCATCAAAGAATTTTTTTTGGTGAAATGTTAAACTTGAGGCCATTAGTTTCCACTTGAACAACATTAAAAAATTCAAAATGATGTAAAAAACACAAAGTTCAACAACATATAATGTCCATATGAAACCAAAATTTGTACCTAGCTCATGAGTTTAAATAATCCCACTACAAATAAAATAATTGAACTAAATTTCTACAAGATATGTGAAAATATTATAACATCCTTGGCTAGTAAAATTGAATCATCATTGAGACAATTTTAGGATGTTTGATTTACAAGTAAGCTTCAATTTTGCATTTCTTTGTCACTTCCCATGTATCAAACATTTTAAATCATCGAAAAAATTCTTTAGCAATAGAATGTTTGAAAATATATGCCCACAATTATGGATAGGTGTTTAACAAGTTGATCTTGCTATTTGCTTTTCATGAATGAAGTGTAAAAAATGTTTATTCATCTTCAATTAAACTCAAGACTTGTACCATGGCCATCTTGGCAACCTTAAAATGTTTAAACATGGTGTGTTCCTTTAAAACAAATGAATTATATATTTTGCACCACAATTTTGCAACTGCATTCTTTTGGTATGGGGGCTCCATAACATTTGTAGCACATGATTACATGGTGCACTTAAATGTGTTGACATTAGGGTGAAATGTTAATGACGATAAAATTAGGGGAAAAGAAGCAATTCCAACTTGCGTCATATGTGGCCTTGTAGAAATAAAAGATGTGAAGAAAAAAATTATTCTACATAAGCTTGAAGCCAATATTGATGATAAATAATCCCCATGACATTCATTAAATAGATAAAAAGGAATTTTGAAATGAGATCCCTAATCAAAGAGTTATCAATCATTACAAAACCAATAATAAACATGCAACATATTAGAAATTAAAATGTTCAACGTTTGAATCATAAGCCAAATGCTACACAAGTTAACCTTCCTATGGGCTTGATAAGAGGGAATTTAGATGAGGTTTATATGGACTTGACAACAAGGATCCCAAGCAATATGTTTAGATGTCAATAAACATGTTTATCCCATCCACAAGTTCTCACAAATATTGAAGTTAAGTTTACCAATGAAAGATTAAAATCACAATAAGGTTTATGAAGTAACCACACCCTTCAACAAAGTGAAGAATGGCTATTAAACTTGATTTTATGAGCCTTAGCATGGAAACTAGTCATGGCAGTCAAGAAATAATGGGTGAGTAAACAATTTATGGTAGCCCATTGAAGGGCAACAATCTACAACAAAAACTTGTTTTATCCAAGGAAAAAGAAAAGGGGTATGATGAAAAATGGAAAAAAGAATGGATCATAAGTTCATAGTAAGAAAACAATTGGCATGATCAAAGCCAATTGCAATGAAGTCCCTTGCAAATGACTCTTTCAAACTCCTTATTTCAAGATGTCACAAATGTACAAAATTGATCACAACGAAATTTTAAAAATTTGTGACAAGATGTTCTAGATGTTAAAAATTCCTTTTAAGTAGAAAAATTGGAGAAATAACAATAACAAAACATTATGTTCAAGCCTTCCATGGTTCAAGAAACACACAATTTAAAATAAATCAATAAAAATTCTTGAATACTTAGCAAGTGGAAAGTTGTAATATCAAACATATGAAAAACTTTACCTTACAAAGTACTAAGTTCAAAACTCATCAAAAGTTAGTTATAGTTGGATCTAACAAGAAGTTTTGGGTAAGACAATGTGAAGTTGCAAGATCAACTCCTTGTAATGCACATAAGCTTCCTTTGTAAGGATCAATTGCAAGAATTAGTGCATCGAAACTCTAGCTATTTCCACGATCGAGTATTTTCTCCATTGGGTGCCCAAGCTTTTGAGAGATAAGAAAAATTCAAAGAAGGAAAATTGGGATTTTTGTTGCCACCCATTTTGTCAATAAGTTCCCAAATCATAACCCCTTCCCTCATATGATGAACCCAATTTCCAGAACTTTGAGATGCATGTGTGAGGCTACCAAGCGAGGTTGAAAGTAAAGGTGCCATCAAGCCTCCATACGAGCAAGCTTTTGCATCCACCACATGTGGCCAATCTCCATTCTTCACTATTGCACCTAGGATCTCAGTTGAAGGAGAGCAAGAAAATGGTTGTAATATTGCATTAACCCCCGACGTTGCTCAATGAGTTGTGCTCCATTGAGTTGGCTCCATGGCCCCTTGTCTTGTCTTGCATGGAGTTTCCAATAGCAAGCAAATGCAAATATGTTGATTGCCCATTGCAACCGTGATGAATGTTGGGCAAGTCAAGTGATTGGTAGCTAGAATTGTTTGCAAAACAAGTTACAAAATGATGCCATAGAATTTGTGGGTGATGTCATAGATGAATGTGTCGGTCAGCTTTGCGTATACCCTCTTGCAATAACCTTGTTGAAATGGTTGGAAAATGATATGTTGAATGTAGATGCTACTTTGCACTCTATTATAATTCAACTTTTGAGTGTGAATTTGGCCTTGTGAACTAGACATTTTTGTTAATTGTTCTTCACAAAATGTAAGTTCACAATTGTCAAAGTGCAATCATTTTTGTCAATATATGTTATATAGTTGCAAATGTGTGTTTTGGAATGCACCCGACTCCCTTTTTCTGCCCATCAACCCATGTATGTAAAAGCTTAAACGAAAAAAAACCAAAGAAACCCATCAACAAGACAAACAACAGATTTTAGTACATTTTGTCAAAATATTTAACTATTTCAAGAATTGGGTTTCACAGCTCCACTTTGAAATGTGAGACTAATCACAAACTGCAAAGAAATCTTGTAATTTCTACTAAAAAAACAAGTAAAGAAATAAATTATGCATATATATGTATATATCATGATTTTTTTGGAGGAGGCAAAGTGCCAATATGGTGCCACCGCTTGGTCAAAATAATTTCAACAACAATTTTGCAGATCAAATTTAATATTTTGATTTTTCAAGTCAAATTTCCGATAGCTCCATCAATGCAGCTTGATGCTTCGGGCTTGAGAACAGCAGCAACCTCATTTTACTACTTTCGGATTGCAACTTCCCCAGTAGAAAATTCTGGACCAGAGTTTCCAATTAAAAAATAATAATGAATTTATGGAAGTTCTAATTCCACTTCCTCAAATCTCTTCTCTTCTCTACAGCAATATGAATACGAAATTTGAATACATAAAATACAGAGTCATGGATGCTCCCCCTCCCTTTCTGGTCACATTTGAAGCCACTTGCTGCTGCACATGACAAACCTGCCAAAAGAACACCAAACATAATAGCAATACAAAATTAGTAACAATTGCTTCAACTTCCAGTCAAAAAAATCACAACCCAAAACCTCTTTATGACAATGAATCAATACTGAGATTATTCTTCTTATGTTAATATAATACTGTTTGAAGATGGCAAGCACAATATCAAGTCAATAGTAGCTTTGACAAGAGATTTCTGTAAACATGTAACTGTGGGTATTGATCAATCCACAACTTCCGTTGTGAATTTCCTATCACTAGTATGCAACTATGCAAAGAAAAACCTGTATCTGCAGCAATTTTTTCTGGTCGCAGAGAAAATCAAATTAGACTTAACAAATATATTTCCAAACAGTTTTTGAGATTTTTACTTGGGAGAATGAAAGTCTGAAGGAGAGCGCCTGCCAACCAATTCTAGGAACTAAGGCTGAAAGAAACTGGGTCTGTGTTCATAGACTCCAGATCATATTCATCAGCAACTATGATGGACGGTTTTCGCTTGAAGATCTGCAGTCACCAAAAATTCATCTTTGTGTGAGTACATTCCCTTGATGATGATGAGGACTACTACCTCGAATGGGCCAGTATCAGTACATGCTATGCTGTCTTCAAGCAAAGATCGATCAAAGCAACAATGCAATCATGTCAAGAAAAATGTGGAATCTTTTTTTGGGGGGCAAGTGCTCAAAAATCCAACCTTTTCAAAATAAGGAAGCTCTGTATGAGCTGCCCATACTTCAAGAGAGACATCGCGCAGTGCGCCTGTAGAATCCACAGCAGGCACAACAGCCTACAAGAAAGCACAGAAGAAGATGTGGTCCATGAAAGCCAGAAGTACAAGAACCTTCCTTAAGAGCCACACAACAGTAGATTTACCTTCTAACAGCATTTGCTGTAGAAAGGACAGAGAGCACATCCTTTTGACAACAAACATGCACACTAAATGTGCCATCAAACTCAATTTTTTTTCTCTCCAAATTACAAAATCCAGAATAATTCTTTGCACCCAAGTTCCCTCAAAAGAGTCTTGCTAAGAAGGAGACACTCACAAGCATGACACTTCCGGGTCGCTGGTAGACATGGACATGTTCAATGGCACTGGTGTCACAGCGATCCAATGCCACAGCAATGCGCATCACGGCACACATAGCCTGCACCTTCTTCTGCACCTGCAAAACTCAAAACCCAAAACCCAAACCACCACAAGCTTCTCAGGTGTTTAGGGTTTAGGGTTTAAGGTTTAGGGTTTAGGGTTTGTCATCATCATGCTCATCACCTAAGAAGAAGCAGTTTCTCCTTACTCTCAATGCTACTACTGTGCTAGACAATTCTAATGGCTTGCAGCTGAGAAAATCCAATCCTTTTTAATGATTAACAAGGCAAAATCAGCAAGTAAAATTTTTTTTACCTCTTCAGGAAGCATTGCAAAGTCTCCATCCTTTGAGCTTGGAACCTTCTTTCGATGGTATTTTGCAAGCAGTGCAATTATCTGCCCAAATCCACAAGCAAACAGATCTGAATAACAACAGGAACACAAGGCTTGTTGATCAAATATCATAACAAGATGTTACACTTGAGTCTGGATCAACTCTCTCTCGCTCTCTCTTTGGGTCTCCAATTCCAACTGTGCAATCTTTTCAGCTTTCTACAATCCAGTATTCAAATAGCACACAGTGTGTGTGGAGGGCAGGATCCTGCCACTTCCTGATTCAACATCGATTGCTGAGAAAACCAGAACTGCTTCAGCATGTAAGTGAAGATGGGTTTTAAGCTGTATATGTACCTCAATCTCCAAGGGACTATAGCCTAGTAGATGCTCATTATTCTGTGAGAAACCACCCACACAAAACCCAAGCCACCATCCCTGACAATTTCAGCTTTGACATATAAACTGTAAGTGTTTTGATGACTCTCAAGAACAGGTTTCAAACTAGCAACTGAAAATGCCATCCTCCCTGGTTTTGTCAACCACCCCACACCCTGAAAAACAAAGCAAAACTATGAAATCTTGGCATGCCCACCAGCATTGAGCCACAGCAGACACCATAACTGACACAAAAAAAAAGGATGGGTAAGAAGGATATCATGGGTACTCATTGTTGGCTGTGAGAGTACTTGGAAAAGATCAAGAAAGGAGAAAAGAACCTTGATGAGGTAGTGGGAATGTCGGTGGTAAGCTTTGTGGTTGATAAACATCCCAACGTAGTGGAGGATGGTGGCTGCTTCCATCAGCTCTATATCATCCTCTTGCAGCAGTAATGCCACCTCTGACACACAGTCTTGTCCTCCACTTTTACATTCCTGGAGCCCAACAAGGATTTCCTGCATCCACATTCTAATGGTTTTTACTTAGAAGATAACTCAGACATCCTCAACTGCAGGGCCATCAATTGGGTAGGTAGTTGCTCTTGTACCAAGGATTAACAACTCGACAGAAATATGTATGTATGTTTGTACCTTGGCAAGGCGAGCTGAATGTTGGGCGGACACCATGCGCTGCTCAGTGTTGAATTTGCTGGCAAGGTTGAGGACTGAGACACGCCGGATATTGACGCCCGGTGTATAGTTGGCAAAAGTATCAGCAAGCGCATCGACAATAACACCCTCACGCAAAGCGTATGGTGACACCTTCATCTTCTGGATCCCTAAGGCCAGAAAAATCTCTTCCAGAATAATTGCACCCCCGACAATCACATCTGCACGCTTCTCGGGTAAACCTGGGATTTTTGTTCGCTGCTCTACAGTCTTGGCTTTGCACACCTAACAACAACAACAATTTAAAAAAAGACCCATGAAAACACATCCAAAACAAAAAAAAACCTTAGCCACCCACAAACCACTGACACCCAACCATGACATCATAGCATATCCCAAATGGGTAGGCTCAAGTTTCCAAAAAATCTGCAAAAGAAGTCATGATGGATGCAAATAGCAGATTTGAGAAATGTTTTCAAAATCACCTTCTTGACCACCATGGCAAGGTCATCAACAGTGAATTCACGTTCATGTAAAGTGTTTGAGTTACTGAGAGTTTGAGAGCCTGTGCTGGTAGCAGCTGTGTGATTGATCATCTGCTCGATACTTTCTATGGTGCCTGAGCTTCCGATCGCCATCTCGAATGATGCACTCTGCACGTTTTCAATCACACCCGAGTCTGCCAATACAACTTGTATGTGTCGCCTCAGCTCCTCAATCTGGTAGTGTCAATGATGCACTCATCAAACTTCCTTTTTATAGCTATTGCTTCAACAAACATCAAATAAGGAGTTTTTCTTCAGCTCAAAAGTTTTGGGTGGCAAATGACCCATCTCTGAGAACAAACATAGAAAGGAGGATTTGGTGGTCATTGATGAAATTGCAAAGTATCCATTACCTGTTCCTTTTTCAGCTCTTCTCTGCTACGACCCAAACCTAGAAATTGCTCGGACAGACGAATATGCCCAAGCTTCAATGAAGTCGCATACAATGGCTTGCCAGCTTTGCCAAGCACAAATTCGGTAGAACCACCACCAATATCCACCACCAACACAGTCTTGTCATACACAGGAAGGGCTTGCAACACGCCTTGATAAATCAAGCATGCCTCCTCTTGCCCTGACAGAACCTCAATCTCCACTCCTGCAACTTCAAGCATGCGCCTCACAAACATGCGCCTGTTGCGTGCTTCTCGCACAGCTGAAGTGGCAACGATACGCATGTCCGCATTTCGCATCTTGGCCAGTTGCTTGAAGCGCTTGATCACAGCGAGTGCACGCTCCTCTGCATCCGGGGTAATTATGCTGATGTCTGGACTTCCGCTACCAAGCCGTACATCCTCTTTGGCTGTGTCAACAAGCTCAAACTGCCCTTGTTTGTCTGCTCGTACTACCACCATGTGAAATGAATTTGTTCCCATGTCCACAGCAGCAAGCATCTTGCCCTCTATCCCCCATCATCAAAAACCCATCAGTACCCAGAACAACCACTCCCACAAGCTTCAACATCTCTTGCACATCTTTTGCATCTTGACAATGAACCTGGAATGATCAATCAACACCTAGCTCCTAGACACACATGACGACGACGACGACGATGACAATGACAATTCATATCTGCTCAACTACTACCTGTTCTCTGCATCCTCTTCACAACTAAGGTTGAAGAAAAAACCCTAAAAGACAATGATTCCAGATGCTGTGTTTACCTCTGCTGTGTCCCTTGTCTTTTGAGGGTTGAGCAACACTACCATTCCCTGGAGCAGGAGTGGGTGGCAGCTCCATGGATTCAACACCTTCTTGGGCAATTGCAAACAACTCCCAAGTTGGTGTCTTCTTCCTGGAAGAATGACCTGAACTACTACTACTACTACTACAACTACCACTACACAGAGGTGTGGCAAAGATTGCTGCTGTATCTTCTGCTCGAACAAGGCTTTTGAGAACCCAAGGAGATATTTTTTGCTGCTGCTGCTGTGGCAGATGCAATGAAGAGATGATGTTCCAGCTGAAGCAATTTGTCTGCGAGTGCTGAAGTTTGCACCAACCTAGCTTCTGCCCCCCAAAAAAAAAACAAATACCCATTACTCCCAACCTCCATTTCTCATGCAAAAAGGGTTTTCAAGCTCTCCTAAAAGAGTCAAGAAACAATTGTCTTTGGCAAATTGTCTAGCTCTGGAAAGAGAGTTGGGTAGAGAAGAAAATAAAATTACAGCAGCATGTGTTGGTGGTATGTGAGATAAGGAAGTGTCAAAGATGGTGCCTTGTACCTGGACTCCTCCTCCAACTCCTCCTCCTAATCCTCCTGCTGTTGCTTCTACACACCACACCGAGGTGGGAAGCATGGCAACAACTGATTCCTTCTCTGGCTGAATTCCTCAAGCTGCAAAAATCACACACAGAAAGCAACACCCAAAATTCCAGATTTTCAAGAGGGGGAAAAAAAATTTTAAATCCAAATTGCTTCTTGAGGGAGCAGCAAATTTCACGCAGACATGAAGAAGAAGAAGAAGAAGAAACAAAACCCAACAAGAAACTTGTCCAGACCTTCTTATTACAACAACAACAACAACAACAACAACTTGTGAACAAAGGAACCCAACAACAAACAAACAATCTCAAAATATTGCAACATCCAAAAATTGTGTACAAAATCAAAAAAATCTCATTACCCAAATCTTTTTTTTAAAAAATCATTTCCTTCCACGTTCCTGTGAAATGGGTTTGGTGGATTTCACATGTCAAAAAACTTCACAGCAACAAGTCAACATGATGACCATCATCATCATCATCTTCTTCTTCTTCTTATTATTATTATTATTATTTCATAGAAGCTGCACTGGCAACAACCTTTTACCTACTTCAAGCACAAATTGATAAAAAGCTTTGAAATTTTTTTTTTTTCAGAAAACAATTCTCACCTGATACCAGCAAGGAAACCAGCTAGTTGCAACAAACACTGCAAAGAAGAAACAACAACAAGATTTGTCTAAGAAGAGAAGATGCAAAACACACAAGATTCATAAAGATCCAAAAGAACCCAAAACAAGCCAAGCCAAGTCAAAGCACATGACCCCACCATCACCACCACCACCACCACCACCATGACATTTCCAAGCTCCTTGGGAGTGAGGTTTTCTCTTCTTTTTTTTCTTTTTTCTTTTTTGGGTTTTGTGATGGTTTGTTGTTGCCCTTGGATATTGTGTTTAGATTCATTATAGAGTATAGTAGTAGCTTAAGAGCTTTTAGAGGGATTTTGTTTTTTTTGGGGGAGTTATCCCCAAATAGAAGCTCTAAAGGAAGGGAGTTTTTAGTGGGTGCTTTTTAGTGTCATCCCCAAATAGAAGCTTACAAGGAAAGGCTTACTTGGGGTTTTTCTTTTGTTTACCCTACTACCTTGGTCAACTTCAACACTAATTTCAAAAAAATTGTTGAAATTTTCACCCAAAATTTTGTGAAGGAAACTATTGAATCTTCAACAATATTCTATTTTTCAAAATGAAAATATCAAAATTTAATTCATTATTCAACATAAAGTGTGTTGAAGCTTACCAAGGTTACTTGGGTATCTTGTTGTTGTCCCCTTCTTGTTGAGTTGCTTGGGAATCAAGTGACATTGGCATAGGTGGTTTCTTTTGATTGGGAGGTTCCCCCCTTTTTCTCTCCTCTTCTTTTTTTTCCCTCCAAAGGTAACATGACCCCCCCCAATTTTGTAGTAAAGGCCATATAGGTAACCCTAGTGATTTCATTAAACCCTAGTGATCTTACTAAGACACCCACCTATGATGATGAAGAAAACCTCCCAAAACTTTATTGCAAGAGAACACAAACAAGAAAAGGAAGAAAGGGTGTGTGTGGTGGCATCACAGCTCAAAGTTGATCACCACCAATACTTAGCACTCCATTGGAGTGCTTCTTTGGAATTAAAGGTCACTTAGGTAGGTGTATAAGAAGACAAAACCACATTTTTGTCATTTTTTTTGTGTGTGTGTGTGTGTTTCTCTCTCTAGTCAAAAGGTACATGCATAGTTTAATCTTATTTTGATGCCAACTTTGTTGAGGTCATGGACTAGAGGATTTTGCTAGTAGAGAGACAAAAGAAATTGATTTCTAAGGGAGATGATAGGGTATTATATTACCTATTTAGGTTTAGCTTATAAGACCTAAAGTAGATAGATTCATTCCTTGTCCAACTCTCAAGTCATGTTTAAGTTTCCTTTGGGGCACTCTCTTTTGAATCTCCAATTTGAGCAGTAGTAATAATAAGTGATATTACATATAGTAAAGGACGTCGGGATGAGAAATGAAGCCTCCCCTGAATTCGTGCGTCCCGTCATCCGTCCGGTCATCCTCCCTCTGTCCATCCGTCCGGTTGTCCATGCGTATGGACACCCTGGAAGCTCCGAGGTTGCCGGCTGCACACCATCCCTCTGCTGAGTCTGACACTCCAGCTTTCAGCCCACCAATACTGGGAAGGAAAAAAATCAGGAATGAAATAATAATAATTTAAGATGATGATGTTGTTGTTGTTGCGGAAATGTTGCAAGTTAGCCAATAGCACCTGGGTGTTTAACCCATATGCTTTGCCCAAAGTTCAAACTCCCCTATAAATAAACTATAATCCAAGGGTGCATATTTGTTTCTATTTTGCAACTGGGGGTTCAAAGAGGTACTTCTACTTGGGGCATGCCCCAAAGTTCCAAAACAATTGCAGGTGGGCAAATCAATATGGCTCCATTAAAAAAAATAAAAAAGTTGTGAGGGCACCCATGATGTAATTAATATGAATCACACTATGACATTCCAAAGAACACCCTAGCTAGTCACCTCTTTTATTAATTAGATGAGGTGCCTCCCAATTTTGTTGTTTTTTTTTTCACAATGAACCAATTTGATTGGCCCATCACACAAAAAAATGAAACTATGGAGGCTCCCCAAGATAGAAG